>Ga0209208_10013751_pt1 | contig 10057 bp, 2 predicted proteins | sample S1TSphfallax_3_FD_187694 | JGI IMG/M metagenome (GOLD analysis project Ga0209208, IMG submission 187694) | Host-associated microbial communities from peat moss isolated from Minnesota, USA - S1T2_Fd - Sphagnum fallax MG (SPAdes) (version 2) | ecosystem: Host-associated > Plants > Peat moss >... | reverse complement strand
AAATAGATACACATCTACAAAGACCTTCCATTTAACTAACAATAAGACAACATTTTGGTATGACTATGCCACTAAGGTGTTAATATATTTGAAAGCATTAGATGGAGGGAAAAATGCAAGCATAATTGTATAGATTTAAACCATCTTCATTAGACATGTCTACATCCCTTATGAAAAGAGTAAATGCATATTTGTTTTTCTTTAAACTAACCTTGATCCATAGGATATGTTTGTGTTTGAATTGTTGCAATAAGTGTTGGTCTATAGTAACAAGTGAAGATCTTCTTTTAGGATTGAAGACTTTCCTTTTGTATATGTTTATATTGATGTGTTCTAGAAATGAAACCAATGATTTCAAGTGCTTACTAATTTGGATGGAAATTAACATGATTAAAAACAAAGCATTTGAGACCAAATAACAAGAGACAATGCACAACACATTAACAAGGGGATTGTGAAAATTAAAAGACACCAAATGCATATCAAAGTATTAAATTGCGGGCACCAAATTGCAATGCTTCAATTGTTGAAAGCAATGTTGAGAAAGGTCATTGTGAAATAACAAGATACAATGGGAAATTTTTAATGCATGTGAATATGTATGAACAAGAGAAAAACATTATAAAAATTATGTTAGGAAAATTGGATCTTTATAATCCAACTTTTAAATCTTAATGGTTGGAAAAGGAAGATTTGTTTCAAGCAAAGGATCAACTATTTCCCAAATCACCAAGGGTCAAATTTTGTTTCAAACACACCTTTTTAAACCTACAAATGGCATAAATAACTTCAAGCGTCAACTTCTACATATTATAAACATAAATAATAGATGGTGGTTGTTGTTTTCACTACTTCAAGGGCATTTTAATTCATGTGCACCTATTATACCCACAACCATAAAACAATTATCAAGTGAAACATTGATTATGCAAACTCATTGTTTTCATCAAAACCTTGTAACAAGTTTTCAATTTCACTTGTAACCACTTACAATCAATTATAATATATACATGTCCAATAAATTAAGTTTACAAATTTTCACAACAATAATTACATGTTCTACACATTGAAAATAACTCACTACATTTTGACATTTAAATTGTCAATGAATATGTGGACATATGATTTCCAAACAATGTGAGCTACATGTTTAACAAACTAAAACATACAAGTGTGTTGGAAAAGACACTAACAACTTACCTTCACATAGTCCACATCCATATTTTAATGGTTTGAAATCAACTTCAATATCTTTAGAAATATTGCAACAATGGAATCTAAATGTACACCCATTGTTTTGAAATGGAACTAAAAATTGTTAACTAGATAGAACTACAAACCACACAAATAACAAGGTACAAAAGATTAAATTTCTTGCATGAAAAAGCAAAATTATTGCAATGGTGCAATGGAGTCCAAAGTACCTATATTTATATTGTTAGAGTTATATTTTGTTAAAAAAACCTTGCGAATCAAGGTGTGCACAAAGGGAAGACAATAAAATTTAATGTTACGACATGAGGTTGGCATGTTTTGATGGAGATGTGACCAACACACGGAATGGTAATGGAATTAAGTCATGTCCAACAAACCTTGCAAACCCTAAAACATAACATTACATTTCTTGTTTTTTTGCCTTTTGTAGGATTTGCTTGTGATTGTTGAATTTTTCCTTTTGGCAAAATTTCACACATAACAAAATATTAATTGGAATACTTAATTCCATAATATGAGGAAGCATACATTTAATTATTTTGTGCACAAAATAGAACATGCACCAATCACTTGATCCTAAACATTACATCTTGCATGTTTTTATTTACATTTATAACCTTTTAAATATAATCACAAATTACTAATGTAATAGTAAATTTGTTAAAAACAAAAAGTTTACACCAAATACATAGATTTTCATCTTATCCATTTTAAAGTCATAATTTCAAATATGAAAATTTATTGAATCAAATATTGAGAAATTTACTAAATGAGAATTGTTTGACTCAAAATCACTAGGTTAGTTGTGTCAAGGCTCTTGAAGAATTAATCACATTATAGGCCCAAAAATTAGGGGAGATTGAAGGTGGTAAGCTTTTTTTAGCGAAAAGGGTAGGATAATACCCTAGGATGTGCACATTCAAAATAAGAACTTGAATCTAGTTGATATGTAAGTTTGGCTCCACATTTTGCAAATGCCTCACATGTGAGCTTTACCCATTGTAAAGAACAAGGTGAAAGCTATCATACATAGATCACAAGGCATAAGGGGAAAGCTTCTTAAAGCTTAGTAATGTTGGTTTAATGTATAAAATCTTAGTGGGTATGTATTCGAATATGCATTTAGGTATGTAGAACCAAAACCAATTGATATTGTTTAATGAAAAACCTAAAACATATTTGAGTTTTTTGTTTGCCTCCATTAATGTTATCATTGCATTTACCCATATATATATATATAGTATGTGAATTTTTTTTGTGTTTTAAAATATGTATATGTCAAGTTTAGTAAACCTTTTGAAAATCATGGCTTTGTGTTAATAAATTGGATAATTAATCTTTCCTTTTTTTATATCACAACTTGTCTTGTCTCAAATGATTATTGTTTTCACCATCTTTAGTTTTTACAAGTGTGTATCCATTTAATGTGAAATTCATTTTTGGATGCTTGTCACTTTGGCTCCATCACAAGATTGAATAATAAGTGATGACCTTGAACCCATGTTGATAATTAACCATTTTTCAATAACTAACCAACATTGTTGCAATGTGAACATTTGAAGATATCTCATACAAGCTAATATGAGTTTGTTAGTCTATTCATGTTCACATTTGGGATCATTCAAAATATGTTGTTTCTTATATAAGCACACTTAACTTGGCTACCTAAGTTGAACCCATGTATAAAAACCTAGTGATTTAGAAAAACATTTTTTGATTTAAAAAAAAACTTTGGTCTAAAAAATCATTTGCAACAAAAAAAAATTTCAAAAATTTGGTAAGAGTGCAAAATTTCACACCAACAAAAAAGGCTGGTGCATGGGAAACAATTAACACATTATGTTAGATGTGGTAAGCACTAGAAAAGGTCCAAGTAAAAGGGGTGGGGGTGGAGATGCTGTAACTTAGAGAATAGGTAATTGGGTAAATAGATCATCATTTCAATTTACCGGGCTGGTAAATAACCAAGTCTCAAGACATTTAGAAGACGGGACGTCGTATCAAGATGTCGATATGGGGATCTGGAATTAGGGTTTGACGCTCACGGCTGCGTTGCTCTACACCGTTGCGCGTAGCACAAAACCTGCTACTGGAGGCCTTGCTGCGATTGCTTTGCTTTTTTGGTGGAATTTCGACCGCTACTGGAAGGCGAAGGAGGCGAAGAAGTCCATCTGGTAAGTGGATTTTCTTCATATCTCCTTGAACTGCAAAGATTGTGATTTTTTGTATGTTGGAAACGGATGGTTTAAGCCAACTGAAAGGTTCCTTCTGGAGTCGCAGATTGGCTGGTTGGTGTTCCAACTGTCGAAGCCTTGTGCTGTGCTGTGGTATTTTGGCTGGTGGGTGTTCCGACTCTCGACATCTTCGCTGTCGTATTTCAGCGGACACATAGCTATTCAATCGGTGGATCTGAGAAGAAGAAACGAAAAAAAAATTCAGTGTGGTGAAGGAGTTGCAATCAAGTGTTGGAAAGGAGTTGCAGCAATCTGAGATAAAAAAACTGTTGAGGAAAAGTTAAGGGAACGAAGGTAGAGCACCATGTTTCTAGGAGGAATGCCTCGTCGTCCGGACAAAGCCGAGGCGCATAAAACGCTGAAGCAGCACCTCACTATATTAGGGTTGTGGATATGCGCCATCCGAGCGGCTCCCTTCATCTTCAGTCTCGTCACAAATAGGGGAGACAAACTGGAGTTTGACTTTGATGATGATTAGGCCCCCATCATTCCTGCAGCTCATCTTCAGCTGCTGCAGGCAGGCAGGCAGGCAGAAAAAGATGATGATAGTACATGTTGGATAGCAGCAAGTAAGCATTATAATCAACTATTTTGTGACCTATTTGAAGAATTTGACAATTTTGTTTCTGAAAGTGCCTCAGGTTTCCAGATTGATGATCATTCCAGACTTGAGAAATACTTTGTAACTCAAGACCTCTGACTGAAAGGGTAGCTGCGGTTGACATCCTAACTGTTGTTGATTACTTCCACAACATACTTCCCACTGTCCCCCATGTTGTTGCTGAAGTAGCAATCAGTCAGTAAGGGGTTTGTGCTGTGCGCTCTTGCAGTTCTGCCTCCAATAAAATTTTCTTGTTTCTCCTGGTGTTCAACTGTCAGAGCAGCAATGTTTTACCTTCTTAAATCCTCTCAACTTTCCAAAAGTTTGGATTCTGAAAGAGAGCAAAGCAGTTGTTGTATGCTAGCAATTTTGTGAATTGGAGCCACTCTGCTTCCCTCTGTTTTGAGCATCTTTTTCTTTCCTCAGCAGCAGTTCAGGCCGAGAAAGCATAAAGGCCGATCTACATCTCCTCCATGCACATTTGTGAACTAATGTGGCTCATTTCTTTGTTGGGTCTTTGTCTTTCTCATCATCCTGCACATCCCACCAACCTAAGGCTTCCTGTCAGCATGAAGGAGGATTCTGGCTCACAATTTGACTCTTGTTGCTGCTGTGATGTCTGAAAAAGAGCAAAGATCCATCATGCAGAATGTATTGTCGGCTATTTTGAAGATTACAAGCTCTGCTCAGTTCCAAGGAAAATGCTATAGTTGCCCAATAACCGGGACCACCTTTGCACTCTTCTCCAATGTCATTTGTCATGTTCACTCAAGAACCTAATGGTATTCAACATAAACCTATAACTCAGAGTGCATATGACCAGGTATGATTCTTTTTCCATTTGAATTCAGGCACAATGAAGTACTCCTCCACTCTTGATCACAAATCTCTCAATTCTCTCTGTCATCTCTCTTGTTCTTCTGGTTACAAATAAAACTCTTTGTTGATATATGGGGATGCTCTGCTTCTGAATGTTGATTGTGCACATACTAAGTACTTCAGGTCATTATCACACAAATTCTAGTGGATTACAAATTAAGAATATCACTCTGATTAAACCTACTGACCTGGGAGTTCATCCAATGAGGTGAAGGTGTCCAGGCTTGTAACCCATCAACTAACTCTGAATACATGAGCACTAAGCTGCTGAAGCTGTCAGTTTTGCTGTGAAAAGTTAGCAATCCAATAAGCCCATCAACTGCAAAAATGCATCAAATTCCTTTGAAGGATGTGAAGTGGACCACCTTTTTGCTGGATTCATCAAACAAGGAGTCCTTCATTTTCAAGAAACTCTTGAAATTCTTGGGTCAGTGCAGAGGGTTATTTCTCTCTCTCTCTCTCTCTCTCTTCCAATGGCTGTATACTTTGTCTCTCCCTTCATACCACAATGGCAACAGATACTACAAAAGGTTTTGACCTAAATGATTGGTATCAAGCACATTTGTACATTTATCAATCCAATAGAATGCTAGATGAATCATCAGACCTACTTACATCTTTTCTTTTCATGGTGGACCATCATCTCTAAACCTCCGCTGACAAGATCCTTGAGCTTACCAGCATTGTAAGACTCGGTCTTATGACAAGTGCCTGAGAAAGGAACTAGTGACAGAAGACTAGATGAGCACATCCTCTCCATCAGAATCAATTTGCTAAATTGAGAATTTACAATCAAGTCTATTGTGAGAGAGACTGTAATCAATGCAAACTTTTTAAAATTATATATGTAAATTTTACAAAGAATCTAAACTTAATAATTTTTTTTGAAATTTTATCAAATAAAATCATTTGCTTGACTTAAACAAAAAGGTGGAATATAAATCTACATCAACTATCAAGTGATTGCATTAGTTATAAGAAACTAAAAGATTTTGTTGCATTTTTTGGGGGGGCCATTTTTCCCTTTAAAAAGCCTTTGCATCAGACACAATGAATTTTTTTTTTCAAATTTCAAATATTGGAATTTTGGCTAGCATCATTGCCAAAATGGATTTAGCATTAAAATGGCAACAAGTTAAACCTGTTTAGACAATAAAAGAACTAGTTTAAAAACTGCTACCAAACTAAAAACAGAGTCCAAATGTGATGAAAAAAAATTCCCCAATAGATTTTTTTTTCTCAAAATTTAGCGATTTTTTTCCCAAAAAACGAGAATATTGCAATAAAATATTTTTATTCTTATTTTTCACATTTTGGCAAAATTTAGCACAAAAACAACATTGATTAGTCACACTGGTTTTTGTTTCTTTTGGCCAAGATGTGATTTTTTTCCAAAAGAAAATTACGGCTACTAAATTCACATTCAAGAGCAACCTTCCAGGATTAATTTATGGCATAGTATTGGAATGGAAAGACTACTATAAGTAACTCCTTTGGATTCACTTCTACAAGCAAAAGGAAAGCCTACCCAAAGTACTACTCCCATTTTAGAGTGATATTATTTGTGAAATTATAGGGTATTGGGTATTAATGTATTATTTTCTTTGAACTTGTTTATAATCAAAGAATATAAACCAAACCAAAGAAATATTGCCTTTTCAAAAATGGGTACTAAAAGTGTGTGTCTCACGACTTCTTGTTTGAAGCCATATTGTTATATGGCCCCAAGGTTTTCGAATGTTGCTTTGGAGATGGGAAAGCATGTCTGTTTTAAACTCACCATCTTACATAATTATTCAAATTTTTTTTCCCTTAATAAACTACACTATGATTGCCAATATATATATATATATATATCAGTCAATTTATCTATTGCACAAATAATAGGTCCCATCATCAAGATTTTTTTGTTTCAATTTTGTGAAGGTGGTGAAAGAAAAGGAAGTGTGTTAGAAATGTTGGAAAAACAAATAAAAATGAAATATAATAAGCATTTGGGATGAACCAATTGAAAAGGTTCAACCCAAAATGAAATAGAATTTTTTTAGTTAAATGCCACATGGCTTAGGTCTAAACATAAACTAAGTGTCATATGACTTAGGTCTAGGCCTAGATTAAATGTCACATAGGTTATTGGGTCTTAACATAGGCTAAGTGTCACATAACTTAACCTAATCAACCTATGTGTAGGCCTAACTTAGGTGTCAATGCTTAGACCTAGCTTAGGTGCCTATGTGTAGGCCTAACCTAGGTTTAGGCTAGGTATTAATGTTTAGGCCTAGTTTAGGTGTTTATGTATAAGCCTAGCCATGTGGCATAGCCTAGCTTATTATTGAGGTGATTTAACTTTGAAGGTGAATCTGCCATGTGTCATTTAATTATTGGTTGACCTTTTGCACAATAGAGTTGCAACTATATATTTGATGACTGCATGCAATGTCAATGGATGGATCCCATCCAATTGTTGAAATTGACCTTCGACTATAATGGTGAGTTGATGATGGCATGCAATGTAAATGAATGAAGTTCATTCATACATGGATCATAGTAAAAAATGATTTTCAACCATAATGGTAAGTAAGTTTACAACTAAAGTGATCAATGTCCACAATGTTGAAAAATGTCTATCACTTTCAACTATAGTGTCATTTTTAACTTGTCATTGTTAACTTTTTTGGTATGTAGTTGTAAAAAATATGTTATAGTTGTAAAAAAACATTTTGCAATTGTATTTGTCATTTTCAACTTCAATTTTTAGTTGAAATGAAGTTGAAAACATAGTTGCAAATGGGGGGTATTTTTCTTAGTATAGGTTATGCATAAACCTATATAGCCCATGGCATTTACGCTAAGCTTAAGCCACATGGCACCTAGCTGGGAAAATTCTAGTTCATTTTAAATTTAATCTTTAAGGTTGGGCTTAGATTAGTTCATACCAAATGACATTTTTTATATATATAGTTATAAAAAAAATTGGGTGCTTATAGAACACCCATTTATATTGTTTATAAGTTTGAAAGGATGACAAACAATATGAGATTAACTTTTGAAAAGAATAAACATTCTCATATCCTATACAACATTATAACCTTTTATCTCAAACAAAATTATGTTTAAGTATTTAATTAAATATTATATATATAAGTAGGTAATCAAGGAAATAGGTACATTTTTAGGTAGTTAGATAGGTAAAGAGGTAGGTAGATAGATATAGTAAATTAGTTCAACGTAGGAATTGATTACAATAAAACTAGTATCTAATTATTTTGTTACACAATAAATAGTGTACTTTTAAAAACTAACTAAATGATTAACTAGTAACTTGGCCTAGGTATGTAGGTAGTTTACTTTAGCTTACATACCTAGGCTACTTAAACCACCTACATACCATACTTAGTGTACATACCTTATAAAGTACCTATATGCTATCAAAAGCACTTACATACCAAACCTAAGCTACATAAGCTTATGTATGCCAAATATAAATAAATAGGTAACTTAAGTATGTACACTAGGTATATAAATAGTCAGTATAGACCTATGTACATTTAAGCTACCTATATTAAGTACATTAAGTAGCCTAGTTATTTAGTTATACATTTATTAATGTATCTAGCTTACATAGTTAGGCTACCTATATATGTCATAAAATAGGCTACCTAGGTATGATGAAAATGATGCCTTGCAAAAAAGTTGAAAAAATATCCATCTTAACAATATAATAGGATTCATTCTATAATCATTTATATTTTGCAAAAGTTTCATGTACTCAAACTTAAAGAATGCAACATAATGTTTTAGTGAAACAAAGGGGAAACAATCCATTTTTATAATTAAAAAAATTATATATATATATAACAAACCATTTTTAATAATTTGTAATCCATGATTTTGTGTGTGTGTGACTAGCTTTTCATATTTCAAAAGCTTAGGAGAAAAGGAAAAAATAAATCCAACTATACAATTACACATCACTATCACCAATTCTTATTACTAGGTTTAAAAAAATAATAATAAACAATTTTACAATTGATACCATAGTATCAAAATTAATTTGTGCACATGAGACATGGAGAATTTTGGTTATACAATAATCAAGCCCTTTCCTATTTGACTATTTTTTAGAATAAAATTAATCATTATATGTATGTGAACCATTATAGATAAAAAAGACATGGCCCCAAGAAAAAGAAGCATAGACAACATTCACCTTTTTAATTTCACCTTGCATTTTGGTGACCCAAGCTTTCAATGTATTTTGGAAATTAAAGAATGCCCAAAAAATGACAATGTTTCTTTTTTAATCCATTATTGAATTTTTAATGTATACAAAAAAAAAAATTAAATGTGTGAAAAACCAAAGAAAATTTGTGGTTTTTAAAAATTATATTTACCAATAAAAAAATTCTTACATGCACATTGCATACTAACATATTTTAAGTTGAAAAATGATATTTGACAATGATATATCAATTGCCCTAAATTTGAATATTAAAATTTTTCATTAATTTTTTTCCTTATATTTAAATATGTAAAATGTGAATTTCTTTTGTTAATTATTGATATTAAAACAAAACACAAAAGATCTACAACCATATTTTTATTTATTTCCAAGTTAGATAAATAAATATGTTTCAGAAGATCACAAAACCAAAATGATGGGTTAAATATATTTGAGAAGACACATTTTGAAATTTTGGATTTCACCCATCTGCTGCACAATAATATCCGTGGTTTTGTCCTGTTGTGGTCGTCGTCCTTTAGGGGTCGAAGTGCAGTGACGGCTTTAGGTGACAAAACCAGTTTTGGTCCCCCTTTTGTTTTCTGTGTACTGGAGTTATCCAGAAAGTCACCCTGCCTTTGGGCCTGCTTCCACTCCCTATCCCCTCTTTCAGTGGTATCCGCAAAGAAGGGAAATTTTAATACATCTCATTATGAAATGCTGAAACTCAGCATTTTTTCAGGACATGGTTTTCAGGACTTGAGATCTCAACTTTGGGGCCTGGGAAATTTTAGGATATGGTTTTCAGGACATGGTTTTCAGGACTTGGGATCTCAACTTTGGGGCCTGGATTTTCACACTCGCGGTTTCCAAGACCGAAACCTGAAAACTTTTAGGATGTGATTT
>Ga0209208_10013749_pt1 | contig 10058 bp, 2 predicted proteins | sample S1TSphfallax_3_FD_187694 | JGI IMG/M metagenome (GOLD analysis project Ga0209208, IMG submission 187694) | Host-associated microbial communities from peat moss isolated from Minnesota, USA - S1T2_Fd - Sphagnum fallax MG (SPAdes) (version 2) | ecosystem: Host-associated > Plants > Peat moss >... | reverse complement strand
GTGCATTGGGGTGTATAGGATAATGAGAAATGTTATTGAACACATTCACACATAGAATAAAAATAAGATTTTCACCGTTGGCTTTGATTATGAACAACACATTATCATCAAAAAATATGGTGAGAGATTGATGTGCAACATATTCATACATGCCTTTGACTGCAATCAAGATCATAAAATGATTGCTTCCCTCACAAAATCAATTATTACATCAAGGTTAAATCTCATGGGCAATAATGTCACTTGGCACCAAATATTAGCTCACAAAGTTCCTTTCATTGAAAACTTTTCAAACACATCTAATCACAAAGAAAATTAAAAGGATGAACATGTAATGACCAAACAAATCGACCTTGAAACTAAATGAGAATGTCATGAATTAAAACCAACCTCCAATCAATTTCATCAATATAATTTAGAAATGATTTTTGTATGGTTCATTGATTAGAAATTCAAAATAATTATTGGTGAACCTTTAATTTCACCCAAGAAATTTTAAGTGTTGTAAATGTTTTGGGAACTAATCATTGTGATTATCATCATCACCATAATCTTCGATCTCCTTCCGCCCAATTATCTTTAGAATCATCGTTATACATCCATGGGGGCAATTGAAATGCCAAAACCATATCCTCGTTTTCAAGCCCTTGGCATTTAACATCTATTATACAATCACCATTTCAAATAGTAAGTATTAAATATGATAACAATACTAAATTTCAATCCAACTTGCAAATCTTGTATTTGATTTGTTCAATAAACCCCCAAATTGCATGCAATTATAATCAAATATGTTCAAAATGAATTAATCAATCACCATTCCATGTATTAAATCGAATGATTAAGTAACATTGTTATGAAAATTATTTATCTACAACAACATTTTTAAATACAATGAAACATGTGAAAAACCACGATTTAGGAATATGTTGTGACTAAAAAAGTTAATAATTCATGTTCGCCCATTTTGTCCATGTTCAATAGGTGCTAAGTTCGTAATATGATTTTATTTGACCATTGATTATAACCATAGTTAATGAATTTTCATGAACAATACATCAATCTTTTAATGTAAAAATATTTTTGAACAAAATTTCCAATAATCAGTTTCAAAAATACTTTTTGACTTAGTTTTAGTACACTAATTTTTTTCAAACTTTTGTAAACAACCTACTATAAATTCAACATTTGGCAGCACAATGATTTGATGATGATTGAAAAGGTTTATACTTTATTTCCTTGCATTGATGTGTAAAACTTTGATTGCAATTTCAAAGAATATTTTTTGTGCATATTTGATTATGTTTTCACCCTAAGTGTAAATATTATTGTGCAAAATTGATTAAACATCAATGTCAATTCAAGGTGTTTTCTATATTTTAAAAGTCAATAAGACATGGTTTTGGTATTTAAATTGTCATAAATTAATGTAAAAATGAGGAAAAAAAAACAACATGAAAAATTTCATGATAATTAGTGATCAAATTTAGCAATCCATGAAATCATTTCCACTTCCATTCATTTTAGAACATGAATTTTACTTTTAAACTGCTAAAAACATTAACCTTTCTAGCACGTAATGTCTCTTGGTGACCTACTTGACATCCTTGCCATCTTGATGTCCTTTTTGGTAGCTCTTGTTGGCCCAAAAGCAAAGAGAATTGAACCTTTTTCAATGTCCCCCAACATCTTTCTATTGTGCTTCCCAATGACCCTTAATGCCATTCATGGTTTGAAAAACTCTAAAACATTTTTGACCATAGTGCCCCCAATGTCTCCTATGTATTTTTGTGTGCCCTTGATGTCTTCCAATATCATATTTGGCATCCTCAATGTCCTTTGGTGCCCCTTTTTGCCCCAAAAAAACCCTTTTAAACCAACCTTGCACCCTCAAGGTGTTTTTAATGTGTTTTTTTTGTATGCCTTCATTATTGCTTGTAACAATTTCACCATTCCTTGTTAGCACTTTTGTCTATTTATTGTTCCCCAAATATTGTTCATCATCTAATGTTTTTTAGATGTGTTTTTGTCAGTGACCAGATTTAGGTTGTCCTTAAATCAAAACAATGTTCCATCAATTTGAATTTTAATAGGGTCATTTGGATTTGAAATGTTTGGTAGGTCAATGTCTCATCTTGGGATGTCCTTTCACAACCTTGGCCTAACAGCTCTACTCTTGAACAATTCTATCGATTTAAAGGCTCAAGAAAATTTGAGAATGTTAGATTTGTTTGGTTTGAAAATAACATTTCCAATGAAAATTAGATTGAATTAATTTTTTAATTTAAAAAAATCCATATTTATTCTTTGATTTAATCTTATGTGTAAATATAGGAAGCTTCATGATAAAAAACCTAACCTTATCAACATGGGTGGTACATACTACATAAACGTTGTTGGATTACCATTCAATTGAATTTATTTGGGAGGTGTATACTTGGATACTCATGATAGGTTATGTGTTTGAATTAGGGTTTAAATGTGTTTTCAAAGTAAACTTAATAACTGTAAAATTCCACACATTATAAGTTTTACATGAATCATTAATCATAATCGATAAACAAGTTTTAATGTAATGAGTTGGGATGTTTACAATTTCATGGGTGTGGGATGTTAAACACACATTTAAAAGTTGAATGATGAGAAAATTTAGATGAGATTATCTTAGGTTAATATGAATTAACATGCTCTATTTTATTATTCATAAAGATTTTGGGGGGAGGGTCAAGTTTCCATTGATTTAAAAAGAAATTGAAGTTGAAAAGGAAAACATTTTCAATTGATTTGAAAAGAAAAAGTAATGGAAGAGAAAAAAAAGTTTATTTATTCCAGAGAAAGGGTGGTTAGAAGAGGCAAAATAAAATTTCCACTATCAAGTTGTGTGTGAAAGTGATATTAAAAGATTGTTGGATGACACTTCCCACCATATTGATGAATTTAATGTTTACAATTAATTCATTAAGTCTAACTAATTTCATAAACATAACATTAAAATAAGAATTATGTAGATTTATCAACTTTGATAAAAATGTTATAATGGATATTTAATTTTCAATTTTGGTTTGAATAATTATGTTTTAAAATTGGATTGTACTCATTATTAATTTGAAAAATATAATTTTTTTACATATATATAGGTTAAAATTTTGCAATTAATTATAATAGAATTTGATATTAATTTATTTGTAATTTTAATATGAAAAATAAAAATATAAAATTCATTAAAAAAATTATGGACATAAAGTGTGGTTTAATATATTCAATTATAACAAGATATGTTGTTCTTTTCATACAAACCAAATGTTGAAAGTTAACACTTTCACAATTTGCAATTGTGATGTGTAATTCAAGTACTTCAAGTGCAAATTCATGTTTCAAAGCATTAATAATGTGTTATTTAATAGGCCATTAAGCCTAAAGGTGTAGTTGTTGAATGAAAAGGTGAGATACAAATGCATTTGAATGTGAATCATGCACTTTCAAATAATAACATGCACAAAGGAATCTCAAGGGTTTTAGGACCTTGATGTGATACATAGTGATATTAGGTTGAGAAGCATGATAGTGGTGTTGGGTATATTATTATATTTTGAAAATAAAAAAGAAAAAAGTTGGAACCTTTAGATTGATGAGGACAAAAGTAGGAAAATGGTGATTATGCAATGAATTGGGATTCCCACATTTATGTGTATGTAATATTTATGAAACTTGAAAATGATGGGGCTCCCATGTTAAAAAATGTGTTATTTCATTGGCATTATTTGCAAAACACATTGTTGTTGTTGATTGAGTTTTGTGGACCTCAAATCCTAAAGCAACTAGATCAATACGTCATATTTGTTCACATCAAACCTTTAAACAATTGAATAATTAGCTCTAAAATGTTAATGAAAATTTGATCTTGTATGCAACTATTAGATTCAAATAACAAGTTGATAGAAGTCATGTCAAAAACTTGAACTACAACGATGCTCATAGAAGATAACCATTTGCCTTGCCAAAATAAAGCCATACAAGTTAAATTTGAGAACAAATATACATACACATGTATGTACATACATACATGCATATGTTAACATTTGTCCCAATATAGATTTGATTGTAAAATCTAAGAAAACATGAAAAACGTTTTTTCATTCAACTCATTTAATTAAAACATGGTGAGATTTGGATAGATTTGGTGAGCAATAATCAACACCATAACCTTTGCAAATATGAAACCTAGCATTAAATAAAAACATTAGCTACATACAAGGACCATTGCAAATTCATGTGGGTTGATGCCAAACCAAACCAAATTTTACAATTTGGTTTTATTTTGTTCCACTCTTTTTTAAGGTTAAATTTAAAAACCTTGATTCACACCAAGATATAGTAGAATATTTAATCCTTTCTTTTGGGGGGTTAAAATGATTAATGTGTAAAGGGCAAACTAATACTTGCACTACTTACCCAAGGGCATTGATAAAACTAATACAATGAGATTAATTTGATCCTATATTGAGGAATTTAGACATAGGTTGGAAATTTTGGATGAAACTTAATTCATTGGTGGTTAGTGATTAGGTTCATGTTGTGAAGGTACTCGGTGTAATGTTAAAATTGGAGGTTCAAGGTCAAGTTCTTGTGATTTGACACCAACTTAACATCCTTTTTATTGGAATTGTAATGTGGAACTAGCCTTTTGGAATTTAGAATTAAAACCAAAATCATGAAAAAACATTATTAAACATAATGTCATGTTCGTTAGGTAGGCAATTTTATTTTATTTGAAAAGTTGCAAGTGGGTTTAACTTTATATTTAAATAATATTTTTGATTAGTTGTTGAATTTTGAATTTTGTACATATATAATCATATCCTTGATTTTAATTTATTGTAAAACTTTGTACATAAAACATGTTGAAAAAATTCTTTTTGCATTTGGAATAGGCTTGATCCCATGAACTTGCTTGAGCATCACAAAGTTTAACCCACTCCCCAAGTTGGTAGAGTGGGTGGTTTTTTTTTTTTTTGTTCAAAAATATATTTTATGCAATGTAAAGGACTCCTAAGGACCCCTTTTGTGTTTCACAAGTTTTCACCCCTTTCATTTCCATTAGGGATCAAACTCGTGAAGTCCCTTAGAGCAACACCTTACCTTACACTTATACACACTCTTTAACATTGAAGAATATGTACATGGAACTAGATTCAATTTTTGAACTATCTTAGGAGATTCTTGAATTTGAAATAACATTTTAAAATTGAAATATAAAGGTTTAGAAATTGGAGTAACTTCAAACTCACACTTGAAGAACTTCCAAATAAAATAAAAAATGTTGAAATTGAGATTGGAGGTTCTTTTTAAAAGGAAGAATTGCACAACACTTGTTAGGACAAACATAAAAGGCATATTTTAATGTTTTGAATGCATGGGATCAAACCAACCAACCAGCTTGTTCCAATCTAACTTAATGTCGATTTTAAGAAAATTGAATATTTATTTTGTGGGATAAGATATCTCAAATCATTTACCCCCCCCCGCCCCTTAATTCCAATGACACATTAGTTGCCAATGATTTTTTGGGGGTCAATATTCACCATCTTGTGAAAAATATTTTGAAAAGAGGAATATTTTATCACAAATTCCCTGTTAAAAAAATCGCCAAAAAATCACAATAATTACCTACAATATCAAAGGGTGCTTAAAATTTTTTACTTTCTAATTTTGAATATTGCCAAAAATATTAGCTAGGTACTTAGCTACAATGCTGGCTGCTGCCTATGAGTTAAGCATTATTATTAAAGTTGCCATATATATATATATAATTAATATTTTAGGGTGAATTATCTTCTCACTAAAATAAATGTGTGTGTGAGTACAAATGAACTGCTTAGTACAGTGTGGGTGGGTGTTTTCTTTTCTTTTTTATTTTAATTAAAAAATATTAATTATTTTTAATATTAATATTAATATGAATTAAAGAAATGTAGCCCAGGTGGTGATCATCCAGAAGCACAATTTAGCCAATTTAGTCAATTAAGCTATTAAAAAATGAAAAAAATCCTTATGTATTTTTGGCTAACTACTTGAACCATGGATAGAAATGTGGCCTTTTTTAGTTTTTTTATTTTTTTGAAAGTTGATTAGTGTTTTTTAAAAATAAATCATTGAGTTTTGTGACACAATTTAAAAAAAGTTTTGCAATAGTGTGAAATTTCATGCTAAAAAAAAAGGCTGCTTGGGTAGTAACACACACCTTTTTTTAAAAAATTGTTTTGCAAAATTTCGATATTTCTTATATAACTTTTCAAAAATCATAGAGTTTGCAACATAAAAATTTGTATAGTTTCAAAACACCAAAAAAGAAGAGAAAAAGGCTGGCTTGGGTACACAGTGCACACTGTAATTTGTAAACTCCCTTAATTGACGCAGCAAAATATATGTGGAAAAGGAAGAAAGATGAGAGAATTTAAAGATTTAGAAAGATTTGAAAATTTGAGAAATATGAAACCTAGTCATTAAATGAAAGTTTAATTCTGTGAAAATTTGGTAAATTTTTTGAAGTGTTGAATAATGCAACACTCAAAAAATATGAAATTCAAAAAATAAAATAAAAAAAATCTTTGTTTCCATATAATTAGAGTCTTGCAAAAACAATTTTGCATTTGGGTGAAGGATGTAATGGTTCTAACATCAAAGTTTTTAGTTAGGCACTAACTTGTTTTCCAACTCCACCAATAAAACTGAAACTGAAACTGCATATAGGTGGGAGACTACTAATAGCAACTCACTTGGACCAATCAAACTATCTACCCAATCAGAAACAACAGGGAGCAGTCGAAAATACAATTTCACTGTGTTATTAGACTCTTCCAACCCCACCCATAAAACTGAAACTGAAACTGCATATATGTGGGAGACTACTAATAGCAACTCACTTCGAGCAATCAAACTATCTACCCAATCAGAAACAACAGGGAGCAGACCATAAATGCGATTTCACCATGTTTATTAGACTCTTCCAGAGCTCCTCCAGGTCTCTGAAGGCTGTGGGGATTTTTCAGCTTTACCAGTGGACTCACTGGACTGATGAACCTCATCCAAGAGTTCCATTGCAGGGTCACATACTGAACACCAGTGGAGATGCTCTAAAGAACCACAACCCAACAATTGGGTTTTTTCCCCCCTTCCATCATATTAAATTCTAATGTGACAAAATCTTTGATATTCACAATTGCAATAAACAGCCTATTATTATGAAATAATACACTCAATTCCTACTAGGGTTATTATACCTTTTGGGTACAATAACCACAAAAACTAAAGAAGCAAAAGCAAATCCTCAAAAGCATTGCTCTAGTCAATTAACTCTAGTACAATACCTATATACATACATTGGGTTTCTTGCAATGCACATTAAACAAAGAAATAAAAAACCCTACCAAACATTTTGTACTTGGTGAATATTTTCATGCACAAGATTTGATTTCTACCTTCACTCAAAGGTTGATAATTAATTCACAAGTTTGTAAATGTGCCTAGAAATTAAGAGCCTAATTTACCTTTACCCAAGAAAAGAAAATCTCCCCCCACCAACCTTGTGATCTACATAATAAATCATTCCCCCCCATTGCAATATCAACTTTTCCACCCACACCTAGCCTATGAAATCTCAACAAACATTGACAATAAAACTTTGGCTCCTTCACAATTTCTTGTGTGCTAGGTCATGTGGTTTAGGGTTTGGCATACTTTATTGACCATTTTTTTTTTTGGGCTGTAGTAGTAAGAAGATTACTGGGCTCTAGCTTTTAAAATTAAAGAAAATTAATTGGCAAGGAAAAAAATATTTTGTGTAGATATCTTGGATGAAGAAGGCCCACCTCCTTATTGAGCCCTACGAATAAGTAGGGTTTAACACATCGGAAGTATTATATAAGTGTCGACATTTTGAGATTGGGTTTGAAATAATGAAACAAAAACCCATTTGTTTTGTTTTTCGGGTGTTGTGGCATATTGAAAAATTGGATGTATTGTTGAGTCGGTAGCCATTAGGGTTTGAGATTTTTTCTAACCATTGAGACATGAGGCATATTATTTTTGTAACCTCGCGATAGCAAAGGATTTGTTGTTCAAATGCTAATTAGATTTCGTAAGTACCTACTATTTTCTTCCCCCAAAGAGAATTGGGATTGTGCGAATTTGAAACAAGAGAAGTACGGATCAAAATGTGAATAGCTCATTATCCATACTAAGTACACCATTGCAAGATATGGTGTGATAAGCTAATAGATATGGGCTTCTAGAGGGTTGTACTACCTTTGCGCTCACTTATGGCCCAAAATTCTTTGATCCCTTTTGGAATGAAAGTACTTAAGAAGACACCCACAAATGGAAGGATCCATTCAACACCATTTGAGTTTCCTCTTGATATTGTTAGCACGAAAAAAAAAACTTCTTAGAAAATCAATGTTCACATGATTATATGAACAAATATTCTTTCCATCCAATCTAATAGATCCATTTGATCTCCATCATTATATGTGTATAAGCGATAATTGTTTGGGAACATCGGGCATGGGTTGGCTCATCGATGAATTGAATTCACAACCACTTACTTGCAAGTGTGCCATGAGTCATGATGCCTTGGACTATTGACTTGATGCTTGGGATATATAACATTTACTATGTTGCCATAACATTTTCAATAAGTTGAAGTATAGTTTCTAAAATTCCAATTTCATTCATACATTTAAATTTTAAGGACCATAATGCTTTTGGGTTTAAGCATATGCATGAAGAAATCCCGAACACAAAGTTGGTTCATTAGTTCATCATTCCAAAATGACAAATTTGGTTTTGACCTCTTATGGTGCATTCACACTTGATGTTAAATCAATGTTAAATGAAAATCTAGATGGCATCCTAGGTGGCACCCAATGTCAAAATGAATGATAGCTTAATGTTAAGTGAATGTTAGTTTAACATAAAATCTTCATGATAAGTAAGTTTAAGTCTTCGATGACTAGTATGGTGTTAAGGGATGCAACACTAGAGTCCCTAACACCAAGTGTGAACTCACCTTCAATATCAAATTGTCTATGAAAATGTTGATTTGCTTTGCAAATGATGATGGTTTAGTTTCAAATGTGATTTGTGGATATTTAAACATGAAATGAATGAAATTGTTTGATTTAATGTTAAGTTAGTAGCCCTTAAGGTGCATTCACACCTAATTTTAAGTCATTGTTAAAAGTGAAAGTCTAGGTGGCATCTTAGGTGGCACTTAATGTAAAATGGGTGATTGTTTAATATTAAGTGAATGTTAACTTAACATAAAATCTTCATGCTAAATAGGTTAAGGTCCCAAATGACTAGCTTGGTGTTAGGGGACTTAGTACTTGAGTCCTTAACATCAAGTGTGAATGCACCTTTAGAATGCTTGAGTCTCATATATGAAAAAGTGTTTTCTGTCCACACATCATCCATCTGTCATATGTAGTACATTGGTGGGTGCTAGTTCATTCTTGCTCTTGTTGTCGACATTGGATGGCAAAATGCCCAACGATCTACGGATGAAAGTTTCTTTTTTTCCTCATCTTGAAATGAAAGAAATAGTAGTAAAAATGCAGATTTATCTTGAGTTAGGTAATCTAACTATTGGTAAAATTTCAATAATTTAGTATTTGGTTGTCTTAAATTACTTTTTTAGAAAAAAAATTTGCAAATATTCATGAGTAAGCAAAAAAAAAATTCATTTTACATGTAGTTTAATTGCTTTAAAAAACATCTGATTAAATTATGATTCCAAAATATTTGTTTAGTTAGTCTTGTTGTTTAAATTACCCTTGATATCAAAGGGTTAGATGAACATTGATTTGAGTATCGATCCATGATTTACCACTATATAAAAGACCTAACTTTACATCCAAGGGATGCAAAAACAATTTTATTGTCCCAATTAATTAAAAAATGTGTTGATTTGTCGTATTGGAACACATGGTTCTCAATCACCACATGACTTGGCAAATTGGTAGAAAAGGACATGAGTTAATTTGACTAACTTGTATCAT
>Ga0209208_10013748_pt1 | contig 10059 bp, 8 predicted proteins | sample S1TSphfallax_3_FD_187694 | JGI IMG/M metagenome (GOLD analysis project Ga0209208, IMG submission 187694) | Host-associated microbial communities from peat moss isolated from Minnesota, USA - S1T2_Fd - Sphagnum fallax MG (SPAdes) (version 2) | ecosystem: Host-associated > Plants > Peat moss >... | reverse complement strand
TTTTTTATATGAAAGGAAGTTGAAGGTTTCCAAGTTAGAATTGAAACTTGGAGTGTATGCAAAAGAATGCAAACACACTCCCATTTCAAAGGAAACGTCTCTAAGATTCCCAAGTTGAACTACCATTTTTAGAGTTGTAAGTTTGGGGTGTGTCAAACATTTGGATCAAGGTTTGATCTTAGGATATCAAACTCTAACCTTGATCTAAATTGTGTCTTCATTAAACTATTGAAATGTAGCACTCCACTTTGAAATCCTTGGTGTAATGTTTACCATAAAAAAAGAAAGGAAAAAAAAGAGAAAAATACACAAATAAAATCTTATAACCTACCTTGCCTAGGTAGTCTAACCAGCCTTTCACAAGGTGGATGTTTAGAACTAAACTTTATGCATCATAAGTGCTTATTACCAAAAGAAATTAATCTTGATGCAACAACCATTAATGATGTAATTGACATGCCAATTCAACCTCCACAAATCACAAGCCCACTATCACTCAAAATATTACCTCTACTAAAGACATTTCTTGACTTGTTGTAAGGTTTTTTCATGATTGCAAATTCCTTCCCTTGATGAACAAACCCTGTTGGTAAATGCTTTCAAAAGTTATGTTATTAATTTTAAACAATAATTAATGCCAAGCAAAATACTATGTCCTTCAATTAAATAATAAACATCAAGTATGGAGTTTATTTTGAAAAATATATTAATTGTCAAGTTAGCATTAAAAGGAGAAATATTGTGTTCATCTCACAATCAAAATTGGAATCAATAACATTTCATATATTGTAGCTTAATCAAATAAATCAATTTGGAATCAAGTGACAAATTAAGAAATAAACTACTAGAAAAACTTGTGACATAAGTTCATGTTTAAGGCATGAAATTATAATTATGTCATATTTCAAATTGGATTAAATTTATAAAAAAATGTTAACTACAATATGTAGATCAAAACATAAATAAATATGTTCATTTGCAATATCATCACAACAAATTTGAGTTGCTAAACCCATGTCAATGAGCCCATGTAATTGTCAAGGATTGGTTGTTGGAAAATTTGTTTTAAACTATATTGTTAGAAGAGTGAAACTATTCATCACTCCCAAAAGTATTGGTTCATCCTTTAAATGACTTCTTGAATATTCAGAGATCATGGTGTTGATGAAAATAATATGACCATAAAAAATGATTGGTCCTTTCATCGAGGTCATGAAACTCAAATAAGGTATTATATCCTTTAACTTCATAATAGATTGTAATCATTTTTTTGGCAAAAAGTTGTTATTTGCAATTTTTTTACTTTTATAATCACCAAATTTCAAATAAAATAAATTAAAATGCTACAATATAGAAAGGTGTTTAAATTTTTTAATTTCATACCCATTTTAATAGCATCAATCAAACCCGTTCTAAAAGTGGGGTTAGGGAAAACTTGTCAAATTATTATTTTAATATCCAAATTTGGCTAAATCAATGTTGCTCTAACTACATCACAAAATTGAAGAAAATATATTGGGTGATCATTAAAATTTGATAACTTCTTTTAAGAAGCAACAAAGATGATATTTACATTGAAAACGAAGGTGAATATATTACTCAAGCAAAAAAATTAATGAAAATAAACCTTTTAAATTGTTGCTAATAATCTTTATGATAATTTTCATTATCAAATTTGAATGGAAAGGGTAAATAACAAGCCAAATTCACTATGCCTATTGTTGTTACATGGGATCTAATTATATTTTTCACAATTATAGGAAGAAAACATGTAGGATAGGTTAATTTGTCTAGATTATAATACCTTGGCAACTTTGACACATGTGTGTTGAATAATTAACTGATTTTGAACTTTATAAAATGTATGTGAAGATTGAATATTTTCCTTCACAAAATTTTGTTCTTTGAATTTTTTTGGTGAGAATGTTAATATTTTTGAAAATCCAAATGATGAGAAATTTGGAATTAATATAAGAAGAATCTTTCATATGGTCCCTTACATTGAAGACCATATCAAGAATTATGTAAACATGTTTCTTTGAATTTATGTTTTTTAAAAGTTTTTTTTTCAATGCCATGTCATGACTGATGGAAGCGATGAATAGATTTCAATGCTTTTTACACCAATTTGCATTTCATTTAAAAGAATTGAATTAAAACTCCATTCAATATAGTCAAGTCCAATTTAAGAATTTCATTTCAATTCAATTTGAACTCAAAACCATTCAATATATTCATTCAAATGAAACTTACTTTCCACAAAATCAACTTTTGTTTTTCATCATTTCATTGTCACCTATCAACCTTTTTTTTTTCATGATTTCATTGTCACATGTAGTGCACTACGTGAAACCCAAGTAATATAATTAGTGTTGAAAATACTAAGATATTATTAATATATTAGATATTTTGCTTTCAATTTTAAGGAATTGGGCCACCTAAAAAAACAAGAAGCTCACATATATGTCATGTGTTAGAATATGATAGCTTTAAGTTGTTCAATGGCAATGGAGGCATTTAATGACTTGTTTTTTGGTGCATCAATTGACATTAAAGAGGGCCATGGGAGGGCCATGGGGTGAACATTTCTCTTCTTCTTTTTTCATAAGGTAATTATTCACAAGTGATTCTTGCAAATTAGTGAAAAATTGCAAATAAAAGATTCCTATCTTTCACACCTATCTAATTAATTTTTAAAAAAAAAAAACCAAATCTAACTTATTTCATGTTTGAAGGTGAAGACTTCTATCTTGCCTAGTATAAATTGACACTTTGATGACAAATATTTAATATATTTTCTGGTAAGATTTGGAAATAACCATTAAATTTTTTATTAACCTATACTTTCTACTTGTTAAGTACACCCTGAATAATTTTTTTAATGTCCTAAATTTTCCCTCATAATTATTTAGCGGTGAACCCGCTAGGTTCCTCCCATATATATAATAAGAGTTAATAGTTCAATGGTAAGGACAAATTGCATACCTACTTAGGAAGGTTAGTGATTCAATTTTCATATTTCAGCTTCGACAATTCAAAATTCAAAACTCAAAAATTCCCTTCTTTGGGCATTATTATACTCTAAAACTTATTCATTATAAAACGTAATATACAAAATACACAAAAGGGTCATACTAGAACATGACTCTTACCCAAGGCCGAAGTGTTAAGAAGAAATATTCAATTCCTTGATCAAAAGGTCCCCAAAAAATCCCAACCCTAGGCCAAAATGCATATATATATGCCCAACTATGTAGTAGTATTGTTTTAGGATACCTAGAACCCTCCTAAAACCCTTTGGCCTAGCGATTAACACCAAAATAATACACAACTTGGAGTTGCAAGCTCTCCAACTTGATTCGCAATATCTTATACTTGGGATCCTTTGCAAGGGACACAGATGTCACAGCAGTTCAATCAAGGTGCTGCAATTGAAGGAAAAATGTTACTTGGGCTTTTCAATGCAATTGTCCATGGCAAACAGATCAACAGTCCACCAAACCAGTGGCACTTGATGGATGGTTCATCAAACTCTTCAGTTTACAGCTTACGCAATCTCCATTGAATTTACATGACGCAATCTCCATTGAATTTACATGACCAAGTCCGGGATATGGTTCCCTCTTTCTGGGATCCAAAAGCATTAGCCAGGTATTTGAACAACAGTGTTCATTTTCACTTGGGGACATGAAAAGCTGGTTCTTTTCAGTATCACTAAACTTTGTTCTACATACATTCTGGGTCTGAGATGTGGCTGGTGTCGTGCTTTTTTCAGCTTCATTGAAAAGTATGTGACCTACATCATTGTAGGTGTGGTAATTAGGGGCAAGGATGTAGTATATGTTTGTCAACATCAGTCATCTCCTGCTTGTCAACATCGGTCATCTCCTGCGACAGTTACAGAGGTTCAGAAACTGATGCAGACTGTAGCTGACAATAGATTTCTGGGTCAAGCCAACAGAGAGAGAACTGGGGAAAGAGAAGGTAATCCCCTATCCTCATTATCATCATTCACTTTCTCTGTTGGATAAGAAGGATTGTGGTTCATTTAAAACCTCAGGAATCATGCAAGATGGTGCTTGGGACATGCTGCTTTACTTGTGTCATAGAAACCATATCACGATAGAGGAAACAAACAAACAATGCTTGCGGTGACAGCTGCATGGTTTTTCTCATATGTTAGGTTTGCTATGATGTCTTTTGACATGGATTGTATCATATAAATGCTGCTTGTGATTTGGGGTTCCTTTGTAAGCTTCAAACATATTTGCACTTATTCCAGCTTTGGAAATACATGTCCATGTCCTTTGATCAGTCTGACATGCTTTTGTCTCAGTTTTACAGGGTCTAGGAGTGCTGATTTTGGTGTGTGCATTGTAAATGACTGTTGAGGCCCAAGAAGAAGATCAAGTAGACTCCTTGTGGCATGGGAGTTTGCAGATGTTGTAGTCCTGAACTATGCCTATGTGCATGAGTTTCTAGGGTTTTTTCTAGGATATTGGTCTGAGAAGATCAAGTAGACTCCTTGTGGCATGGGAGTTTGCAGATGTTGTAGTCCTGAACTATGCCTATATGCATGAGTTTCTAGGATTTTTTTCTAGGATATTGGTCTGTCATTCCTTTCTTCTTTGCTGTTGGTGGATTTCATCTGCTAAATGATAGTACTGTTTGTCAAGTTACTGAGACCACCTCTTGATTTCATGGTTGGATTGTGTCCTTGTGGTCACTGGATGATGACTGGTTGCGACTTAGCATAAGATGATGATTGTTGAGGATAGGTTTTGGGATTCTTTTAGTCTTGCCAATGGCCACATTTCTAAGTAAATGCAGTCTTCCTCCCTGACTGTTGGAAAAGGGGATTATATATGACCCAGCACCCACCAGTGCTTTGCTTACTATGTACATAGCTAAGTAGGTAAGGTAGTTGGTGGCTGCAAGGTAGGTAGATGGATGTGGATCAATAGTACATAACTAACCACCATGTTTAGATATAGGACAGGAATACAATGGACAAGTGTTTCCATGCACCATCCATCCTGCATGGTGGGTAGTGGTTCAACTCTGGCCAGAAAAATGGGATGAGTGTCATTTTGTGATGTGATTATGAAGGAGCAGCATCTCATGAGGCAACCTGAATCTAACAAATACATCTGAAATTCATTATCCAAAGAAGCAAGACTTTCAGTATAACAAAATTTGGAGGGGAGGGTGGGGGAGTGTGGGATGCTGAAATAAATCCATTGGAGGTGGTGAGAAAATCTGTTTTGCAATCAGAGATGATCTGCTTGCAAAACAGATCTATGCCTCTCTGCCCATGACAATTACATTGTTGCTTGCTTGGTAGTGAGCATCAAAGGGATATGAAGATAGCATTCTGTGCACCATTTGTCTCTGTTCTCCATTAGATCATGGTACTCTTCAGTTCCTGAAACCTGAGGATGGCATTCCGGGAATGATTTGTACTGTCTACCTGAATTTTAAATGAATGATAATTTGTTTATCATTTATCTACATCCGCTTCAGCCTGCTTTTTCCATCTGTGGAAAAAAGCTCTTTGGTGGGTGTCTGACCAGAAGCAAACATTAGGGTTTATGTTCCGGATTCGCTCATCATTGCATTTCTCTGGCCCCGATGTGAATTCAGCGAGTCTGGAATCTGTTCGATTGTGCAGCTTGCGTACAAATCAAGGTGTGTAGACATCTGGGCGGCGGTTAAATCACAGTGTTCCGTGTTCATCTGGAAAAAGTTACAGCAGCAGCAGCAGCAATGGATTGCAGTACCGTCCTGTGTCGAGGTTTTCGACCGGCTGTTATCGCCTCACCTGCTCCTCCTTCTGTGTCGTTCTCTTCGTCGTCGGATCTCATCGGGTTCCGCGAGCGTCCCGGGTTTCTGCGATTGGAGAAGAAAGCAGTGAGAAAGGCTTCGAAAGGAGTCGGTGCGGAGGCAGTTTTGGGATCCAGGGACACTTGCTCGTTTCCTTCGACCTGCGCTAACATAGCAACGGCCCGGCCGCATGTGCAGCAGGTAAGCATCAAGTTGGCGCTGTATATCTGAATTGAAAGCCCAAATTCGGGGTCCACAAGCTGGGTTATGACTTCGGTGTTCTAGGAATCCATGCGGCACGTATTCCTTGAGAGTGTGCTCAATGCCTAAGCCTCGTGAAGAATTTTTCAGCATTAGTGTGGGATGAACAAGAATATTGCAACTTTGCAGTAAGGAAACTTCGGTGTTCTAGGAATCCATGCGGCACGCATTCCTTGAGAGTGTGCTCAATGCCTAAGCCTCGTGAAGAATTTTTCAGCGTTAGTGTGGGGTGAACAAGAATATTGCAACTTTGCAGTAAGGAAATAGTTTTCTGCCGAACCTTGGAACCGGATTGTGAGTCCAGGGCATTGGCATTGACCTGTTCGGTTGGGTGGTGAAGTCCAAATCTCGTAGTTGGGGTTCAAGGCTGCATGCAACCGGTCATCTAAAGATTGAGAACCCAGGGACATCCAAGTGGGTGAAGATTGAGCCATTGATTTCATTCTTGTTATGTTCATCAGAATGCTTGCAAATAAATTCAGATGTGGGTATTTTAGTACAGTGTGGTAGTGATCTGAACAAATTTATCTCCTAGCAAACACTTGATGAATATTTGCCAAAGTGAGGTCCAAGTCTGATTGCAAGCGTTGCTTGTCATCTATCAGAGCAAGATGCTTTTGGGAATTTTAACATCATAGAAGCATTCTTTATTTTTCTCACCACTTCTACTTAGGAGCTTGGGGGTGCAGTGTCACTTAGAGTCATCAGAGGCTAACCAAGATCCATTGCATTTTGGTGTGAGATGGACACCAGAGGATTAAGGTGAATGCTGTGGAATTCAGGATATGTATTAGTCCTTTTAATCTTCCATGTCAAGACTGGGAAGGACATATTGCAGGATGGAGCATGAAGGTGTGGTATGTTGGTATTGTGAGATCTAGCTCAGGTGTCAGACCTCAAGAGAATTAGAAACTGTTTCTGGTTCACAAATGCTGTGTAACCTGTAACATATTTATTGATCTGGTGATTCTGTATGATATCAGGTGCATGCAGCTAAGCAGACCTTCTCCTCCTTTGATGACATGATTGAGAAGTCTGATTTGCCTGTCCTGGTAGACTTCTATGCCATATGGTACACACCTGCCCACCATCAATCCTCCCTTGCAATCATTCAAGAACAAAGAAACTCTGAATTGTGTTGGTTGGAAAGTATAGCATCATTTTTTTCTGTCCCATAGACTGACTTGGTAGACTTCTATGCCATATGGTACACACCTGCCCACCATCAATCCTCCCTTGCAATCATCTAAGAACAAAGAAACTCTGAATTGTGTTGGTTGGAAAGTATAGCATCATTTTTTTCCATCCCATAGACTGACTGAGGAGGGATGCATCATCCTTTGACTTTTATCATTGACCAAACCCATGCCCTACCACCCCCACCTGCTATTTTTCTGCACAACATCACCTCTCTGAAGCATTTTGCTAGCATAGATCATGGAGGTAAGTAGTGGAAGAACATGTTGCATTACAGCTTGTAACATTAGCTTGTAACATTTGAGTCCCTTTCCACTCTCAGACACTCTGACTCTAAACTGAACGGGCTTGTCTGGAGATGTATGGGACCATCTGGGCTTCATGAGGGATTGTGTATTGTGTGGGAAGGTGTGGACCTTGTCAAGTGATGGTGCCAATCCTCAATCATGTGGGTCAAGCCCTGAAAGAAAAAATTCGAGTTGTAAGCTTCCCAACTGTAAATCCAAGTTTTCACACCGGGCATAGTGATTTCAAATGGTTGTTTATCTTGATTTATTACATGTGGAACTGCCCCATTTTCTTGAATCTGGGAGAAATTCTAGATTAAGACCGAGGTACAAGACTGGACTAGTACCCACTTGTGAATTTGTAAGGGCTGTCCATGGCCATATGGTTGAAAGTGTCCACTGGGAAGCTTTGGTCAGTCCTTTCCCTTCATGATAATAGGAGCATGCTTTCTTTCAGAAGTGTGCACAGTGGAGTAGGTTGTCAGGAAGGAACAAAGCTCAATTACAGGTTCATATTACATAGTTTGTGACCTCCCATCTATGACTGCAATTCAAAGTGGCATCCTTTGTTCTTCACTGTTCTGTGGTCTGTGTTGCACAAGTATTATACTTCTTTGCCTCCTATCTGGGTGCTGACTGGGAATTGTTAGGGGATGGCAGGTGAAGATTGACACAGAGAAGTATCCAAGTATTGCCTCACGTTTTAGTGTTCAAGCTCTGCCAACCTTTGTTTTGTTCCAAAATGGAAAGCCTGTCATGCGTCTGGTATGTTATCTCTTCTCAAATCAGGTGATGAACCTGTTGCAATCTAAATGTTAGTTAGGTTGAGCCATTATCATAGATACAAATAGTTTGACATAGTTCACATGAACATGCTTTTGACAGTTAGTTTTAGGTATCTGATTACAATGCCTTGCTTCACATTCATGGTTGAAGAAGTCATAGTGCAATTGTTTTCAACACTAGATGAGTTCATTTTTCAGCTGTTACTACTGCCATGTTGTAACCAGATATGGACAATATCCTGGCATATATATGGTCTGGTTGATGTAGCATTGAACATGGTGGTGCATGTAGGAGGGTGTGGTTCAAGCACAAGAACTTATCGGACAGATTGAACGAGCCCTCTACTTGTTACAGTCAAAGGCTTGACAGAGGAGGTATCCCAAGTGAGGATCATTGCCTAAGCAAGCATGGTTTTTACATAGATCACAGGGGTCCTTGCTTGTGATACCTGGATGCCAATACACTGCATTAGCCACTAAGCAAGGTGTGAAATGCCAGTGAAAGGCAGCAGGTTCATTTATGGGGCATTTGAGGAAAATTAGATACAGTAACAAATTTCTCTATTTCTAATTAGTGTTACAAAAATATAGAAATTACCTCTTCCAGTTCTCACACATGTTTCCCCATTGAAATGCCGTGTTTTGATATATGCCCTTATTGGGGATTCTATTTAACACAATGTACATGTAACTACATGGAGGAAGATTACTCTGACAAACAACTAGTTGCAAGTAGATGGGAAACTTTCCAGGATGTTCAAGTGGGTGACAATCTCTGGCCTGACAGGAACAAGGTTACATTTCCAGTAGAGAATGCTCACTATGATTGTGAAAGAATGTGGATAAAAGCAAAAAGCAAAACTCTTCATTTATCCTCTTCACAATTTATATTGTCTTTGATGTTCCCAAGCTGCCATTACGAAAATGCTCTTGAAAGGCAAATTACATATCTTGAGAAGGAAAATATGACTGGTTGAGAAGGAGAGAGAAGGAAAATATGACTGGTATATGTAATTCCATTTGCTGAATGAGTAGTATCATCAATGTGAGGCTGTGGTTTCAAATATAAAAGATAACTGAATCCAGATGCACACATGAGGATGAGGAGCCAATTTCTTTCACAGCTTTTTCTTCTCCCTTTCAATTCAACAGCCCTGGACCAAGCTGTATTTTGCAAAGATGTCCTGTACTTTGAACACCTGGAAAGTATCCAGATACATGGGCAATGAAGATACTAACTGTATTGTTTAGAGGAATGGCGGGGTAAGAGGTTCAAATTCCAAAGGGAAATCTATGCTTGCAGTAGGCAGAGATACTCTCAGCAGGATCAATCCTGCTTTAAAAGAGTCACCACAACCCCTCGTATGTCAATTTGCAGTTTAGACCCTGAATAGTTCTGCATCATTTGAAGAATAAGAGATTTAGGAGGTTTAGGTTACAAGAAGCCTTATCCTTAGGCATTGCAAGTGCCAGAGTTCTCTTGCAGACTGCAGCTTGTCATTCCACCAACATTGACAAGACAGAGGCGACAACACACCATGGAGTCAACTTATGTCCATCTAAACCAAAAGAGCTCCATGCAAAGCAACTACATAGAGCAGGACACTTTTGAAGATTCAACCAGACCTGATCAGACATGCACTTATGATGATACATTGTAATTTGGTGTGCAACATATTACATTATTTAAATTGATAAATTGATAA
>Ga0209208_10013747_pt1 | contig 10059 bp, 9 predicted proteins | sample S1TSphfallax_3_FD_187694 | JGI IMG/M metagenome (GOLD analysis project Ga0209208, IMG submission 187694) | Host-associated microbial communities from peat moss isolated from Minnesota, USA - S1T2_Fd - Sphagnum fallax MG (SPAdes) (version 2) | ecosystem: Host-associated > Plants > Peat moss >... | reverse complement strand
TCAAACATTCAGGTAGGAGGAAGATGAAGAAGGTGATGCCTGAACATGATGTGTGTGACTATTACATAAATCTTTATTCTTCTCATGTGAAGAATGAGAAGATTTACAGTTTTGGAATCTTCAAATTTTGAAAACTTATGAGGTTTTGTTTTTGTTTTTGATTTCGACTTTTTGTATGCTCCAAATTTTGTTTTGTGAATTTCAAATTGAGCAATTTTTTGGGGATTATTGTTTTGAATGAGTTGAATGTATCCATGGTCTTCTTGTGCATGCAAGGTATCTTCTGTTATTCAGTATGCTGATGACATTGTTGGTGATAAACATGCCCTTCAATTATCAACAAGGATTTGACATCATTGTTTTTTAATACCTCCAAGTTACTAATTTGTTTATCTTTTGTGTAAGTCCACACCTTCCCTAGCAGAGGAGCATAATTTGGGGTTCAACTTCCCCAAAAGGTCCTTGGATTAGAGTAGCAAACATGGATCAGATGAGAACATAGTCATCACTGCTCATCACTGCTTGTGCACACTCATGGACACTAAAGAGTTGACACTTGCACTCACAATTCTAGTCACAAAAACATTAGAGAACATAATTTTTTGTTTATACTCACAGCCTGCATATGTGGCAAGGGAAGTTGCAAAATCCTGAGGACTATATGCCACTTGGATAGCCAACACATCAACAAAGCAAAATTGAAAAACAAAAAAAAAAAAAAAAAGAAAAATTAAAAAACAAAAAAAAAAAAAAAAACATTGTATAATATACACGTGTAGTAGTATATACATATGTGTGAAATTTTAACACAATATTCTGATTTACTGGAAAACTGGAAACTGTAGGTTTTTTTGACTGGGAGTCAAAAAAGCATTCACATAATTTCTTTTACGTAGATGGATTGTTAGCGATTGTTGGACGGTGGCAATACGCTACTGCTTTTGCATCCGATGGTGTGAAAGCAAGCCGCTTCAGAGAACAAAAGAAAACGCACAAAGGCATCACGCGGAAGAATATCTTTGGCGCTAAGTTATCTTTTCGTCATCTTTCTCGCAGTTCTGGCGTTTTCTTGAAACCCTAAAAACGCTGCTCCGTCTGACACTTCGTCTTCTCCTTCTTCGTCTGTCGTTGCGAGGATTCATGGCATTCGGTGCTTGCACGTTGGATCGAAATCGGAGTTACGTTAATTCTGAAGGCAGCAACTAAGTTAGAGCGAGAAGATTGTAGTTTCGGTTCTCTGAAATTTCGTTTGAGTTTCACTTTTTTTGAGTACCGGAAGCTTGAGGAAAGAGAGAAAAAAGGAAGGGCGAAGAAGGGAGTCGCAAGCGGTTTGGTGGAGAGAAAAATAAGCCGTTTGGCCTTTTTTTTTTGCGCTGATATGTGGAGAGAATTTCATTCAGAGAGGCGGACAAAAAGAGAGATAGAGAAGTAGACAGGTTCTTTGCTTGCTTTTGCTTGAGTGTTGGAGATTTTGGGAGTTGATTGTGCATTTAGAGAGTTTGTGGATTTCTTTTGTAGAAGGTGAACACGAAGTATCGGGAGATAGTTCGGAAAGAGTATTTCCGATGCCCGGCAGTCTTTATCTGCATCCGCCGTTGTCGCTGGACCTGGGCTGTCTGAGTGCTTCTTCCTCGGAAGCCCAGTCCAGGAAGCGAGGGTTTCATCCAGCAGTTTGTGGACTTGGATTCACGTCCTGGGAAAGAGATGGAAGGGAATACCCTTTCCTGCAATGTCATGTCCATCACAGAGGTTGGTGATGCCACTGTGACTGAAAGTACTGCAGTCCAGGTTCCAGCAGCCATTTGCCTTGAAGGTTGTGATGGAACTATTAAAGCGGTCAATGAAGAGAGCTCCAGTAGGGTCTTGATGGAACCAGATCTTGTTACAACACCTCAGCCCTCAGAAGCTTTGACATCCGATTTGAACTCCTTGCCAGTAAGTTACGGGAGATTTCTGATTGTGTTTGTTGGCAGATTGGCAGATTGTTTCAGTTTTTGTCCAGTGTTGAAACAACAACTTGTTCAGCAACCTGGAATTTCCTTATGGTTTTTTTGCTTGAGACATTTGATACCAGGTGGCTCAACTGACCCACATAGATCATATCTGCTTTCCTCCTGGACAGCAGACTTTTTCAGTGCTTTCATTCCTTCAAAGGTAGATTGTTTGGTTCAGATATAAGTCAAGCATTGCAAGATATCACTTGAAATTAATGCTTGCAATTCTTGTCATCTCTTTTATGGCAAGTCCAGGTTTTGAAGAGATCCCACATGAGCAGTGGGGAAGGATCAGGGGATGCATGCATCTGTGCCATCTGCCGAGACAAAATCAAGCTGGAAGAGACTTCACAGGTCAAAGGATGCGAGCATTCTTACTGGTAAAAACCTTGGGAATTCTTTTGCTGTGAAGTTGCTGTGAAACCCATCAGCAATCAAGGTAGTTTGATATTCAGTGCATGGCCTTGAGAGTATGACCATAGCTTTTTGTGTGGGAAAGATTTATCCACAGGAATTGGAATTGTGACCCCATAGTACTGAATGAGAAACTGACATGTGGCATGTGATCATTGCAGCATAACATGTATCTTGCAGTGGGCAATTCACAAGAGTCAACCATGGTGCCCACAGTGTCGCCTTCCCTTCACTTCATTGTATGTGTATAGGGCACTTGATGGCAGGTATGTTTCCCCTGTGAGAGCTAGTCCTTGATTGTCTGCTCTGAGAGTAGTATTACCAGGGTTGGCTGGTTAATGTATGATAAATTTTCATCAGATTATTAGCAATTCATCTCTTATCATTCAGTTCAAGTGGGAGGAATATATGGATTGTCAATTGTCTTATATGGATCATGGATTGTTTAGTCTATTTTCTTAACAGTGATTTTGGGGGGTGATGGATACTAGTTTAAATGACTACATGTTTGAGGAAAGCGTTTGTCTTTTGCTACGGGCTTCATGGTTCAAACCTCCACCTCCAGTACCAGAGGTGGAGGACCTAGAAGATTACCATGAAGAAGATGACTGTTTTGATGAGTTTTACTTCAAATCAAATGTGCGAATTGGAAACCGTCGCTGGGGTGATAATGGCTATGTACGGGCTGGGCGCCGTGAGGCACGCCCAGTTGGAGTTCGACCACGGGTGGCGGCTGTTTCACATCCTGATGAAGCAAGCACTTCTTCATCTTCTTCAAGGCAAATCAAGGCAAAAGAGAAAGAGTCTGCAAAAGATCCACCTGGCCGTCGAGCAAAACGGGCCCAGAAACGTGAAGCTGCAGACAGGGCCTCTGCTAATCGATTGCAGCAGCATCACTAACCATCAGTTTGAGTAATTGACATATCAGAAGGGTGTTCTTGGATCTTGCTTGCCTATTTGACCCTGCTTTACCATTTGTGTATAGAAGGCTATTTAATTTTTTTTTTTCTAGAGCTATTCATTTGTGTATGTGTGTGATAAACCTTGCATTTTACCTTTTCTAATGACTATAGGATTGTACAGTACCAGTTCCAACAGTCAGAACAATGTCATCATAGATGCATGAAGTATGATGCCCATCATAGGATTGACTGGTAACTTATTGTTGTTCTTTCATTTTTCCCTTGCTTCTGAGAATGTGGCAGGAACTCAGGATGCCTATTTCTGTGTAACTGTTTGGCCTAAGTTTCTGAGCAGACTATTACCGAATGTTCTAATCTGCACTTTCCTCTTAGGAATTCATGATTCTCCTCGTTTGCATGCTTTGCTGTTTTGGTTTGTTGTCACATTGTCAAATCTTTACATTTTGCAAGATTTTATTGTTGGGTCATTTGAAACTTTTTACTGAGGTTGATTTTAAAATCAAGGAAATTTTAATATTTGTACATATACCTTTACAAATATCATAGGGAGAAGGTTGATGGGGTAAAATTTCATCAATTCTTCTCACCTTGGGACATTGAAATGTTGCAAATTGAACAGACAAATTAAAAGGCTTTTTCTCATGATTGTCAGTCGTGATGTCTTTTGGGTCATTATCTCCAAGAGCTTTGTAACCATGCCACCAATGTAACTTAGAAGGTCTGTCTTTTTTAATATTTATCTCCATCATGGAACTAGTATGATTCCAATGTTGCTTTGTTACATGTTTAGCTAGATGTTAAATGACAAATTGAATTCTATTGATGAAATCATGTCAAACATAATTGAATTCGATTGATGAAACCATGCCAAACATAATTGAATTCTATTGATGAAGCCATGCTAAACATAATTAAAGAATTAAAACTCGACCATGAGGTTGTCCATGAGTACATGAATTTTGCAAAGATTGCATTCTCAAAGTACTAAGATCAATCTTACATATCATATAATACAGCCTTTGGCAATGCACAACATGACAAAATGGAAATGAAAGGCATTTGCAATGATCAATTTTTGCTGGAATTGTAGATACATATACTAAGATCAATCTAACTAGTGTGTGCCCTGTGGTCGAAGGCCACTGTGGAGTCCCCAGTGGGTGCCTGTATTTTTACTCTTTATTTTTTATTGTCTTGGACGCCTTGCCCTGCCTTGCCTTGCCTTGTTTCGAATTTACCTTTTGCTGCTAGGGACAGGAGGAGAAAGTTACACAGGGAACGGGCAGTGTTTTTTTTTTCTTTTGCTACCAAGGACAGGAGGAGGAAGTTACACAAGGAACTCTTCTTCTTCTTCTTCCCCCGTGGGAGGTTCTGTGCCTTTGGATTCCGTGACAGTTGGAGGTGGAGTCAAGTTCGACGGTTCGCTTGTGGCCGGGATGGATGAAACGTCCGTCCGGCTGGATGGATGACGGTTCGAGCGGGCGGAGTCAAGGGTTGCTTCATTTACATCCCCAAAAATACACTGGGGCGGAGTCAAAGGTTGCTTCACCAAAAGCCTTTATATATCTAATGTGTCATACTCCAACTCTGGGAAATGAAGACCATGACAAAATGCACATGAAGGTTCTGTATGAATTTTGGTTTTGGTTTAAGAAATTGGTGTGGGATTTGGACAGGATTTCAGCTTAAAACTTTGATTTGAACTTGACCCACAATGTGAATGATATTTTGAATATCATGTGTGCACCTTAAAGATGGGCATGTTTCATAGAAGTGCATGCATGTAAATGAAATTCTAGATCCAATAAAGGAAGTTTGAAGTTTGAACCTGCCATAAAGGACCAAGTCATTATGCAATGAGTTGGTTGTTTCAACTGCATAAAACTCGCTTAGAAATTTTTGTCTATGTGAAGGGTACATCATAATTCTTCTGCCCTTGGAGCTGGTATTCTAATTTCACCTTGTGAAATCTTCTGCTCTGATTTCGCAATGAGTTTTGTGCCATGTGAAGCATGGAGGCAAGGACATTACCAAATTGGGCTTGCACTCGACTCGCACTGTGTGAGCCCTTATTTTTAATACCCTTGCCCTCAGGCTTTACCCTACATTGAATGTGATGCTTCCAAGTGTTAAAAGCAGTCTAAATGGCGAGAGGGGCTCATTTATTTCACATATGCCACCACAGTTGGGCACTAAAATATCCTGTATGTTGTTATATAATTTATGGCATACCAACTATCTCCATAGATTTGAATCATTTGATTTTGGATGTTAGCTTTTGCAAATTTTAGATTAAGATAGAAAGACAATGTAACTTGACTACAACTTCAAAATGTGCAGAGCTAGTACTTAACTAGGTGTTTTTTCCCTTGAATACATAGTTTGGTTGGAAAAACACATTGGAGACATAACATGGGAATAATGACTACCACGGGTTTTTTATCCTAATCTTGTGAGGTTCGTGGTCTTGCAATCATTCACAAGCGGACTTAGACAGATTTGGCTACAGGTTACAGAGGATCGCATTTTTTTTCCCAGAAAACTTGTATATTTAAGAAAATGTGGCAAATTCAAATTTCGTCCTGGCAAAACTTGGGGTTCTTAGGCTTTTTCTTCCCCCATTTTTCCAGAAATATTCTACCTTCAAGTTTCACTTGCTTTTTTCATCACCACTTTTGCCAACTCAAAAGGAAAAAAAACAAGCTGATGTGTATATATTAAATTATTGTATGCACCAGGAGGAAAAAAAAAGAGCAATATTACATTGTCCCTGTGAGAAATAATTTTGGTTAAATGTACTTGTTAAACTTTTTTTTTTTGGTGTAGTCTTTTCCATTTTCTATTCCCACCTTTTCACTTGTTAAAAGTGATCAATTTAATTTACTTTTCAATTCTTCCAGTTTTTTATTTGAATTTTTTGAGAGATATTGTTCCATTCTTTTACTTTTTTCATTGCTGCCTAACTTTTGGAAGCAATTGTTCCATTTTCTCACTTTTAGGATAATTTTCTGTTCATATTTGAGGTGTGAGTATCACATGTATCTATTCTGTGTAAAAGTGAAATTAATCACCAAACATACCTATTATGTGTCAGGAGTTAGATTATATAACAAAGGCAAAATTTTAGTACTGCATTATGTAATATGGCTTCTGCCATGTAAAGAAGTCGGAGGGATTTGGGTACGCTGAAAAGGCCACATGAATACCATTACGAATTACAGAGCAGATTCCGTTTTCCAGCAAACTTGTTCCGCAGGGCCCAGCAATGCCAGCCGGGCATGCAGAAAACTGGAATCCACCCTGGGAAGTACTGTATATTACCTACCTACCCCCTCTTTTGTTCTGGAAAAATAACCCCCGCACCCACACAACGTGTCTCTTGTGACACGCTGGAAGGAAATCTCACCCTCCAATCAAACGGAGGATAGTATCCGCACGAAAGATTTGGAAATGAGTGAAAAATCGGGTTTTTATGACAGCTCAAAACTAATAGCCTTCTCGGAAAAATACCAAAGACCTCATGCCAAGACTGTTAAGTGATAAGTAAAAAAACCCCGAACTGGAGGTGGAACTGGTCCCCAGTTTCAATGACGAAATGAGAAGCCAGGATCACATACAGTGCACAGGAAAAAGGAAAAAATCAGAGGTTCAAACTAGAAGTTTTCACTTTTAACGAAATGCTTGCAGAAGACGCAAACCTGCTGCCAGACCGTCTCCTCTCTTCTCTTCTCTCTCTCTCTCTCATCGTGACGAACATCTTGCCGACATACAAGGCAGTACGAAGCTAGCGGCAACACGACGAAACGCATCTGAACATACAAGGCGGGAAGAAGCACTATATAACTCTTCCGAAGCGAGAGAAAGCCAGCGACAATACGATTTGCAAGATGTGCACATTGCAGTGAAACAGAAAACTTGCACGACGTTTTCTAAGATGAGTTTGATCTTGTGACTTCTACAGATTAAGTATACACGTAGTAAAGACGATGCGCAGAACAGGAAACTTGATTACAGAGAAAATTTAGAATAAAGAAAAGGGAGCTTAGCAGAGAATTTAAGCTACATCGCTAGTCCTCCCTACTGACGCCAACGATGGTTGGCAATCCCCTGCAGCAAACGATTTACGCGTATTCACAATCCCCTTGCCAGTTTTCCAAGTGCACAAAGAGTGTGCACTTGCTTAGCAAATCCCAATCTAGATACTGCTCTCTCGTTAAAGAGCAATCCTCTCTGCACACACAACACGTAAACAGAGAGCCTTTTATTTTGAAATGTCAGATTTCGACCATCCTGGTCTCACGTTACTCCTGTAAACGCCATGCGCGCAGTACGGTCATTCGTGCGCTCAGTTCGTGCAGCAGCAACAAAGGATATCCAGACAGCATTCACAGGTCTCATAGCAGCAGAAGCAGCAGCAGAGCGTGAACGCACTGTATGAATCAGCAGACCACATACCCGGGGTCAGATTACCGTGCTATTCTCCCAAATCACATCAGTAAGCTCAACGTCTGAGTACAAGATTCAGGACTCATGTTCTTTTTCCGGTGCGCTCAACGCGGCTCCTACACGCAAAGCTTTGATAACAAACAGTATCTCAAATGTCACAAACAACGTCAGAAACATACCATGCATACAGACAGCCCTTTTCATCGCTCCGCTTCTGAACCATATCAGAGTAGCCCATCTGTTGAGCGTCTGGTGCATACATGGTGGCGAATCTGCGTGAAAAAAAGGGTCGTCAGATCATGGTGGCCATGCGGGATTCAGGCTACAACTGCTGCGGAACTTGAGCAAATATTATTCACTGCATGCTCAAGATACAAAATACATATATATCTGGAATCATCAGTTTTCCCCCTAGAAGTGTTGCGATGATGCAGGAGCCAATATATCCTGGGGGAAATATGATTCGCGTACATATCTACCAGCAAATCGATCACATTAAGATTATCCTGCCTCCCGATTCTTCATCGAAGGTTCGACGCGAAAACAGCTTACCAAAAAATGTGCAGAACTCTTCTCAACAACTATAAGTAGACGAAATAACCAAGCATCTGTAGCTCTAACTGGACAAAAGACTCCAGGAAGAAAACAATGGTCGAGACATTCACACAAAAAAAATTAAGACTACTTACTGCGAACATAAAACAGAAAAAGAGGGCAGTCGAGCTCCTACTTAAAACATGCACACCAGCACTTCCATTAAGCGAAGGACATTTCGGCTTGCTAGGTCCACAGAAGGAAACGGTACAATAGTACTTCGCCCGGAAAGCTGTTGAACGTGGACACAGAAAAACGGCGACAATAAGAGGGCGTGAGAAAAAAGGGAGAAGAATGCAGAAGCGCGACTTACCGAGTTGAAGGCCGAGGCACGAAGCTGGAGAAGACTCTGCAGTACTCGCGGACACAAACAATAGAGCCAAGTAGAAGAAGGTAGACAACCGATGATTCAAGCAAGCCGACGACAAAAAAAGGCGCAACAATTTCTAAGCATTAGAGAGGTAAAGACAGGTACCACCTAAACAGGGCAATGCTATAAATACGGGATGACGAGGAGAGAGAAGAAAAGATACACCCAGCAACGCTTCACGATGCACGACGACGCTCCAGCTTGTGCCAGCACCTTGCCCACGCCTCGGATGCAGCTTCCTTCTCTTCTCTCGGTCCCACCAGCAACAGCAGCTGCACCGAAAACGAGGCTGCGAAGCGCAATTGATGAGCGAGAGAGCGCTGGCCCTAGAACAGTTGGAAAACAAAAAAACAAACTAGTGGCTCTGTCCTGAAATAATATATTACATTTAAAATTGTATTATGAACTCAAGGTATATAGGATAAGAATTTGTTGGCTTTATGGGAGGATTTTGAAAAAAGAATTCTCACATTGGTATTAAGAAAAAAAAACAATTCCTAGCCCTCTTAAAAATCATTGTGTATAGTTAAAGTTTTCAACCCTAATTCCATTGCTTTTCTTTTAACCATACAAATGAATATACAATTATAAATAATGACATTGTGTTAAAATTTAATCCAAGTTTTTCCCCAAAAAAAGTGTAAACAATTTCTCATAATATGCACATGATAGAATTTTATATTTAGATGTTTGAAATAAACATTAGTAATGAATGGATGCGATTTCAGTGAAAAGAGTTACAAAAGTTATCCAGTTAATTTTTAATGTCATTTCATTTTCAAGTTTAAGAATTTGACATCTTTTCTAATGTTTGTTGTCACATTTTGGATTTAGGATTTTTCATGAAAGATTTTTTTGTTGTTGTGCTTGATGGGTGTACATGTGGATTAAAAAAAATCAATTTGTTTTTCATCTTGTGATTGATAATTATAATTTTTTGTTTGCACATGGTCCATGAAAACTAATAAAAATAAATAAGTTTAGGTCAAAAGGTGCCACCATTTTGGGTGTCATTAATTAGATGGAAAATGCAATATTCATACACTACACCTTAAAGAAATAGATAAAATAATGGTTTTTTGTTATACATAGGAAGTGTGTTTGGTGATTTGAATGCAATATAAATCAATTTGTAAAAATCTGGCCAATATGCTTGTATTCACCATATCTACATTCATTTTTTAGAGCATTTGCCAATATATGGTCTAATTGAAGTCCAACTTTTGTGGTGCTTTCACTAAATAGTGATTTTTATTTGAACTTATCCATGAAATCTAACAGTTCTTGTTTTTTTTTTTTTTCATGGTTATTATTTTTT
>Ga0209208_10013746_pt1 | contig 10060 bp, 10 predicted proteins | sample S1TSphfallax_3_FD_187694 | JGI IMG/M metagenome (GOLD analysis project Ga0209208, IMG submission 187694) | Host-associated microbial communities from peat moss isolated from Minnesota, USA - S1T2_Fd - Sphagnum fallax MG (SPAdes) (version 2) | ecosystem: Host-associated > Plants > Peat moss >... | reverse complement strand
TCTCTTATATTGAACATTTACCTTTGACGTGACCAATTATTTCATATTTAGGCAATAAGACATCATCTCCACTCTCAACCACTTCCTACCCATTTAACCATCATTTTTTACCAATTAACTACTATTTAACCTTACAACATCTAATGTATAGAAAATATCACACTTGTTGTGCATAAGGATTCAAATGTTCAAATTACATACCGGGTGGGTAAATTTCCTACCCAACATGTGGTTCTTGAAGTATAGGTCTAGAAGATTGTTGAATGTTCAACCATGTGGGGGGCAAAGTGATACATGTGTGAATGTGTAGTTGAAGTTCATGATCTTAAATTTAAAGAACAATATATATATTAATATGACAAGAACTATAACATCACCTTGATATAGGTGTTTTGAAAAAGAACCAAATATACCATCAATGCTTGAAGCAAGCTACCATTCTAACCTTCTAAGAAAATCTTTACCAACACAATAAAACAACATATACAACATATTTTGGATTAAATAAGCATCATATTGGTGTGAAAATGATTGCTTTCTTGGTTGGTCATAGTGAATGGCCCATTTGGGATTATATATGATCTTTAAACAATATGCATATTGTTTAATATTTATTGGGTGGTGGGAGGACAAACATTAACCTTAAATTTGGATGTGATAAGTATTGATATCACTTCAAATATAATGCATTGTTTGAATTGCTTTCATGCCATCTAGTGATGAAGGAGATATATCTATCTTAATAGGAAAAGTCAACATTTCTTGCTTCTTGTATTGAAGAACATGAACATATAATAAAGCTATGTGTGAAGCACCTTAAAGAAGCAATGAAATTGCTCATTAGAATCTAAAAGGGGTTGAAATGTTAGGTGAACATTAAATTTTTAAATAAATTTGCATTTGATATTGCAGTTAGGACCCAAAAAAAATAAACACATCCACATGTGCTAAAGAAAGTTTAGTTTTAATTACAACATTCAAAACAAATTTTGAAGTAAAGAGGCAAAGGAGAGCTACCATCACACCTTCCATAATCACATTAAATATTAACTCAATAATCTCAATATAGGTTTTATTGTTTTGTCAAGTTATTTTAGGACTTTATGAATAACAACAAAGAAAAGGTTATAAAATCAACTAGATACGAAATAAAGGTTCAACTAGGTGCAACTTCAAAGAAAACTCTAATACCTTATTTGATTGAATCCCTATTCCATGTGGAAAAATGGTTATTTGTAAATTAAATTAGGTTTTCAAAATGGCACAAACTACTTTATTATATCTGATTATTTTAATATGTGCAAGTTACCTAAATATGTGGATGTATGTTATTTCCCTCAAGCCATGTACGAAGACTCACCAAGATGTGAATCGAAGGAAAAAAAGGTAACCCTTAGCTCAAAAGATTAAAAAGTTGCCACACATGATACTATACATATTTTGATTTTTACATAAATATATTTTGGCTTTGGGTACATTGCAGTTCTAAATTAAACTATTTTTTGTTTAAATGAACATGTTTCCTTTGAGGTTGAAAAATTCTTGTGAATTTTTGTGAAACTATAATATTTCCGATTGTTGATTTTGCAAAATAGTAATGATGTACAATTGAATTACATTCTAATTGGTAAAAAATATTCCAAGTTTTGTGCTTGTGTAGCCTTGCCCTCACGATACTCCAATAAAACATTCCACATTGTCACATTGTCCCATGATGACATTTCAACTTTCAAAAAATACAATTCGATGCCAATCCAATTGTCAAGAATCACAACAAGGAACATGAGTTACATTCCTTATTGCTTCAAAAAGTGTTCCTTAAGTCTAGTATTCAATTATATTTGATTCCTTAATTAAAACAAACAAGTATGAAAAGGTTTAGGGTTGCACGTGAAAGTGGATTGAAAGTGCAAGTGTGTCACATGTTTATTTCATCTCTAAAGATGAACAATGTTAGCAACATTCTAAAACTTGCTTTTTATTGGTTCATTTCATATCTATTAGCTTTTCTTATACACTCAAACCTTGGTGTTCAAACTTCAAACCTTTAACCTGATTTTCTTTTCTTCATATCATTTGTTTACCTTCTTCATCCTTGTGATTCAACTTTGCACAATGCATTTGATTAAGCTTCTAGCGACCACTAGGTTACATGCTTTGATTACAAATTGCCCTAATTACTAATTCATGGTCTCCATACCACAACCAACAACATGGTCATAAATTTCATCCCATTAACTCCTTGTATCTTGGCACTAAGAAACCAACAATTAGGTCCTACCTATACCTCCAATTCACATTGTAAATGTAATAAAATTGGGTGATTCCACAACACCATATGTAAGGATATCTACATGTTTTTGGTTCAATACCTTGCAATAGTTTGAAGGGTTGCTTAGGGGAAAAACTTCAATTAGAAATAAGCAAGATAATTGATGGAGTCTTTCAAGGTTAGGAATAAGAAGGCCTTTTGATTGTTGTTGTTTATGACTTGTATTTGTCACATGTAACCTAGCCCACCTCATGGACATAAACATTTTCCAACCAATCATTAACATAGCTTCCCAAAATTTCCCAATGACCAATCATAAGTAGGTTTAGCTACAAATGAAAAGCCACAAAACAAAGCCATGCAGCCATGCACAATGTAACATTGCCTACCATGTCCTTACCGATGGCCCGTTTTCGTTATTTTTAACTATAAGTGAGCATGTGTTTCTAAGGTGGGGAATTCTCAACTTGATCCTAGAGGTGTATAAGTGAGACTAATAGATTAGTAACCCTTCAAAGTTGGTGCTACCTACTTAGCAAAAAAATTAAGCTGACTACAATGCTAGTAGTGTAATGAAAATAGAGCCACATTATCCTCATTCAAGTTGCAAAAATATTATGAGCTTTTTAGTAGGGTTTATGATTAACCAAGTTTTAGGGTTTCAGGTTTTGGATTTTTGGCTCATTCATGTTGCAACAAAATTTATTAGCTTGTTAGTGGGGTTTATGATTAACCAAGTTTTAGGGTTTGGGGTTTCGGATTTTTGGCTCATTCATGTTGCAACAAAATTTATGAGCTTGTTAGTAGGGTTTATGATTAACCAAGTTTTAGGGTTTGGGGGTTTAGGATTTTTGGCTCATTCAAGTTGCAACAGCATTATGAGCTTGTTGGTAAGGTTTATGGTTTAACTAAGTTTTAGGGTTTAGGGTTAGGATTTTGGCTCATTCTGTTGCCCAGGAAAATTGAGGAAAATTTATGATTTAGGGGAAACCCAGTTTGCACAAAGTGAGGAAAATTTCAGCCTCTTGCATACTGCAGTACTCCTGACAGCATATTGTTGATCCTTCTTCCCCGTGGCTAGTATGAGGATCTAATGGGAATTCAATGACATTGCATCTATGTTAGGTGCTGAAAACAAATGAAGTTTCAGAGAAAACACTAAATTTTCTGTACTCACTAGGCTGATGAACAGTTGATGCATGGATATATGCCATGGCCAAGGATGTGTGAGAGGTGCTATATAGCCTGTGTGGAGGAGATGAAAGATGAGGTGGTGCAACAAATGCAATCTTACATGTTGTCATTTCACAAAAATTTGGTGTTGTGTGCTACAAGATTTGAAATGCAAAAGATGAGACTCCAAAGTCACTCTCCACGTTTAAACCACCCAAACAACAAAAAAAATCCCCATTCACAGTGAATTGGGTTACACCAACAGATCACAACTCCAGAAAAACAATGTTTTGCTGTGAATACATGACATTCACAATGCCAAGTATAGACTTTATCAAGTTGTATACCATTGTAGACAGCTTTTCAAGTGTGATTTATCAGATTTGAAACTTGATGCTAAAGATCAGGTTGTTCCCTGCTCATTTATGCCAGCCAAGTCTTCAGATATACACAAAACTTGTTGAATCTTCCTTTTGGGCATTTTCAAAATGCAAAAGAGCTGCAGAGCATTGGTTTTACAGAGCCATGAATAATGGTTGGGCCTACAACAGCTATTTTCAGATCACTTTATTACTCTGCCTTCCTTCTGAAACCCCCATCCATGTCCAAGGGCCTTGTATCATCATGAGTTTTCAGAAATCTTGCTTGCAAGATTTAGGAAGAAGGGGTAGTACATTCATACAACATGCTGAATGGTGCAGCAAAAGCAGGCATGCAAAAGGCTGAAGCTTTCTCGGGAGAGAGAGAGAGAGAGAGATGGAGGAGGGACTGGAGGCTCACCTTTTCATCTTGACAGCACCACAATGAATGGTTCTGAAACTTTGGGACCCAAATTCCGAGAACAGCCCCAATCAAACTCCTGCCCACTTTAATATAGTGAGAGACTTGGACAATCTTTTGCCAGGTTTGGGATCCCAGCCGAGCTGCACACAACAACGAGAAGTGAGCACAAGCAAAAAGCGAGCATCATAAGCAATTTCTTCAAACGGGTGCGTCCACCCATAGTGGACATATGGCAGGAAAGATGAACTGCAAGAAGAGTGGGATTCAGAAGAGTAGGAGGATTAAAGGCTGACCTGACCAATTGTTGTTTGTCAGTGAATTAGTCTCTCCAATTTCGAATGGGTGTTAGGTCTCCACATGTACTCCCTCCATTCTCCTCCCAATTTCAGCTCGAGCATTCTCCTGAAACTGCAAAATCATCCTTGGGTGTCCGCATTTCAGAGAGCTTCGTGTTCCTTCTTGATTGAAGAAGGGTTTTCTCCTTTGGATCTTGATAGAACTTGTCTTGATAGAAGAAGGGCTTTTCTAAAGATCTTGATTGAAGACAGGCTTTCATATGGATCTTGATGGAACTTGTCTTGATGGAAGAAGGGCTTTTCTAAAGATCTTGAGAGAACAAGTCTCGATGGAAGAAGGGTTTTTCTAAAGATCTTTGATGGCACTTGTTTGATAGAATAAGGGTTTTTCTAAAGATCTTGATGGCACTTGTTTGATGGAAGTAGGGTTTTTTGAAATAACTTGAATTGAACTTGTTTGATGGAAGGAGGGTTTTTGGAAATACCTTGATTGAACTTGTTTGATGGAAGTAGGGTTTTTTGAAATACCTTGATTGAACTTGTTTGATGGAAGTAGGGTTTTTTGAAATACCTTGAATTGAACTTGTTTGATGGAAGTAGGGTTTTTGGAAATACCTTGATTGAACTTGTTTGATGGAAGGAGGGTTTTGGAAATACCTTGATTGAACTTGTTTGATGGAAGTAGGGTTTTTGGAAATACCTTGATTGAACTTGTTTGATGGATGTAAGGTTTTTCAAAAACCTTGATTGAAATTGTTCGATGGAATATGGATTTTTCTAAAGATCTGTATGGAACTTGTTTGATGGAAGTAGGGTTTTCCAAATACCTTGATTGCACTTAGTTGATGGAAGTAGGGTTTCGTGTATACCTTGACAGGACTCATCTGTTGAAGAGATGGCTTTAAAAGAGATTTCAAAGAGATCCATGGCGTGCCTTTATTTCAGCAAGCACTTCATAGTAAGTCTCTGAGTAGAGATCCCCTGAACAAGCTTTTCACAGAATTCTTCCGGATTGTGATTGTTTGTGAGGTCCGAGCCTATGGCGGACCTTCCAGAAATTCTTTGGCGCTCTTGCGAGCACCAAAGGGGGGTTGGAAATAGTTTTCAACCAGCAATTGACGCGTCTCGGATTCACCTCACTAACTGCGTCATTGCCCCAAGCGCAAAGATGAAGAGTAACGGGGAGCGCTGGCTTTTTTATACTCCCACATAACGATCACCTGGTCAAAGAATATGGGATAAATAACACAGCGGCAAAAACATTCACAAGTTCATCAAATTACTTCCATTCCGGCTCCTGAGCTCATTTCATTTCCTTTGCTCTCGTCTGTACATTCTGGGGTGGTGATTCCTACCATCTTAGAGAGACTCTGGGATGGTGATTTCCAAATGCTTCTGGTGGCAAATTGGATTGTGAGAACCAATGAATCCTTCAGAAAGAAATCACTCAAAACACATGATTTTTTCGCCTCCTTTTTTGCAAGCAAGAAAGTGTGGTCAAAGCTTTTCTTTCTTTGTTTCTGGAGAACCAATTTCACTCAGTGGATTTGGTGTAGCTTTGTAAACAAATGATTGTTGGGATTAACACTCTGTTGTAATAAGATCATAGAGCAGCAATCACATCTACAATGATCTCTTCTTCAAGTGTGCAACAACATAATTGCAGTTTCCAAGAGTCGGTTCAAACTCACTTCCTTTCTCAACTGTCATCCCAACCACAAGAAAGCTTCTCAAACAAAAAATCAATCCCTAAACTTATGTCCCACTCCCATGATGATTGCCTATGCCTGATCTCCATTGTGTTTTAGTATTCAACTGGAAGGTTTTCATTGAAAGGATCTCTAAGTAGAAATGATTGAGAACTTTTGACAAAATATGTGTAGCACCCAGTTGGCTCCTCGTGGGAAAGGAAATTGGGACATCAAACAACACCTTTGAAAACAATGAAAATATATCTTCTCATTCCCTTCTGTTGATCTGTCATTCAGGAAAGCTGAAGAGGAAGAAGGCAGAAGAACTAAGTTGGGCTAGTACCTGCTGCCACTTGTCCCATGAGATCGCATTCAACACCCACACTCAGTAGCACATAACTCAGGAACATGCTTGTTGAAGCATCAGAACAAGCCTTGCTTCTGATAAGTTTCCCATGAATTCTAATTGTTCTTATTTTTCAATGAGCAAAAATGTTCTCTACAAAACCTTGTTGCAAAAGAGATATTCAAAGTTCCAACTGTAGGTGAATTTAGATGGTTTGAAATGAAAACTGTGGATTAAAACAACAGCAGTTCTCACCACACTCTTTACTTTTTTAAAACCCATATAAGCAAGAGAACCTCTCCATGTTTACCTCCACATATTCAGACAATAGGAATCCTGTACTTCTCACATGAAAGAAGTGCACAGAGCAGGCATGCACATATTATGCTGAGTAGGAAAACCATTCTGGCAAGACATGCTCTAAAAGGGGCCGATGTAAGGACAACCTTAAAAAATTGGTCACAAAATTAAAATAATTGTCCAACAGGTTGTTTTAGCGGCAATAGCTCATAATGTGGTAGGGAACACTGATCAAAATTTTATTACAGCTACTCAGGGCATTCACTCCTTCACAGAGAGCAATACACTTTGAGAATTGATGAAGGTTTGAAAATGGATGACCCCACAAGTGAAGTAGCTTACACATACAGAATTGTGACTTAGCAATCAAAGGTCGGCATCTTGCACGAACACCCACAAGAAATGAAGGAAGAATAACATTGCAAACAGCTGCTTGTGGAACATCTACGACACTGTAGCTTTCCAATAGAGATTATCTCCATATTTATTAGTTTAAGTATACATCCTGAATAGAATAAAGACATGATGCAATCAAAAGGTCATAGAAACTGTAGAAACCATCTTTATCAAACATACAAAGAATGTCATGTAAAATTTGCTTTATTTCACATGGTCATGTTTCAGTAAATGCAGACAATTTTTCATACTTATGAAATCGCTCACACAAATGTTTAAGTATCCCAGGTGGATGTTGCATGCGATTCAACTTTATGTCCCTTGACATGGCCTGCACAAGAAGTGAAATTTCCTTCAATGTCAGAAGCATATATTCCAGATGTAAACTGACATTCTAAGGAATAACCATAACAGAACAATCCTCTTACCTCATGATTATCTCCATGCTTCAATATGAGGCGACTCACATAAACTCTCTGCATTGTTGTTAGCCGTTGCAAAGGAGCCTTCTTCCCATCCTTCCTCTTCTTGTGAAGTGCAGACTTCACATCTGCAGCAACAAATGCAAGAGCCAGAAAGACTAGATTAATAATTTTGAAAAACAAACCACCAATGTCATAGCCATACAAATTGCTCTGCTCAATCACCAGCAGTTCACATGCTCACAATTCGTATGGCATTGACAATCAATAGTTGACCTGATCTGAACACTAGCAGTTTGCATGTTGTTACAGAGTATCACAGAATTCCTTTCAGAATACACAAAACATAAGAGAAACCAACGGCAATCCACTATGTGTACACCATGAGACTCCACCAAGAAGCAGTGTTAGGAAGCATATGTGAAGAAAATGTAAGCATGATAGTACAGTTATTACCATCCGGTTCCTCATCACTGGTAGCAAAATCTTTGTCCAAGTCAGCTGACAATGGCTTCTGTAAACTCACTAGCTGAACCATGTCTTGTGTGCCGGATCGTGCCCCAAGGACATTGGGATTTGCCAAAATCCCTAAAGCCTTGTAATTGCTCTGCAATGTCCCCTTCTCATCCCATTCCAACCTGCCACAAACCGGTGAGGTTTAGGGTTTCAGGTGTACACTTTCAAACCCTAGAAACAAAAAAAATGCACCACGGTTTTTACTACACTCCTAGTGTGCAGGAATCGGCCATGCACACTCAAGATGAAGACCAGGAAACGCGTCCGGAATTGTTCGAGGCGTCGCCTGAAGTTACATCACCTCGTCTCATTGACTAAAAAACCTAATACAGCATCGACGATGAGTAATTGCTACTACACCCGTTTTAGAAAGCAAAATTCTAACGGACTCCAGAAATGGCATCTTCATGTACTTGGGAAGCAGCGTGTTTAGAAAAGGAATTCCAGAAGGAGGAGGAACACCGAAAGAGAAGGGACCGGGTGGGAAAACAAAACTAGGGTTTGAATTTCATGAGCGAAGACGAACCTTTGGTTGGTTCCTGGAAAGCAAACGGCTTCCGGCACGGATTTCTTGGCGCTCTTGCGTTTGGGAAGTCCTACTCGCACTGTTGATCTCGTCTTCTTGAAGGCTCGACGCGATCTTGCCATCGCTCCTGCACCCACACGAGGGTATTGGAAATGCCGTCTCTTTCCCTCTCTCCCTCCCCTTCTTCGGTCCAGCCATTAGGGTTTACGGGAGTGTGGGGGCGCCGGGAACAGACACCCGGAGGTTATCAAAGATGCCACTGAGATTGACATCCACGGTTCTCAGAACATCAAACGACCGGTTCTGGTGGCGGATCACGGTTCTCTCAAAAGTTCGGAAATTCTCCAAATAACCGACCCTAAGACCATCCCTTCTTTACTAACCATAGGCTCTTGGAGATAGCTGGGACCCATGGTTCTTTCATTTCTACACTTGTTTCAAAGAACCGGAAGGGGCAGTTGTTGGATTTGGCAATAATGAAAAAAATGAAACCCATGGTTCTTTCAAAATTCAAATAACCGTACAACACCAACCCGTGGTTCTTTCAAAATCCAAATAACCATAGAACACCAACCCATGGTTCTTTGAAATTTCAGATAACCATAGAACACCAGGCTGTGGTTCTTTCCAAATTCAAATAACCATATAACACCAAACCATGGTTCTTTCCAAATTCAAATAACCGTACAACACCAACCCACGGTTCTTTCCAAATTCAAATAACCTTACAACACCAACCCACGGTTCTTTCCAAATTCAAATAACCGTACAACACCAAACCATGGTTCTTTCCAAATTCAAATAATCGTACAACACCAACCCACGGCTTTAAACAAGGGGCGTCTTCAAGTATGGAAGGGTCTCAAGATCAACTCTTTGGTGTCGCCTTCGAGGCCTCAACATGGGCACCGGAAAGTACAGAATCTCCAGATAGGACCCTTTCACAAGCCTTCACCTGGCCTTACTGGCCTCAAGATGGGTACCAAAATTTACCAAAGGGTCCCTAAACCCTAAACCCTAAACCTTTTGCTTCCAAAAGAACCCATTTGTTTGTATTGTCTCTGGGTTACAAGTTTGGACCATATCTTTTATCCAGTCCTAAAGCTAGTGTAGTGCAGTTCGCTCCTTTTCAAAGAAAGAGCTTGTAGGTAAGGGTCCAAGCTTATATGGGTTTAGGGTTTAGGTTTAGGGTTTAGAATAATATTGTAGCCGAAAAGTGAGGGTCCAGCACATACACTGCCTACTACAGACCCTGCCTGCCTTGTTCTGATTGTTCGATCTCTCATTGACAGACACCTATTCCCACTTAGGCTCCAACCGGCTCATTGCTCGACTGCCG
>Ga0209208_10013745_pt1 | contig 10060 bp, 8 predicted proteins | sample S1TSphfallax_3_FD_187694 | JGI IMG/M metagenome (GOLD analysis project Ga0209208, IMG submission 187694) | Host-associated microbial communities from peat moss isolated from Minnesota, USA - S1T2_Fd - Sphagnum fallax MG (SPAdes) (version 2) | ecosystem: Host-associated > Plants > Peat moss >... | reverse complement strand
TTTTTTTTTAAAATAACCAAAAAAAAAAAACAAAAGAATGATGTTTTAAAGGTTATATCTTTATCGTTTTTCAAATAAAAAATAAAAAAATTTGGATATGTACCTAGGTTGCTAGCTATAACAAGAATCCTATCCTGAAAAAAAGAAGTATTGTTCATTCAAACTTGTTGCCATTCAATACTATATCAATTAGTGCTGAATGTTATTTTTGTGCTTCCCTTAATCTATGCAACTAACGTCATTATGGTTTTTGATATTAATATTGCTCCCCATATGTTTATTAATCTTCATGGACTCATTTGGTTAATTAAAATTTCATATATAACTCCAGCAAACTTGTTTAGCATTAAAAATTCAACTGTTCAATTTTTTTGTTTTAAGAATGGAAGGAGACAAAATAGTAGCCAATTTTTGCAACACCAACAATTTGCATTGTATGGATTGAATGTTTCAATTGACTTCTCCATTCCAAAACATTGGTTTCAAAAGGCTAAATAATGAATCATATTTGAATGTTGAAATTCACAATCCTTCACAAAAATTTATGAAAGAAACACACGAATTCAATTTTTAAAAATTTACAAGTTTACAAGATGCAAATAAACTGAAATTGAAGTAAAGTGGTGTTTTTCACATTTCTAGGGTTGAATTCGACAAAATATGTCAAATTCAAATACTTGATAAAAATAAGTGTGACAAATTACAGTAGTGAATATGTTGTCATGAAGGTTCAAAGGTACAAGGATCTAATTATTGTAATTGAATGTCAAAGTTCAATTAAATAAATTAATTAATAAAGTTCAATTGCTCTAAGCCACACAAGTTCTATGAACTGTATGCTAAAAGTGTGATCTAGTAGTGTTGAACTATGCTTAGACAAGTGGCATATGGAACCCATAATATGACAATCATACACACATTTGTGGACCTCATGTTCTTCATAAACACAATTATCAATGACATTAAAGGTATTGCCATGAATAGCTTTGACTAGGTTTTCATGTTCCCTTATCTTGCATAGATAATAGTGCAACATTAAAAATTATAGTGGTTCATGGTGCATCATGGCCTTCAAAAGTTGATCTAATTTTTAGGGTTTGCCACAAGCATTGAAATGTCAATTAGTTACCAAAATTATTTATTCTAAAGGAAGGTTGACACCAGTCTTGGCCCGTTATTGCCGATTATCAACCTGGTTATCAAGTTGGTTATCAATAACCTTTTTAGTCGGTTCTTGATTTTTTTTGATAACAGTTTGATATTGAATTCTCAAAAATCTAATAACCTGCCTGGATGATCTGATTATCATTCAGGAAATTTATCGATCTTTAAATAGTAATACCAAAAAAAAAAAAGAGAAATAATAATTTAATTTTAATATATATATTTAAAATAATCAGTTAACATCTGACAGGATATCAGGTGGTTATCAGCTAGTTATTTAATAACTTGGAATTATGCATAACTGCCCAACACTTGTTCTTACTTACAAGCTTTTTAGAAAACATTCACAACTACATTTCATAGCTTTGCCCTTTGCCCTTTTACCTTCAACCTTGTCTAGAAATTATTCCTCAACATAATATATACCTATGTGGTTCACAAATTCAAGCTTCTATTGGGCATTGCAACCTAACTTGATGGGAAAATGTAGTGTAAGCCAAATTGTTATATTTATCTAATTTGGCAAAAAAATTCTCTCAAATATTCATCTCAATGTCTTCAAATTCATTTTCACTTTGAAAGAACAGTTTTTCACAAACACTCCCTGAAGAAGACATGGCAAATTTCCATTCACCAAACCTTCCATTTGGATTTTGTTTGCATTTCCAACCCACAATCTTGCATGCCTCATGTTGTAAGGTCTCTTTTCCGATGCCCTACTATGATCATAGTTATGCACACAGTTCATGATGTAACTGCGATCACAGTAACCTAATGGAAAGCCACTGACATAGGGCCTTGTTTCTTGCTCAGGAACAATATCTTTCCATTGCACAGCTGCAAGTGGGTTGAAAGAGTATAGTTAATCATGTCAGGAACGTTGGGAACAGATGTTCCGATGAAAAAGGACATATCTCATTTTATGATGATTCACAGCTCTTAGAGCTGCTGTCAAATCGCCTGCAATTGATCAATACATGACTGGTAGAGTTGTGAGATGATTGTGAACATAGTTTGCTGAAAAAACATAATGGCAAAAGTGTTGTGATCATAGAATCTATGATCACAGCAGCCTAATGCAAAGAACCTCAAGACAAGGGTTGCCATAATGCTAATGGTGAGCCAAATTGATAACAATATCCTCTCCAAAGACAAAGCAAGATGTAAGGCAAATCAAAGCTAACTTTCATCCCCAAACTATAATGCAAACTCAATTAGTTGTGACTTATCATTGTAACATATTTTATCAAACATCCATATTGAAAAGAGTTGTGCATTGTAATGCTATTATGGTAGAGTAGTAGTAGTTTTTGTAAGCATAACACATTCATTGCCCCATTTTGAGTAAGATCTCATTTTCAACAAACTTTGTTTGAGTACAATAAAAATACATGTATTCATTGTGTAGTATGTCAATGGCATGGTAAAGCCTATGATAAGCCATTTAGAAGAGGTAGAGATTTCAATGCCAAATTGAAAAATTAATAATAATTGGTTTAGTTTTTGATAATTGTGAAAAATTGAGCTAATTTACATTGTAGAGTAGCTTGCCACTTGTAGCATGGAGCTTTTCCCCCTTAGAAAAGAAAAAGAATTGAACAAAGTGTAAACTGAAGCTGATAGGATCTTGGAAGAAAAAGAAATATGGTCTACATAACTTAAGAATATGAAGTCTCCTCCGAGCTCATGTCTATAGTTTGTTGATGCACATGCACAATTAGTCTACTTGAAGATTATTAATCTTCAAATGGGTGGAACAAAGTGCAAGCCATATACATGATACAATCTTTTGGAAGAAAATAAATCTTGTCCGCAGAACTTTGCAAGAGGGGCCTATGTAGGGTAAGAATATAAAATCTAATCCAAACTCATGTCTATAAGTGTTGATGCACATGCATAATCACTCTAGTGGGAAGGTTTGGCTTACGAAAATGGTTTTGGCTCACGATAGTTGGGTGCATTGCCATGGCCGATAAAAGGCACAGCAATGCTATGCACCTGCAGAAAAGAGTGTAATAAAATATGATCTCACTGCTACTCAGCATTTCTTATTGACCCATCATAATGATTCGTCCAGGTGGTTTGCTATTAGTAGTCCCCCGACCTATTTTGCTGTCCCCGACCAGTTTTGGTTTTATGGGTGGGGTTGCAAAAGAGTACATAACTAAACTCTGACGTGAAAAATATTTTCGCAGGGTCACATACTGAGCACCGCTGGAGATGCTCTAAGACCCCACTCCTTTCACCACAACAATGCATAAGAATATTTGAGTTTGCAAGTGGTGATTATTTTAAATGTTAGATTCCTATTATCTCATCTATTGGTCACGAACAAGACCCTACAAAGAATTAGAGGTGTTCCTGCCTTTGACTTTGCTTTTTGAAAAAAAAGAATAGAAATTAATTTTCATAGGTCTTAAGAAATTAACTAGCTATTTCTTCTTCACTTTTGAGCTTTAAAATTTTAAAAATTCAGCTTTTTAATCAGCCCCAATTTCAATTGTTCTTTAAGTTTTGTTTCTCTATTCTTCACTTTAAAATGTTATATTGCTTTTGGTTTCTAGCAAGGGTGCCAAGTTAATTTTGTTTCATTTTCTTGATCTTTGTCTTACTAGGGGGTCAAGGTTTCCCGGATTTTAATCTAGCAAGTAACCCTAAACCCTAAATCCGTGATTGTAAGTTTGGATTATCTGACCTAGCGCCCATTGGAAACCGGTTATGACTAAGTTCTCAACAAACCACCACTGTTTTCTTTAACTGGCGAATTTTAGCCAAATTTCGACCCAACAAAAATATGATTTCAAACTACTCAAAGGGATTTTCCATGGGAAAAAATGGCTCAAATTTGCCAAATTTCATATTTAAAAAAAATCCAAAATCACCAGAGTCTTATGATAACTTCCAGAAGGCAGCCAAGAATCTAGAAGGATTCTGTTATATTTCTAGCCTTCATATTTATTAGGGTTAGCCAAATTTGGCTAAATTATTTTCTGGATGATTGCCACTTTAGCTACATCACAAAAATCCTTAAAAAAAGGAACTCTGGTGAGCACTGAGTCTTGAGGGTAGTAGTGGGTCCAAAGGAATGGAATTAGGTTTTCAGGACAGCATGCAAAGATACATAATTTATTTATTATTGGAATTTTTTAAAGTTCTTGCAACTATTTTCCTGGACCGTCCGAAAAACCTGCTACCAAAATGCGCAGCAGTTTTCTTTATTAAACTCGAAGCCTTTTTTGCTTTTGTAAGTTTCTGGCCACTGCTATTATATAGATAGATACTGGTTCCAATGCCTCCCGGAACTGACAAAACCCCAAAAACTCGATGACATCTCCGTTTCTCAAAGCTGAGGTGAATAGAGCACATTCAGCCCCCGATTATAATTTGTCAGAGGAACCTCGAGCCCCCTCCCCCTCTCTTTTCACATGGCCTTAGAGAATCACCCACAAATAACAAAATAGAATTTGAATAATTGATGAACACGGAGACAGCGGTTGCGGGCCCTGTTCTGCAGGCTACCGTCCGAAATGGGTGGCTCATTTTCAATCTGCAAACTTTTCATGATTCTACCCCAGCCAGACCCCCACTCCCTGCCCCTTCCGACCCACCCACCCACTCACCCACCTGCAGTCAGGTCGAGCGAGCAGGCTTTGAGCGAGCAGGGTTCGAGTGAGCTTGCACTTACTCACCTCACATTTGGTTCGGGTAAGTAAATCGAATTTCAAAGAGCCAACCAACGACTTGAGGAACTCTTGTCCCTCTGTCGTCGTTGCTGTTCGTGATCCCACTTCAAATTTCGGATTTTTGTTTTGTACTTGGGGTTGTCTAGGGTGGGGTTCTATGTCTATAGTTATACATGGGAAATTTATGAGCCTCTAATTTCACCCGTACGCACAATGTCCACTTGGGTATGTCTTCGATGCGAATTGAATGCGAATTGAATGCCAATCTTTGTATTCAAAAACATTTGGAATATCTTAAATTTGCACCCATCAAGCATAAATAAGTTTGTCCTTGTTCCTCAATTGGCCGGAAAGCCTGAAATTCTATTCTTGCGTGGGAAGGTACCCAATACACCCGATTCCAGCTTTTAGCTGCCCAAATATTTTCGGGATAGACAGGAAAGAAACAAAATAGCCTATGTTTTTTTTGTGTGTGTGTAAAACTCATTTGAAATGTTGGCTTCTTTCTTTGCTTCCCTTTGGATCCATTTCACTCTACTAGCCTACACCCTGACACCCCTTATCAAATAATGTTGAGCACGTTCGGCCTTTTGATGTCAGAATTTTCTCAAATCTGCATGCAGGTTGGGATGCCCAACTTATTTTCAAGCTCCAAGAGGACCATGCCCTCTCAACCTAGCCATCCATCAGATGTTTTTTAGGGTTTTGGTTTTTCCATTTCTTGTGTAGGTCCGTATTGAATGATGTGAATGGATGTAATAATCCCACTCAATTGTTTGAAGTTGATGACTAAATGAATGAATTTGTAAAATGTTCAGGTCTGACTTTAATGGATGAAATCAACCCAGCTAAAAGGAAATGAGTTGATGAATGAATTTTGTGAAATGAGACTTTGTGGATAAAAGGCCATCTAAAGATTCATGCATGTATATATGAAACCATGAGATGTTGTGATGCTCAATAGACAAAATGTTATGGAAATCTAAGGGATTACCTTCGTTGGTTGGATGAATGTGATTATGTCAAAAAGACTTCCATGGATGAAATAGTACATTGTGATGAACTATGATGCACCATAATGAATGAAAACGGAGCCATAACTACATTTGCAATGTCAATGAATCTTGTAAAAATGGATGACTATGATGATGCCAATAGATGAACTTGCATGCATAAAACAAATTTAGATTCATAATGACCGAATTAGAATGAAAGTTGTATAAAGCTCAAAATATATATAATTCAAAATTTTGAATTTTTTTCTAGTTTCTAGAAATTCCAAAATTTGATTATTTTGGGGAAAAAATTCAAAATAATGACATAACATGATTTTCTACTTGAGATTCAATGTAGTTTCCCAACACTCATTGAGTGCATTACATTATAAGCTATGATGAATTCATGTTATGGCATTGAATGACCTTCCATCTCATCATGGATGGGATGCATCTAATGCATGAGTCAAACATTGGTGGTCGATGCATCAAGCCAAATTGATCGAGAAAAAAATCCAATGGATGAAAAATGAACTAATTTGATGAAAACTTTCCTTTAATTTTAAATGGAAAACCGTAAATCTAGCAGGTACCACATGAATTGTAAACCTTCAGAGTATAAACATAACAAAGACATTTCTCAATGCCAATGGTTGCTAATACATATAGATTGGTGGATGAATGTGGCCCCACTGAACGAACATCCATGGATGAAAGGAGCGTAATGGATTGAGATAAGATCATGTTTATCAAAGCCATGTTCCGCATTGGGAGGGATGTTGGCTAAGAAAGAACTTGTGGTTTTGAGTTTTGAGCTATGGCACCTAAAGCATTTTGCTCACAACACATGGTGATAGGATTGCAAATTTTTGGATATCCACCAACCACGTCCTCATAAGGCTTGTGGTGTGGGTTTGACGATGTCATGAAATTGAAGGGGGCAAACACAAGCTGGGAAAATGTGCCCTTAAAAGGAAAAACAACTTTCAAAAAATTCTTCAAAAAGAGTTCTAATGGCCCCCAAAGAAAGTGTATATTACCTAACCAACAATATTAACCAACCTAATGCGTTTTGATAAAAAAGAATTTGCATTTTTTTGCATTTTGCATATGTGGGGTGCAATAGTGTTACATAAGCACATTGTTCAAGCACATTCCACAACTAAAGGGGAGCTCGTAAAACTCAATTTTGCCTCCGTAAATATGGATAGGGTGAAAATGTATGCATGAAGTTGTGGGAGGTGTAAAAAATCAAATGTTGTTGTGTTGAAGTCCAATGATAGAAATCTAATTTGGAGGAGTCCCATGAAGTTTTTTCTTACTTAATTTAAAAACAGAAAAGGAGAAAAATAGGTGGTTTTCAGGGGTTTCAACCACCCTTTTATATATAAAAAAAATCTTTTAATACAAGTGACTTGATTTTTATATTAGGGACTAAGGGTCCAGTACATAACCAAACAGCATAGCAGGACGCCTAAATAAATTTTCATTTTCATATCTTTTTTGTACCCAAAAAATGACTAATTTTTCTTATGGATGACTACATTACAAAATTGAAAACAACATTTCTATTTGTAGGGTAAGGATTCCCCCATTTAGGGTACCTATTATGGTTGTAACCTCCCTAAATTCAAGGGCTGGTAGAGTGGGTTACAACCATTATTAGTACAGGAGCTATACCCTTTGGAAAAATTTAATCGTAGAAATTAGTAAAATCCAACTCTCAAGGGGCCAATAGGGGGTATTTAGGAGCATCCCGATCTGTGTAATACTCCCCCCAAGGAAGGAGCTCATAAGTTACGTGTTGACAAAGTCGGAGATATTTTAAGTCCGAGACTTTTTTGTACCCCAGAAAAGAAATTTAATATTCCAAAATAATTTCACACTTCCTAGTCCACTTGCCCATTTTAAAACTTAGGTTTCCTCGAATTGAATTTCTTATTCCATTATAAGGGGGGTAGGGGTGCCAGGGACCTTGTCATATGCTACCACTTCCGACCATGATGCTACACTTCAGGTTCCTTCAGTTTCCCGAGTTTCTGCAAACCCGCAGGCTCCAGTTGGGTGCGGTAAAGCACCGGCAAAATAAAATTCTAGCGTATCTGGAGGGAACATTATAGAGTGCGGTGGGACATTTTGTTTTTGAAATTCTTGGCAAATTACTTTCTTCATTTTGTCACATGAAAAAGTTTGAAATTTTTAATTTCTCTGCTGGTTTATCAAAGTCAGGTAGCACCCAAGGCGCTTGTTCGGTGATCTTGAAATAATCGGCAGACCTAGGTGATACCAAGGGAGCCCTTATTTTTGGAACGCCCCTCTCCTCAAGCGCTCTCTTACTCTTTATTTGATGCCATTTTGTAGTAGGTAGGGCAAATGATATTTTGTAGTTTTTTGCATGGGGTTCCTTTATTTGGATGGTTTCATCTTACGGGAGTGTAGTTTTGTGCATGGGGTGGTGGCTTCATTTGATGCACAAAATAATTTTGGGCCACTTGACTCATTATTGATATGTTTGTTTCTTTGGTGTCATATGGAAGATTTTGGGAGTGATGGTGCAAATGTGAAACACATTGAGCAAGTGTGTGTTTTACTTGTGCTCCCTCCCAAATAAAGGGATAAAAATGAAATCCATAGTGCTTGTATGGAACCAGGGCGTACATCTACAACTGTAGTAGCATCATCACATGACCTTTTACATCCACAACCACCACCCGATTTGTTTTCGTGTGTGTCCCTCCATCCAGGCAATTTGTCTTGGGCACATATTCTTTTTTTCCCAATTGGTGTGGCAAATGGGAAAGCCATCTGGTTACAATTTCTTTTCTACTTGTGCCTTTGGGGAAAAAGAAAACAAACTAATGTAAAAACCATGGGCCTTCCTTGTTTGGAACAATGTTGTGCTTTAGACAACCATAGGATCATCATGATACCCTTTTTGGCTTCCGCACCAACCGCTCACTCTCATTTTTGTGGGTGTGTGTCCCTCCATTCAGGCAACTTGGTTTTGGGCCCTCATCAAATTGATTTTAAAAAGTATATCATTCCTCTCAATCAACTAGGTTTTTTTCAAAAAGAAAGGGAAAAGAGTTGCAAGTTCATGTGTTATCAATCACCCATTTTAGAGAATGGAGAAAATTTAATTTAGGAAAAGAAAGAAATTGTTGAATATGGACAATCCTATATATCTATGTCCACGGGCTCCCAATTGAAGGACTTTTGGGTGCACACTTGTTTAGTAAGGAATGCCTTGCTCCTTGGCCATCCTTACCTTACCCTTTTTCTTAGGGTTTTGGCAAAGAAAGGAGAAGGAGCCCCCCGCCCCCAGCCCTTAATGACACGACTCTTTGTCGACACTTAATGTTGTGTTTAAGTTGCAGAGGCAAAATGATTTTAAAGTGATGAAATGCTTGAGTTTTTCACATTTCTTTAGTTCCGAGTTCCAAAAGGAGCCAAATAAATTTCCTCTGTGTCCATGTGAGGCTGTAATGGTACACAATAGTACCAGGTATATCACACATTCTGTGCGACATTGAGAAAATTAATTTAAATCAACCCATTTTCTTTGTGTTAAAGAACAAAGTCCAACTCAGAATAAACATCATAGTAGCGGAGCCTTGCACAAACTGCACTTTGACCCTGAATATTTATTTTCTTAAGATCTTGACATAACTATTTAGAAATTATAAATGTTTACCCTTTTATTCTTAAGTACACCTAAATAATTTTTCAAAAGTCCTGATTCATTTTTTCTCATAATTATTTAGTGCCAAACTTGCTTGGGCCTTGATTATCTATTCAACAAATGTTATTTTTAATCCACCATCGAGGAGGATACTTATAGGATTCATGCAAGTCATGGACAATGGCCAGGCAAAAACTTGGGTCCCATTTGTAATAAAAAATTCACACCTTCCAACACTCCATCTTCTTGACGTAAGGACTCATTTCCCCAAGGCCAGGACCATATATAAAAGCAATGAACTTTCAGTTACAACAAGTGCAATTGGATTTTAAAAATAAGTCTAAAGTGGTCCCCAATTTAGTCTCTTTTTATTTTTTGTTTCATCACCATTTTTTGGATTTGGTTAAAGTCACTTGAATTGTGTGTTGAAAGTTGAAGTCTTCATGTCCAATTAAACAACCTGATCTTGATTTTGTTGGGTTGAAACCAAGAAGGAGCTCTTCTCCTCCGTGTCAAATGTAACAACCTAATGTTGA
>Ga0209208_10013743_pt1 | contig 10062 bp, 7 predicted proteins | sample S1TSphfallax_3_FD_187694 | JGI IMG/M metagenome (GOLD analysis project Ga0209208, IMG submission 187694) | Host-associated microbial communities from peat moss isolated from Minnesota, USA - S1T2_Fd - Sphagnum fallax MG (SPAdes) (version 2) | ecosystem: Host-associated > Plants > Peat moss >... | reverse complement strand
TTTCCAGAAAGTCAACCCCATAGTAGCTTATCTTACTCACATCGTGCACAAATACATGAAAGGAGAACTAACATTCAACTTGAATTGCAGATCAAATGCATACATTAAGAGCAGCAAGAGGGTGTGATTGTAAGGGGGAAGGTGTATGTATAAGGTGATGTACTGATGAGGTCTTTCATACATATGGACATGTAATATTTTAAATCTGAGGTTGATTCCTGTTTCCCAATCCTTAATCTGTTTCATGTTTCTTGAAAGTTCCCTTCATATTGCACACCTCCTGTAATTTATTTCACCCCAACCTTTTCTGAGAACTTTTCTGAGAAAAGAGATTGCAATATCAGTGAACTTTGGCGAGTCCCTTTTTTCAGGGGTTGCAACAACAACATTTGTGTAATTTTTCTTTCCTAGGAAATATTGAACTTCACAAGCGTTTAAACATGTGTGTGGAATGTAAATAAGCTTCTACATAAACTATTGTCAAGGCACAGGGGGGTTTTATTGAGGTTTACAATAGAATGATCTATCCCCCTATGGTACAATTGTCCTGATGAAAGCTAATTTAATGTCAGGTATTTGCAATCTCAAATTCTGCTGTGAAGCTGCAATGCCTTGTTGGGGATTTTGTAAGATGTGTAATTTGACATTATTAGATCTCCAATTAATCTAATGTTAGGAATTAAAGCCAAGTGGAAAATGAAGGTTCCTTTACATCGAAGGAGATTGAAGCAATCACCAGCCAACATTATTCATAGAGCCTGAGTGAGGATGCCTTGGTTTTTAAAGAATTTTTGCATGTGCTGTTTCATTTTCCCAATCGCATTATCACCTCTATGTATGGTCATATTGCATGATGTTGAATTGAATAATACAAAGCAGCACTTTATTTATCATGGCCTGACATGACGCATTATGATACATTTCCATTACTGTTTTGGTTGATTTTGCAGGACTCCAACCATGAGGAGTACACCTAGTTTTGATCTTAAGATCAGCAACTAAGTTTGCAATCAAATGAGAAATTATGCATGGGAAATTAATGGCCATTAGTGCATGAGAAATTAATGACTTTGCTTGAATTGATTTTAGAACAAGCATGGTAGAAACACCCATCCCCAAACACCCATGGGTGAGTGAACACCCAAAGAAGTTAAGAGATGGCTTGTTAGTTAACACTACCTAGCTGATAATTGTCCATGATAATACTTTATAACCAAACCACTGGTTCTTCAAACTTGTGGTCAGGGCTTTTAAACCTTCCATTTAGAGATCTCATTTTTGTGTTTGGTAATGGGTAATCAATCTTGAGTACTCTCACTCAAAACTATTGTCTGTTGACCATTTTCATAATCTCTTTGGCCATGATATGGGGTTTGTCAAAACCAAAAAGATTCTAGAGATTAAAATTAACTAATTTTTGAAGAGAATTGTTTGGAATAAAGTTCAGAGTGTTTGGGAATAGGAGGGACATTGTTTATGCATGAAGTTTGGCATGTCCAATTATAGAAGGTGCTTGAATTGCACAAAAAAACAAAAGTGTTCACAAGTGGTTGGATTTTGTTTTTGACATCTCTTATTTTGAGAGATTACATCTTGTTTGTTTCAAATTGAAATGGAGGTTTGTAAACATGTGTAAAGGCACTAGGTGAAGGGCTACCTAAACCCTTTCAACCTCTAAGGTTGAAAGTAATGAAAAAATGAACACATGCTCTCTAAGAGCTTAATTGTTCATTCATTGACTTATTTATCTAATAGATTCAAATACAAGAGTGTTTATTAATTAAAAGGTATATACTTCAAGTTTTAGCTTTATTAGGATTATGATGTGAGTTTGGTCACACTTCTTTTCAGGAATTACTATTAGTTATACAATTTTTTTTCTTTCACTAATCACATGACATTTGTGATTAGAAAAGGTGGAAATGGGATATGTCTTCAAGGGGAATAAGTATTCACAATTTAAGGATTTGGATAAGAGGTCAAAATATTAATGCATAATAACATCAATTTGAAGGGATGGCGAGACAAATGTGCATGCATCAACATAATCTTAATTATGCATTGAAGTTGATTATTTCATGATATTGTTCTTCAATAATGAATCTTCAATTTTTCCATTTGCATTTTGACTTGGAAAAACTTGAAACACATCTTATTACACATACATCAAAGGAGCATAAGAATTAGGGTATTGGTTGAAGTTCAAATTGGCAAACATTAGTTGTGGTAGTATATTAACAAATAAAAAATTGTACCATTTTCGTTTCAAGGTGGGAATAATTTGCCAATTTGGTTTGGGGTGCATGTTTTGTTTTCTTGCAATTGTGTGAAATTTAGGTGTATATGTGATATTTAATCTACTAGATGAATGTATGATGCAAGAGCTTAATCAAGGGAATGACATTTTATAACGATTTGATGGTTTTATTAAGGCAAAAGTGATTACAATGGCAAGATTTCATAGATGTGCATGTTAATGAAACTTTAATGAAATCTGTTCATTTTTTGCATTAACCCCATATCAATTTGGCAATGCAATCAGACATTGGAACTTTGATATGGCCAAGTGTTCTTGCTTTCTCTCCATCTAGGAACAAACTATGTGTTTGTCATTGCAACTTTGTGTTGTTGCTAAGACAACCTTGGTTTTATGTTTCTCTAATTAAACAATCAATTGTTTGAACAATCATCAATGATGTTGATCATTGCCCCTTTGTTTAATTTGTGTGTTTCCATTGGGATTTTGATGATTTACAAAGCAACCATATCATTTTCCAAGATTCATTCTTCTTCTCTTTCAAATTCAAACCCATGAAATTGAATTTCAACATTCGATGTGCAACTTGGTGCCTTGTTTAAGAACACATGCCATCTATACCTTTTGTCACAATGTAATGTCCATGAGATCCCTAGTAATCAACCTTACTCTCATTATCTTATTTGGGTTGGTGATTAGCTTTCTTGCCATATTCACATAACATCAATTTAACAAGATAACAATCACAATGTTTAGATCTAAATAATATATGTTATGGATTTGCAACATGATGTCCATTATGTTATAGACATTCAATGTCACACCGATAGGTAATTTAAGGGTAACACCCAGGGCACCCCTAGGTCAAGATCCCTTTTGTTTTGCTGGGGAGAGGGTTGTCATGCTTTAGTAAATAAAATGTTCTTTTTGCTTTTTGCTGGAAAAAAAAGCGTTCTTGTGTGTGCCTAAATTATACTCTTGCCCAAAATCACTTCAATTCAACAGGGTTGGAGCTTTTGAATGCAGTGGTGACTATTTTTAGAGATACATTTGAAAAGATCAACATGAAATGCAAGAGAGAGATACCATCATACCAGCTGGTGTCTTTACATGAAGAAGTAAAGGTGCAATCAAAGCCTACTCCACTCATACACTCTCTCCTCCACACTTAAATTCTTGAAGAGAAGTTTGAAACGTTTTAGGGTTTTACCAAAACTAGAACATTGTTAAATATTTGGTTAAGATCAAGGGATAAAGGTAGGAAACCATGGGAGAAGTTTCGAGCTTGAACATTGTTGGTCCTTGAAATGGTAATGACTTCTGGACCAATGAACTTTCGAAGCCTTCTTCAGTAGCAACACATGTAACCAAGTCCCAACTTATCATAGTCAGCAAGTTGCCTCACAGGCCTTACTCATGTCAAAGGCACATCTTGCTTCTAGTCTGCTTCATTATATTGTACGTGTTCTAACTCTATCCATTACCAGGGGATGTTGAGGCTTTTTGTAAATAGCCAAGTCTCACAAACTCCAACAAATCTTGTGAATGTCTTGCTTGATGTTTGACCACAAAGAAGTTCAAAGACTTGACTTGGAGGCACTATGCTCAAGAATCTGCTCTCTTAGTTCGTAGCATGAATCCTTTCCAAAGAATCAAAGGAGTAAGGGTGTTTACTTGAAAATTTTCTGTAATTAGAACCCCTGGGCTTGATTGACTAGTGGAACTGATCACAGCAATGGAAAGCCTTCTACTTTGCCACCTTGAAAACATGGATCACAGATCATGTCCTCAAAACTACAAGATAATGTGATTTGAACAGCAAACTTTAGAAAAACCTTGATATCTTCTGCACTACCTATTCGCTCTTGCTTCTTATATACCTTGCAATCCTAAAACCAAAATCCAGAGATGGACAACAAGCCCTGAGCAACCACATTACCAAAAACAAATGTTTGAGTATTTTAGGGAGTTCTTCTGAATCACTCAACACTTCTTGCAAAACCCTGGGTATTATTTGGAGGATATGTATGTACAGGAGCCATACTGGGGTCAATGGATATGGTAGCATTTTCTTGAAGACAGTTGCACAGCAAGCAGTGAGACATGGTGCACCAGAGAGAGAAGATGGTGCATTCTTCATTGTTACATCAATGCCATCAAATTATACAAAGGCATTGGAGAAACTGTCATGCCAAAATGAAAGATATGCTGTCTAACAATGTCATGCTTTTGAAACTTGCAACACAGAAAACCCTATCCCAGAAACCTGAAATGCAAAACCTTGGATTGTTCCATTTTGAGACTTAGTTTGTCAACAAAATTTGATGCACAATCTCAAATTCAAAGCATCCACCTCTTGCTCTTGTAATCCAACAAGTAAATTTTAAAACTCTAGATGTTGTTAATCTCTAATTCCATAACTGTACCTGACATGGCTGGGTAATAGGAAGTTGTAAGAACTACTTCTATTTATAACATGTAATGCCTGAGAATTAATACCAAAACACCAGTCTATGAGGATCAAACATTTGCGACTCTAAGTTTCACCTAGGAGTGGACAATGATCATGCCAATGTTGGCATGCACATACAATTTGACATATAACAGCAGCATCATGAGACTGGGATGCAAAATGTGCACCTCTTGAAGCAAGCAATAATATTATCTTGAAGTTTCCTTTCATCATCTCAATTTCTTGAAGAGGTGCTTGACTAAACATAAGTTTTTGAAGAAGAGAAATAAAAATCCAAAGCTACAGGCAACATGCAAATCACAGAGATAGTAGAGTTACATAAGAATGAAACATTGTGTGTGTGTTTTTCATGGAATACACATGCACTCCCCACATGTCTTCTACTGAATTTTGAAATTATGAGAAAAGAAAACCAAGATCAAAGCTCAGCCATTGAGCAATGAAACCAGTATGCAGAGCTGGTGTGTAGAATGCTGAAATGCTCAGCAGGTATTCAGCAATGGTCAATATGCACAAGAATCTGGTTTACCTCTGGTATCTATGGCATGATTCAGCAGTTATATTCATCAGGGACATATTTCCTTAACAAGTATTAATGCCATGTTCCCATTTATCACTTGATTGTATGTGTTGACTTCACATTTGCTTCCCAATGTGGCAGAGAGACCATATGCCTATGAGTCTTGCAGCAATGCTGGTTCTCTGCTGAGAGCAGTTGCAGTGGATTGAATACTTTTTTGGATTCATTATGAAGGCTCACCAAGATTTGCATATTAATTTGAACTGTACAAAACTTCTTTTTGAATTTGCATAACCAACACAATATGTCTACATATATAGTCATCAATTTAATGTATAGACATCAAAGTTTTACTCTTTCCATCTGTATTGTTGCTTTCATATGCAAAAACACTGCACCTACATGTGCATCTGACATCCTTGTGACACACTTGCATATTCCATAATTACCCAAATTGATGAAGCCTTATGTGATTTACCCATTTGACCAATTTCTCCACGGTGAAGGAGTCAACTGATGGAACTAAAGGTTTAAGTTGCACATAAAGGAGAGCTTCTTAAAGAGACTGAATACATGGTATGTGATTCTAGTTTCCATCACTTCATTACTGTAGCTTGTCAATTATGTGAAGCAACCCAAAAACCTTCTTATGTAAGGGAAATTTGGAGTTAGAACTTTGTTGTCAAACCACACATTTGGATTGGAAGGCTTTTTCATGTTGTTCAAGTTGCCAAAGAAGCTTATGCTCACAATGTTGTGGTTGAGGTCACTCACCAATCAAAAAATTGTTGCAAAGACTTTAATTTGGAAAACAAAGACTTAAGCCCCTTGGTTGGAGGCTAGAGGTGAACCTTGTGGGAGGTAAGCACCAAAATGAACTCCTAGATTCTTTGAGGTGGTGTAGAATAATCCCTTGTGAGGATTGAACCTTTTTCTATTACATAGCCTTATAATATGACATCAATGTGTTTGAGATCCCACAACTTAAACAATTAGCCTCTTTTTGGAGTATGACAATGAGAATGATTGTTTGTTATATAAAATTAAGATTAACTTACAATGCAAGATTCAGCTCCCTTGCATGCACCCAAATTAGTACACAATTCCAAGGCAATCATTTTAAAAAATTAATGCAACTTCTAAATTCTAATGAACTAAGCGTATTCACCTAACGGTATCAGTAAACAGAGCCAAGTATAATCACATGACTATCTAATTATGATGTAATTTGAACAAATGAAATGGAGGCAATAAAATTCAGATAGTATGGGTTTGAGACCAAAAAATTGATGAGGAGCCAAAGTTGTCACCTATTATGTGATTTTCACACTCTGTGGGTCCACAATGTCAACAGGTTATAAAGTATTGAAGTTTCATTAACTGTATATGAAATGTCACCTTGTATTGATCTATGAGCACTTCAAACGCCACATTAACAACGTCTACACATGCACCAACTATGAAGCAACATCTTTTTAAACATTACAATGTCATCCTCTTCTGACAAATTCCACCTATGTCCATATTGCAATCCTCTAAATAAGAATAAAGGAGTGAAATTATGCGCATTACATGAAATGATGCTCCAATGCATTCTTTGAAGAAGAAAAGAAATGAGCAGTTACTCATTGTGTCATGTCTCTACCCTTTAACAAAATTGACAAAGGTTGGTCATGCCCTTGCATTGTTGTTCCTTCCTCTGTTTTTCTCTGTTGGGGGTTGTTGTCCAGGAATACCTCCTTCACAAATGTGGTGCAGAAGCACTATGACCCAAAATGACCAAGGTCATGTTCTTGACCAATGACAAAAGTAGTGGTCAACAAAGACACATGGGTATTTTTTTGTGGTCTTCAAAACAATGGCACAATTTAATTATTCTTGCACAATATTTGTTGTCTTACATTGAAATAATAAATATTATTGTTTCTTTATCATGTCTCATATAATATTGAAATGCCAATATTAAACATACCAAAAATTATTTTATTTTATTTTTCAAATTTCTAATGAATAAAATGAATATGGCATAATTTTTCAGCATTAAATATGGCATATTCATTTTATGGCTACCTAGCTGGAACCAAATATAAAAATCAGGCTATCACTATAATTTCAAATACTGATGATTGAAAACCCCAAAATATAACATGCTATGTTTTTCATTTCTAATTTGGCTTTTCAGTGAGACTTCACCAGTATAAAAAATCCTGGTAGGAATAGCCAATTAAAGTTATGCAGCAAAAGTCCAGCAAAAAGTCATTGAGAGACTACCAAGAGTCAATCCTTTGGGAAGCTCGCTTCCAAAGAAGTTGGCGTCAGTAAAAATTTTCAAATAACTAAAATTAAATTAAATCAAATATATATGAAGGAGGTTGCGTGCTGGACAATATCTCATAGCACCCATGGGCCACATTTTTTTTTTAAAAATTTTTAAAAATGTTGAAGCACCCATTACCGATTGTTGCACAGAGCACCGCCCTTGTCCAAAGACTAGGTAGGTCTGAAAGTTGTTCTGTTACCATTTTGTGGGCGGGTAGACCCCCCCTCCCCAGTCTTCAGTTCCCCCTCACAATGCACAAAAAGCCAATCCTTTTCAGCAAACAAACCAGAGATCAAAAGCCAGAGACAATTAATTTCATGCGAAACCAAAGGCGCTAAGAAATTGCAGCATTGCTGACCACACACACAGAGGATCCGTCTCCCATCGGTACCACAGCAACTGTGCGCACCTTGAATTGGAAGAAAATGGCCTTGAGGAAAAAGTGCTCCGACGTGCCCTCAACGCCAGTGGCCACAAACCTTCCTTTGCTATGGGCCACCCAACCAAAGCCAATAAATTCAAAAGCTTTGTTGATCTCCCTTTCTTAGCACTTAGGAGATTTGTGGACAGCCAAAAGCCTCATCTCTGGCCCATGAGGGAGAGGAGAACTTTTTTCCTGTGATGAGGAGGAACTCAGGAATGAATTTCCAACGATTGGAGAATTCTCAACAGCCATGACTACCTAAGTTTCGTACAATTATAGTAGTACCTTGACTGATTTGGCACATATTACATTACTTTTAGAAATGCTGAAATTTTCAAAAAATCCTTTTCTCAAAGAGGAATATTTTGGTGAAGGAAACTGAATCTGTTGGAATATTCTGGAATATTCCATCCATGAAGTGGAATCTTCAAAATTAGTTGATTATTCTGCAGACTTGTGCTGAAGCTGCTACTGTTCTACTGTAATTATAAGACAAGGTCAGAGATACTGAATCCCACCCGGCCCGCCCCCCACCCACTTTCTTGTGGAATAACCAGGGTCCAGTAGCCTTTCCCCCCTACATTTGCTACTACAGTTGTACCTTTTCAGCTTCAGCGCTAATTATATTATTTTCAGTTTTGCCGAAATTTTCAACAAAAAAATTCTTTATGCCAAACAACTTGAATATTCAATAAAGGCAGCCAGATTTGAACCCATGCAACTCCTTAGTGTCTTTGATTAGACTAACCTAAAGTACAAGAAATACTTTGTGAAAGCATTTGTGATTTTATTGTATTTAATCATTATATGTCAAAAATTTCAAAATCAAAGATTGTGATGCCAATTTTTTTTTCAAATTATATTTATTATTTGGCACTACTGTGCTGAACCTGAAAAGGTACTACGGTAGCTTCTAAGAATCCTCAGTGCTCAAGATGATGAAACCCTGCCAAACTTTATGAAAAGAAAGCACCCAAGAAAGGGAGAGAAAAAGAAACACGGGGCAAGGACCAAAGTCCAGGCAAAAAGCTCAGGAGCTCAAATCAGTGAGAAATTTCCTTCCCTCCTCTGCTTCTTTGGGTTTCTTTTAGTAAATTACCACAGATGTTTCACATTCTTTGAAAGTCCCAATAATAAGAATCGGTAAGTTGCTAGCTAACATGTCACCCATATGTGCATAACTGTCAATGCACATTCTGGAGAAAATAGTCTTTGATGTAACGCGAAGGATCTAAAACACAACTATTCATCATACATACATGTCATGTATTGTGGGTAGGGCCCATTTCAACTCGGAACATGACAAGCCCAGTAAGGTGAGCCATCGTTCTGTTGGGTGGTGGTGATGGGCTAGATTAGTGTCTGTTCCAAAACATAAACGGTTGTTCCCACCATGGATTCACTGGGCATGCATGCATGCCCTTGGTGGTCAATGCTTTCTACAAGCCAACTGACTTCTAGTAGAAGTAGGAATTGGCTCTGGCCAGCCCTCTCCTTGGCATGGAGGGTGTGGGGCCGTTGCAGGGCAGAATCACTTGTGGAATCAGCAACCAGCCTGGGCGGCTGATTCTGCATGATTTATTCTTCTCTATACCGGGGTCCCCAGCTCTTTACCGCATTAGCTGACTGCAGAATGCAAGGGTGGTCTACTTCGACTCCAGCGTCCGTGGCTGGAATTCCTCCCTCTCTAGACACAGATGAGGACAGATCTGGGTTTTCTTTTCCTTGGAAAATGTTCAATGGGTGTAGAGGCCAAAATTTCTAACATTCTAAAGTTGAATTTTCCATTAAATTTTATTTTTAAAAAAAGACTCTTTTCAGTGCATCCCCATTTTCAAGTTTCAGAAGTGACTAAATCATACTTTTCACATAAGTGCATATTTTAACACAGCAAACCAAAATATTTGCAATTTGTTCAGATCCTGTTCCGATGTGTATATATGTGTATATCCACATTAGCCAAGAGGAAGAAGGCTGTGGGTTCCAGAAGGTTCTAAGCAGTGTTGGGTGGGTATGTACTTTCAACTATACCTGACAGGTAGGGTATTAACCAAAAAAAATCATAGTT
>Ga0209208_10013742_pt1 | contig 10063 bp, 15 predicted proteins | sample S1TSphfallax_3_FD_187694 | JGI IMG/M metagenome (GOLD analysis project Ga0209208, IMG submission 187694) | Host-associated microbial communities from peat moss isolated from Minnesota, USA - S1T2_Fd - Sphagnum fallax MG (SPAdes) (version 2) | ecosystem: Host-associated > Plants > Peat moss >... | reverse complement strand
GGGGGGGTGTGGGGGGGGGGGGGGGGGGGACAGCTGTCAAGGGGTGTTACAGAGCATAATGGCCCCACAAACAGCAGGATTTTTACAGAGCATATTTTCCCCCAAGGGCAGTGCTGATAATGAGCTAAAACTAACCCCCAAAAATTGCCCTAAATAACAGAGGCAAAACAGCAACTGGTTTTTTACATTCAAAAAAAGTGGCAAAGAATTTCAGAAAGAGAAACTACAAGCATCCACTTGATGTTACATAAGTGGCCTGAAAGGCCAATTCGACCTATTTTCCCGCCCCCCTTGATGGTCAAATCAGTAGGCAGCTGCCCAGCTGCTGATTCAGCTATTCCCTTTGCACTCCACTGACACTACCATCACATTCCCGAGGCCCTTTACACCAGGGAACAGTTCATTTATGGGGCTTTCTGCCAGGTGCTGCTGGCTCTGATTTCGCCCTCCAGGGCTTGCCCAGTGACAGCTTACATTACAGAATGCAGGTGTAAATTATTTTGAGGTTCAGAAGTAACAGTGCTGATATTCACAAGTGTTTGGTTAAGAGAATTGGCACTAACCATGACATTAGCCTTTTTCTGGGTGAGTTCCTGGCCCTCCCCCTCTGCTGCCTTTTCTGAGAGTCGCAATCGTCGCCTTCCCCGATCCAACCCCGTTACAACAACACGTGCTGTCTGCAATAAACAACTGCACTATGAGATTGCTCATTCCATCTCAACCCCCTAACATAATGGACACAACCACCTGATGATGATGAACATGTGGTTCTACTACTATCCATTGTGATGGAAATTGAGATTCAGAGTTTATAGGGTTGGCTGCAATGAAGGATTTTTTTCAAGGGATCATTTTCCTCAGACCCTAGATGCTAAAAAAACCCTAAACTTAATCAAGGTTTGAGATTTTTCCTCAGGTCTGATGAAACATGCATGTGCACTTCTCCTACTAGGGTTGGTAGTAGATTACCATGCTCCTCTTGGTATTGTTGCAAGAGGTTATCGAGGATTTTTTCAAAGCCTGATTTTCCTCAGACCCTAAACCCTTAAACCCGAAATCCTAAGCTAAAAGGCAAGGTTCTAGAATTTTCCTCAAGTCTGAATTGAACAACACACTTACTTCTCCTACGAGCTTTGATAGTGCATTGCGCCGCTCCTCACGGTATTGTTTTAAAAGGTTTCGTTGGTTGTCATCTTCAACCCTGATTGATGATTCTTGAGTTCTCTTGGAAGTTTCTGATCCAACAACAGCCCTGCTGCCCATGGGCAGCTCAACCCTGGAAAGTGATGAATCGGGTATGAAGGTCTCTGTAAATTTGGGTTCCTTCAATGTGAAGCCTTTGTCCATCGCCCATGTTCTAAATGAAGGAGGCCTTCGCTGTGCACTCAGCTCCCATGCTGGTAAGAATCCCACCAAAGACCTAAAGCTCACCTGAAACATTTTCCACATTACAAAAAATAGGTCAGGACCTGTAGGCAGATTCATATGCTTTCTATATATTTCTTGATAAATTCCTTGGATCTTAAATACATACGTACATACATATAGATATATATACATACATATATATATATATATATATAGAGAGAGAGAGAGAGAGAGAGAAATATAGATAAATATAGGTCATTTCTTGATAATTTTCTCTATAGGTCCCCATTTCATACCAACATTTCACCAGCATTGCCCCCGAAATAATTTTATACTCTCACATAATTTAGGCATATATAGAAAATCATCAAGAAATTATCTATAGTTATCTATAATATCTGAGGTCCAAAGAAAAGTTCTCATCCCATACCAGCATTCCACCAGCATTGGCTCCAAAAAATAGCATCTCCTCTACTGTGCTAGACTCCAATAATGCTTCTGCTCTCAACCAATCCCGATCCTCCTCTTCCTGCCATTGAGTCACCATCAAATTGATCTCAATTTCTTTGTTATCACATTCCTACAAATTATGAACAGATGCTTTGCATCAAGATCTAGTCAGGAACTTGTGGCGCTTCATAGACTATCCAAATATTTTTTGGAGGCATGATTTATTTCAGGACCATTTTTCCTCTTACCACAAGTCCTCCATTTTTTTTTTAGTGTAGGGTAAAGCCCTAGGGTAGGGGCATTCCCAAAATAAGGGGCCTAGGATGAGGCAGTAGCTGAGACCAGCCCCACTTTCTTTTGGGAATGTCCCCCACCCATGGGCTGCACCCATTGTAAAGCACAAGACGAACACTGTCATTAAACCTAAATATACATAGATGATGAGGGGTAGGAGGGGGAGGGTTCTTACACTTACTCCTTAAGAGTGGGAGGGATCTTACACCTATAAGTAGGCATAACATCCCTCCCACACTTAAGGAGTAGGTGTAAATCCCTCCTCTTTTCTAGGAGGGATGTTTGCAGCCATAAGGTGCCTTTCCAAATACAATAGGAAATTTCTCCAAGTGCTTTTACAAGAGTGAAAATTGCACATACTAATCTGAGCTTTCTTAACCTTTGATGGGACTCTTGTTTGATTAGAAAGCACAAAGCTGGCTTCTTGCAACTTCTTGTTGGATGAAGAATCCTCGTTGCTAGTCATCTTCATAGATGGCTTTGGACTTGATGGCATCGGGCGGGTCTGCAATAACTGCTGCCTTGTCAAATTGAGGGGATCTGTTAAAGAAGCTCCTGTCAAGGCTGGACTTGGTGCAATGGGCTGCCTCAGGAGATCATCTATCCTGTTGTTTTTCATAACACATCCTCAAGCACCATTAGAAACTAAACCCAAACCTTTGTATTAGGTATGAAGATGCTGAAGGCATGGATGAAATGGCTGACGACCTCTCAAGACCAACACAGAACTTGAGGACTTTTCTGATACAAGAAGATAACAGGGACAGAAATTTGGTTGGAAAATTCAGATACAATAGAGAGTTATAATCATTACTCGGACTTGTCTTCCTGACCCAAGTGTTTGAGATTGAGTTCTGAAGATGGCGTCCTTCTTTCTTCTTTCACAAGAGCAACTTCACTTCGTCGAACAGCAGCCTTCACCTCATCTGACCATCCAGCTAACCTATTTTGGTCGGCCACCACTGCCTTATCACCAATTGCATTTTTAGGCACCACGGTTACAGAGGTCGACAAATTCAGTGTCTCATCAACTTCATCAGAGATCATCATCTGATCAGGTAGTCTTTCTTCTTCCCTGGAAAGCTCTGATTCAAACACACCTGTTGATGGTGGTGATGGTGGTGCAGCTGCTGCTGCTGCTGGCGTTGCTGGTGGTGTAATTGGGTTATCTTTTTTTGTCCTCAATTGCAGAATTGGTCTTTTCAGGCTCCCAGAAGATGCTTGAAGCTCTGGTTTTGCATCCATGGCTACAAAAGAGGGCCTCCTTGACATGGGTTTCTGTGCAAGAGTAGTAGTAGGCATAGGCTGCTTGAGCACCTGTGATTCCTCCTCCTCCTCCTCCTCCTCCTCTAGTGATTGGCCAAATGTGGTTTCTCTGCTCCTTGTCTCTTCCTGAGATACAATTATCTCAGGCTGCCCAAGGCTTGGAGATGATGAAGAATCTGCCTCTGAAGGAGGTGTGAACTTCGAGACTGCATCACCTGGAACAGCAGTGGTGGCAGTGGGTCTTCTGACAAAAGGTTTTTGGGCAAGAACAGGTGTTGGTGGTGCAGTGATTGGCATTATTGCCTGCATGCCAATGGGACTAACAGTGGGTTCCCTTCCTTTCTCTTCCTTTGCAGACATAACAGTGACTTCTGGCACACTGTTGAGAACCAATGAATCTGCTGCAGCCTTCTTCAGGGGTGCCACCACCACCTCCTCCGAGACCATATTGGCTGAAACAGAGGGACTTGTTGAGACATGTTTGGCTGTGACAGATGGAGATGACATACTAGACTTCAAGGGTGTGATGTCTTGTTCTGCGACTGTATTGTCAACTGAGGATGATATGGGACTTGAGACATGAATTTGGTCAAGGGAGGAAGAGGGCAAAGGCCTTTTAGATGTTGTTGTCCATGGTAATGATGGCTCCACTACTGAGGTAGCAGCAGTGGGTTCTCTTCTTCTTTTGTCTCCAGATTCCAAGACATCAAGGTCGATGCTTTGAGACAAAGATTCCACCTCCATCGAGGCTGCTTCAGTTGTCATCAATAAGCGAGTGCCCACTCTTTTGTCTACTCTGCTAATCTGATTTGCTGCTGCATCTTTAGATTCCCCTTCCACATGACTGGGGGAGAGTGGCAGCGGTTTTGAACCAAGAATAGGCAATTTTTTTTCCTTCCTTGTCGACACTTTGGCTGCAACAGACACCTGCTGCTCCTGTAGAATTCAAGCATGATCCACTGTTACCACCACTTTCAACAATAGCTCCTGGCAATCTGTGCAACAAGTTTTGAAGCAAATGGAAATGCACACAGAGAGAGATAGAGATAGAGAGAGAGTTGCAAGCAAACTGGAAAGAGATAATAGACCTGATCTCTGCTGTCATTGGGTGAGCTTGCAAGCTCCAGCAAATGAGTGAACCTCTCCTCAGACATTTCAGAACCTTGAACCCGACCTTCCTCCTCAATGACTGGAGGACTCATCATGCTCCCAACTCCAGTAGCTGGTAATCCAACAGAGGGCTTGCGCAGCGGGGCTACAGATGCCAATTTTAGACTCACATTCTTCATCTTTGAGCTGATTTCAGAAGTACCCTGCAAAGAGGGTTTGGATGTACTACTCACGTTATGGTCCGGCACTGCTGTCGGTCTTCTCAGCAGTGCATCGTCATTGCTGCCTCCTCCTGACGAGTCCACTGTATCATATTGATCAACTTTGTGTAACATCATGGGTGGAATGATCTTGGTTGTAGGCCATGACGGCTTGTATGAGTCTTGTGAGCTCAGCTTTGGCTTGCGAACGAGTCCCATGTAGTTATTATCATCATCTTCAAACTCCTTCACTTTTCTTCCTTGAGTAGCAGTGTATCCTCCAGGTCCAAATGTGACCATTGGAACTGCTGCACTTTTTGTTTGTGGAGTTGGTGCTGATTCTCCAAGTCCAGATTTTACTGCAGTTCCCTAATAAGACAAGGGTGACAACAATTGCACATTGTTCCAGAGAAGGAAAAAAATGCATCCAGTCAAAAGAGCCAGATCATAAACCACAGGCAAAACTTTTTGCAGATTGTCTTGCCAAGTCTTGTCTACCAAATTGGACATGCATTTCTCAAGCTTCAGATAATATATCTCTCAAGCAGATGAACATGCCATATCTCAAGCAGGAAAAAAAAAAAAAAAACCTGGGTGGTGGTGGTGGAAGTCCCCATTGTTGTTGAACGGGAAGGTGGAGGGGCAAGGCTAGGGAGATCTGATGTAGTTGTTGCCTTTGCTGCCTTCCCTTTCCCAATCACAGTGGATGATTGCTGGGAGGTTCCAGATCTCTCTTCCTTGCCCAACAGACGTGAAAATTCAGTCTCCTGTGGCAATCCAGCTTCATGCACCTTTGTTTCCAGGTTCTTCCTCCAGCTTGGTTTCTCAATTGCTACATATGATGCATCTGGGTTGACTTTGCGCCCAATCACCTGCAAACCCAAGGCTGCAATCTTCTTTACTGAAAGATAGCTGTTTTTTAAGCAGATTTTTCACAATGCATAATCATCACTCAAACAGACAGACAGACAGTTAAGACAGACCCAAGGGAGAGCTTGCCGCAAAAGATTGGGTTTTGTGTTTGTTTTCCAACAGTGTTTGGAACCTTAGCCAAAGTGGTTTCTCGGGACTCTCCCAGCAACCGACCAAACTTGAGCTCCAGCAAATCTTCAGTGTCAAACTTCAGCTCTTCACTTTGTTTTCCGACAGGGTGCCTTCCTGATTCCTTGTTGGGTACCATAGCCATGATGTTCTTCTTCTTCTTCTTCTTGCCTGGAAGAAGTATTTGACCAAGCTTCTGACTTGTTTGAGAATAATTGAGATGTGGAGGAGGGGGGCATTGTGGCATTAACAAAACCCAGCCCAACATTCCCCTGCGTCTTCTGCACAACAATGTGCTCGCCAAGTTCCCACTTCCACTTCCCACCTGCCATTCCATGTCCCCACCACCAAGTTGTACATCACATTGACAGGTTGTCTAAACCCTAAAGCGTAAACCACTACCACCACCCAACAATTGTTTGAAAGATGGAAAACTATCCGTGGTTTTCTTTTCTTTTTTTGCATTGAGAATTTGTGAAGTAGCAGCAGCATGCAAGCAAGCTCCACACTTGAGTACATAGATTCAGCATTTGCCCCACGTGAAGGAAAGCATCAGCAGAAAAAACTGACAGACTGCGACAAAAAGCAGCAGCACCCAGAATTGGGAGTCGACAGTTGAATTTGAGAGATTGTCTCGAGGTGTGTTTTGCATTGATTTTGTGAAGAAAGCAGCAAGCAAGCAAGCTCCACAATCAGTGGCATAAATTCGGCATTTGCCCACATGAAAGCATCAGCAAAATTGAGACACAAATGCATTAAAGTCGCATTTGGAGAGAGATAGATTCTCTGTGGACCCAAAAAAACAAATACCCCATTTGAATTTGTGAAGAAGCAGCAAACAAACAAACAGCTCCACATTTCAGTAGATAGATTTCTTCAAGCATGAGGAGAAAGAAAGAAAGAAGGCCCCACTCTCTCCCTCTCTCACCTGTGAAGAAAGATGGAAGTGAAGAAGGCCGCCATGAGGTCGTCCAGTGCAATGTGCACTGTAAGTTTGCAGTGAAGAAGCTGCCATTACAGCTGCCGTTAATGCTCATGCATGGATATATGCACTCACTCACTCACTCACTCAAGCTTGCAGTGTTTTTTCGCTTCCCCCATGACAAGATTCCTCCAGAATTCTTTCGTGTTTCCCTTGATCATCGACCCAAGCGGCTGCTGAACAAGATCCTCCTCCTCCAAGAAGAAGAAGAAGAAGAAGTCGGGTCCCTTTGTTTTCAGGAGACTCCAAACTTGAGAGGAGTTTTTCCCTTCTTCCTAGGGTTTTCACAGGATTCCAAGACCCAAGAAATCCAATCTCGAATTCTGGATCGATCCAGAGAGAGAGAGAGAGAGAGAGGGTTGTTGCCGTCGTCTTCTGCAGATGTTGTTACTAGGGTTTTCAAATCCAGCGTTACCAAAATTGGGGTTTTGCGAAAATCGACCGACGACAACGAGCGAGAGAGAGAGAGCAAGAGAGACTCATCAAATTCTTTTTCTTTTGTCGATGATAATGGTGATGTTGGTCCCACAACAGGGTTGGTTCTTTCAGCATCACAAAAAAGAGGTCTGGAGTCAGAAGAGCTGGTGCAGGAAATGAGAGTTGCTGTTTAAGCACGCATATGCATATAATAGAGATGTAGGATTCTTCTTCTTCTTCTTCTTCTTCTTCCCCTTTCTATTATTCTTCTTCCACGTTCCTCTAACTCCATCACATTTTGGCTTTTGTAACTTGAGGATTTGTGATTTGGGTTTCATAAATATCCAAGTCTCTAACTAATAAAGTTGTTAAACTCAAAAGTTTCATGATTTGGCTAGTTGCTAAATCCAAGTCATTAATAATAATTCAAGTCACAAAACTCAAGATGCATTATACATATTTGAAGGTCTGTGAAATTGGGGGTGTAGATCCTTTGTTTGACCAAAAGATTGGATGGCCTGCACAACACAAGATAAATTTGGTAGTAGGAAAAAAAAACCTCAAGTTTAAATTCAAAAAGATGAATTCCATAGTAGGGAAAGAAAAACCTCAAGTCGAAGTTCAAAAAGTTGAATTTGGTAGTAGGAAAAAAAACATTGAGTCGAAATTCAAAAAGATGAATTCGGTAGGGTGAAAAATAAAATCGTGAGTCAAAATTCAAAAATGCACTAATTTTGGTGAAATTTGAGTTTCATCTTAACTTTATTGTTTTCATGCATTTAAGGTTTTGTGAGCGTTTCTTAGTGTATGATAAAGGTGAAGTGAGCAAGGGGATAAATGTGTGGTTTTGTGAGAAGAACGATTCTCAATGTGTGACAAAGGTTGAAAACAAGGAGGAGAGAAATTTGTGTAGTTTTGTGAAAAGAATGTTTTTCAATTGTGCGTGATAAAGGTTGAAGTGAATGAAGAGAAAAGTCTAAGGTTTTGTGACAAAAACATTTCTCAATGTGTGATAAAAGATAAAATGATCAAGGAGACAAATCTATTTGATTTTGTGAAAAGAACACATTTCTCAATCTATGATGGAGGTTGAAGTGAATGAAAAGGTTTCAAAAGTGCACAAGTTCTTGAAGCACAATTAAAAGAGTTTGATAGTTATGGAAACTGTATTTTGGAAACATGGACGCAATTAGAAAGGTTTGGAAGCTTGCTTTTGGAACCATGGAAGGGGCTAGAAAAGTTCAAGAATTTTGAAAGTTCAAGAAGTAAATTCAAGTGCACATCAATTTGATTACATTTCAGAGTTGCAGTTTAGTTTTCTTGTTAGCAAACAATAGGGAATGTTTTTTCAAAATGATAAAGTGCATCTTTGTAAGATGATGATTATAACCTTTCTGAAGTAATGGGCATTGTAGGCAAAGCTCTTGAAGATGTCAATGTGTTTTATGATTGTCAACAAAAACTTTCTATTTGGGTGTTCCTTTTCCACACTTTGTTGTTTTTTTTCTACCTTTTGTTGCAAGTTTTCCAAATTTATACAAACATTAGTTGCTAGTCAATTAGTTAAATCTCTCAAAAAAATTCCCTCATGCCAACCCTTATAAATAGAATTTAAATTTGATGCATACAAACCCACATCTTGCCCCAATCTTACCCCAAAAATGTGTATTCAATCTAAATGCAACTTTTTGCCACCTCTCATGGATTCTCTTATGATTTCACACATTTTTATGAACCTTTTTGTGTTGTGGGATGTGTAACAAGTAAATAAGGCATGGTCTATGGTTGTTGCAAAAATTGTTTATTGGAATGCATTGGAGATGGAGACCATAGACCTTACCTTCTTTCTTTTGCTAAAATTGGTAGTTCAAGGATATGTGTTCAAAAACATTTTGAGCATGAACTAGAATGCTCAAAGGTGTGTTTGGACATTATTAATGTAAACATTGTCTTATGTGATTTAGATTCAAAATCTTCAAATTATGTTTATAGTGGGTTATAACTACCTTAGTAGAAACATGTTGTAAACAACCAATCTATTCCAAGACCAAGGATTTTGAATTTTGTAAAATGCAAAGCCTTTCTCAATTTCATGTTATGAGTGTTTGATAAAATGGAATCTTTGTCTTTTACTTTTCAAATAGTCTACAAATATACAACATTTTTTCCTCTCAACTTGACAATCTTGAACATCCAAAACTAATTTCTTCTTTTTGAAATGCAATCTTCCTTTAAACCTATAACCCAATTTCCAAGTTATCATATCCTCTTTCCATCTTTGTAAGATTGTTACTGGATTTTCTTTCATTTTGAAATTGATTCAATTCTTTTTAAACATATCCAAGTTTTAAATATTTGCAAAGTTGTTAAAAAAATTTTAAAAAAACATTCTTTTTTTTTGGCAAATTTTGGTATGGCAAGTATGGCACATTTTGACCTTTTTGTGCAGCCACAAGCAAGTGACTGCCATGCACATACACATGAGCATGTTTTAGCCGCAACAAAATTGAAAAAAAAGGTGCTGCAAAAAGAAAAAACCTAAAGACCACTAATGAAGTCTATACAACTAAATACATTAGCGGTTGTGTATAACCTTCACTTTAGGCAATATAGTAAGGGCAAAAAAAAAGTAACCCAATCATATATATAATTTCACTTGTTTGTCTGTCCGTCTATCGAGGTCCTGAAAATTGTCCCCTCAAACTCAAAGTCCCAAAAACTATTCAGGACCTCGAGTTCTTACGTCCGTTTCCGCGCAGCAACTGCCGAAAACGGATGTCGTCGATGCTACAATCTCCAAGCTCCCTTTGCTTTCTTTTTGTATCTGCAGCTTTCCAATCACCTCGCAATCTCCAAGCTCCCTCTGCTTTCTTTTTGTATCTGCAGCTTTCCAATCACCTCGCAATCTCCAAGCTCCCTCTGCTTTCTTTTTGTA
>Ga0209208_10013741_pt1 | contig 10063 bp, 10 predicted proteins | sample S1TSphfallax_3_FD_187694 | JGI IMG/M metagenome (GOLD analysis project Ga0209208, IMG submission 187694) | Host-associated microbial communities from peat moss isolated from Minnesota, USA - S1T2_Fd - Sphagnum fallax MG (SPAdes) (version 2) | ecosystem: Host-associated > Plants > Peat moss >... | reverse complement strand
AATGGAAGTTAGATGCAACTGAAACAAGGGGTGTGTGACAATGTGGCCTTCCCATTTACATTATTAAAAAGTATCTTAAGGCAAAAGAAGAATTATGGAAACTCGAATATTTCACCATGCAAAAATATAACCTTCCAAAAATCCTCTAAAAGAAACCAAAATCCTTCAAGATATTATAACTCTATAACTAATCTCAAGTCTCAACACAAGCCAAAAATATCATCTTTCAAAAACACACCATATCTGCAGCAATGTTTTTTTTCAATAAATTTCTGATGTTGTGTAATTGGCTAGCATCTAAAGAGGGAATTAACGTTAAATGGTGACCAGTTCTTATAAACTGTCTAAATAGTTTTTAAAACTAGTCAAAAAAAATTGCTACCCAAGTAAAATCAAAGTTCAAATGTAACCAAAAAAAATTCAAAATTTTTTTTCTTCAAGATTTGGTGATTTTTTACAGAAAAAAAGGAAATATTGCAAACAGAGTATAAAATAAAACTTAACATGATTAGTTCTTCTAAAAAGTTGTGATTAAATAAGTGCACATATGCTCAACACATATTAAAAACCAGAACCAGTGGCTATTAATAAAATCAAATATCCACCCAAAACCAGTAAAAATGTACCATAGCACTTTTTATTTTTAATTCACTACACTGAAAAAATTCATGCACAAAAGAAAATCATTGGCTTCAACAAAGATGACTTGGATGCTGCAGATTTTTTGCACCATAGCAGGGCTGGATTCAAATGAAACAAGTGACTTATTGTGTAAAAGACTCTGCTCTTTATTCCAGCTTCATATAAAATCATCAGAAATGATGGAATGATGTAACATACTTAGGTAATTTGAATGCAAGATGAATTTGATAAAGAAATTAACTCATCAATTCCAACGGTGTCTGAAATGTGCACAAAAAGCTGGTTATGGGTCTTGTATGACCAATTTTTCAGCAGCCTAACAAAGTCAAGGCTTTTGCTTTTGACATGCCAAAAAGTCTTAGCACAGATGACAATGTATATTGTTGGATTGATTCATACTCGCGGAATTTCATTCCAAGCCTAGAGATTCATTTAAGCTTGCACCAAGGAATGCAGCCTAGAATCAGGAGTCTCCGCTATTTGCACCATCAACCAGTGCAGCTCCATCAACAAATTCCATCTACAGCAGAGCAATAACTTCAGAACCAACTGAAATTGCTCAAATTTGGAGTCTCAAGAAAACAACAATAAGGAGAGCCTGACACACATCTGTGGACCATTTCTCTTTCCCCCTCCATCGCCCAACCCCCTCTTGTCACCTTTTACAGCCAGCACAATTCCAGAAAGTGTGACAAATTATTGACCCACTTTTTGTCATCAGGCACATCCTGATATTGAAGAGCATCATCAAGGATTCTAACATTCTACAACAAGACAAAAGTGATCAAGGTGCCTTAGAGTTGACAGCCTGCTAGCAATCTCAATTGTCCCTGTATTTCGAATACAATCCTGAAAATGATGGAAGTGATTGGCATCTCCATACGCATGACTAGGTACCATGCCTATCTTTGTAATGAATTTGGTGAAAGCATCACAATTGCCACATACCTGCAGATTCTGGTCATGCAGAGTGAAGTATCCAAAGATAATTTGCTGATGAGTCCAAAAGCTCCAACCACTTTCCTGACACAATGATGCCTATGACACAACAGAACAAACCTTCTTTTGTCTGCAACACTTCCAGGATCCACATTTGAGAACTCATTTTTTACTTGCATCCTTCCCCCACTTCAAACTGCCACAAATTCTGCAAACATCAATGAACACCTTTTCTCCAGGGCACATGGTTTGCAGCACATCACCTTGATGAAATCCTCTTCCCCATACTCATGCTCATGTACGTGTTATGAAGCATGTCTTACATACAAGCCACAATGAGAAACACAAAGAATTTGTGTTTCAAATCAATCATGCAGAACCGATTGAAGAAGCATGAAAACAATCTGGTTTAGAAGAGCTCCAGAAGAACTTTAGCAATATTATCACCTAACACTATTGCCTCTTCTTCAAACTTGAGAACTCCATGATGCTGGATACACATTGTGATATACGCTGCTTCCACTTACCAAATGAAGTAAAACATCAAGCACATTCAAGTAGGAAATGCACAGGTTTTGCTCATGTCTAAGATAGTTTCTTCAATTCCTATGCACTTGATTATGTGTTTGCAAACAGGCTCAAACTCTAAAAGCATAAATCCAAGCTTTGCCACATGGAGCTGATGCATCATTTCCACACTCTGATTTGCCAACGTAGCTCCACCACTTATGAGGACAGATAGAAGCTCCATGCAGCTTGCAGTTCACTGCTACAGTACCATGTCTTCTGCAATTAAGGAAGAATCCAGCACTCTCAGGCATGCTTGACCAGTAGCTTGGAGCAGATAACAGTGTCCTTACATGATTAGAGATTTGACCACATCTGCCAAAACTCCATTCATAGAAGTAGAACACCTGTGTGTCTGGTCAGTTCAGCCTGAATTTTCCTCAAGCACCCAAAGAGGTAGCTCTAACGGACATTTCAGCTGAGAAACATTGCCAAGTAAGGAGATTGACATTCCAGAAGAAACATGCATCTCAATTAGATGAGTAGCCAGACCACTGGTATACAAAAGTTGTTGAAGCAGACAGGGAGAAGGTGCAAACCTGATAGTCACAAAGAAACACAATCATGCTTTAACATATTACATGTTACAAATCACAAGGGACTGCCCATGGATGTCTGATACAGAAATGCTGGTCAAACCCATAACACAAACACAAGTAGAAATGCAAACAAATATACCATAGCTCCACTTACATTTTCTCCACATGTCATGACCTCCATGCTGAGAAAACAATGACCAAGCTATAACAAGCTCTGGCAATGTCTCCAACTCAAACCATTTCTCCTCCAAGTGCTCACCATTGTGTAACATCACAAATCCAATCACTTCCATAATCCTTCATCCTACCCTCCCATTCATACAGTCTCCCTTCCCATTCCACCATTCCTTTAACCCTGACACCAGCTGGAGTGCCAGCCAAGTGGGAGCCCCAAATGCCAAATTCATGTCTATTGGCAATGGCATTTACAATTTTTTAGCTAGGAACGTAGTCAGGAAATTGGCGATCAATCAGTAAAGATAAGGGATGATTCTGTATGGCACTCGCTTGCAATAAGATTCCCAGAACTTGTGATATATGTATTTGCACCGTTTGTCATCAGCATGGGCCTGATCCGCCAGTGCAACTGTCAAAAAGGTCACATAGAACCATGGCATTCCCTGCATGAAGCCAATTCACTATTACATGTTGACCAAGGTCATGAAGACTGAAGCCAACAATCTTCAGTAAGATCTATGTATCTTGTCCAATTACATGCCATGATCACATGAAGCTTATGTATGCAAAACAACTGTCTCATCAGGATGGCATTTGTTGTACATTTCTGAAAAGAGCTGGCAAGGACCAGAAGAATGCAACGCCAATCTCTGGGGCATACTGAAAATGTCGGGAAACTCTCCACCTGCCTCAGGATGCACAAGAATTTTAACTGCCTGGATTGTGCAAGTTAATATTGTCATGATGAGGGGGTCAGGATAACAGAGTAGATGAGAAGGGATTCAAAATGAGGTTGATTTCTTTCTCCCTGCTTGCTTTCTGCTGTGACCATACAGTATCCAAACAGACCAGAGAGTAACAACAAATATGATGACACCTAGGCTGGATAGAAGTTAAGGAGATTCACCAGCCATCTGTGAGCATCACAAGGTGCTTTTGCTCTCCATGCTCTGTTACATGCTGGGATTGGATCTGGACAAAGCCCTCTTTCCCCAGTGTAACTTAGTAAACCCAAGCATCTTTCATCCATCTCCCAGATCTCCTAAACCTGGCAATTCCATAAAATCACAACTACAACAGACATTATGACACCTTTGGATTCCTTACTCAACATGCATGTAACACTTCAAGTTTGATCAAGTGAAGCAGTGTATGGAAGCCGACCTTGTTAGGAATTTTCCCCCAGATTCTACATTTGCCATGTGAACGGCGGAATAGCAGACGTTGCTGTTCACAGTCATAAATAACATAGGTGCAGGCGAGTCCTGCTGCAGAAATCAAGAGAGCCACCTGTAAAGTCACCATCTACACCCATCAATTCAGAAGAGAAGATAGGGTGGTCAACAATCAGGGTATAGATCAAAGTTTACTTTCTCCAACTTGCTTCTTCATCTGCAAATATTGTTGGAACTTAATTGTTACAATATTACTGATTGAGTTACTTTGTCTTGAGGATTGGGTGAAGAGTGGGTACGCCTGTGCCCAGTGGAACTGGGTGTGACACCAGGTACACATTCACTAATATGCGAACAAAAGGATTCCACACCAATGAAGTCCAGGTGAAGAAGAACCCAGCTGCAAGCATGAAGCATTGAATTACCCATGTTTAGCCTTCTCAACTTCCAAGGAACTATCAAGGTGGCTTATCAACGTAAAGTCTTGAAAGGAAATCACACTTGTGTGAGACCCTGCAATTCCACAGCCTCCCATGTGGATATGGAACTACCAGTCCTAGGAAATAGAACTTGTTCAAAGATGCTTCTTTGAACAAGTTCTATGCTTCCTAATATCAATGAAGGGAAGACACATGGAAACATAAAAGTATGCTTACCACGATCTTTCACCATCTCTGCAGAGCTCCAGTATTCAGACTCCGTAAAGAAGAACTTGCTGGTGTATGCCAACATCAGTAAGCTAGTAACCCCCAGTGACTTTGAAACCCTTCCCTCGGTTGTATGCTGCACACCCCCCCCATTCTTCAATGTCAATTAAACTAACAAAGGAACAGCAAATCAGAGCAGATAGTTACATAGAAAAGACATTACTGGAGTCAACTGCCGCTTAATTCTCTGCAGGATCTCTATCCAAAGCAAGATGTATTGAAAAGTTGAAGCTAAGACACGGATATAACAGAATGTTTCGCTCTCGGCATCCCAATTTATGCCTTCTGCTGGTCTATTAATAATCTGACAGCATTGAATGTGCCATGTCCACTACACATGGTGTGTAATCAACTGCCAAACTCCCAAGTCTTTCAGATAGAACAGAAAACAAATTGGTTGTATGAATAAGTAGTAAAACCACTGGTCCAATAACTGCATCCTCAACAAGGTTCCACACTGCTCTGATTGCATCACAGAACCAAATGAGTTATGAAGGGCACTTGCCTGCTTGATAGCACAACTGATGATAAGGATGGCCCATGCCATCATTCCAAATCGGCAATGCAGAAAATCCTTAATATCAAAATTCCTCCCGAGTCTTGGGTACAACTCCATTCCCTGCAGTTGAAGAAAGATTTTGCACCAATCAAGCACTGCTATCTTACTTAACATACCGCTCTCTGACCATGAACAGTCTTGATTCCAAGTGGGCATTCCAATCTTCAGCTTTACCAACAGTTATCATTGCAGCCAAGTTTCAATGTGAGTTTTTTTCATGAGCTTACCCAGAAAAAGTCAACAAGCACATTCCCTGTTGTAGCCCAGTCTTCAGAGGAAGAGTGAATATGAGCCTAACCATTCAAACACACAAGTGCTCAGCCCATTTGCATAGTCGCACACAGAAACAACCAGCACATTGCAGTCATTCAGGATCAAAAGTTGAGAGGACATACTTTACAGTAGAGAAATATACTGATGGTATAGCTTGCAACAATCATGACAGAGAGCATTTCACCCATACATTCATATACAACAGCTGGATTGAAATAATGCTCCCTGTTACAAAAGCACTTCCAAAAGTAAAGGTTAGGTAATGTGACAGAGTCTGCTGTGAGTCAATATGACATAAAACTGGAACATATCTGGAATTTGTCCTCAAGTTCCTCTGGTTCATGTGAGGTTGGCACTGAAGTTCAGAACAATCTATATACACAATACTCTTCTTCCATGACCCTGTCTGCTTGACAGTCTGTTCTTATGGTTGGCCTTGCAAAAGAGAGGATGTGTGTGTGTGTGTGTGTGTGTGAGAGAGAGAGAGAGAGGGAGGGAGAATGAGAGATTTACTTCCAAAGAAGGTAGTAAACAACTAGCGTCACCATATATGCTCTAAAGCCATTTTTCTGCAACAAATTAAGTGTCAAAAAAGGTTGAGTGACAACAAGCAATCTCATTTTTTGATCATTTGATTTACTATAGCTCTTTCTGGCTGCAAGCAAGCAAGATACAAGTTTGAACCACTCACATTTTTTTTCAGCTCTCCTCAAATGAGTCTCTTGTTATGAATTTGAGGATCACCGAGTTTAATGCTGATGTACACAACTAAGAAAGAAGAAGAAAAAATAGATGTCGGTGACTACCTTGAAGTATGGACGGTTTCCAGCTGGTGAAAGAGGACCAGCATATTGGTCACCAGGCAAGAACAGGAGCAGAATGGATTGGAATGCTGCAAAGATCACAAGTAGTTTAGCTGATCGCAGTGTGGGGAGTGGCCAGATATCCTTCGTTGACTTCCACCAGCCTCGCATGTGAAACTGGTTGTAAGATCTAGTAATTGAGCCATCCATGCTGTGCAATGTGTACCACCTGCACGAGCAACAACAGCATTCCCTTTCCTTCGTAATTGCACTGTGCCTTGAAACCCTGACTTACATACACAGAGTATCTTGCTCCAAGTACTACAATCCTCCACAGCAGCTTCTCTAATTTGCACAAGAAGATGATGATCCTGTCAAGAGGCCTGCCTGCACTCTCGGTTACCAATCTTCCACTAGTAGAGAGCCTCGCAAATAGTGAAGTTCAAAGTTTTTGACTGCACAACAAACCGATTGCGAATCCCAGAAAGGTTTCAAAGTACTTCTGACTCTGCAAGGAGGAAAGAGATGAAAGGATTGGCAGAGGAATAAGGGGACAAGGAGGAACTTGCAAGAATATGATGATCGGTGGGAACAGAAAGAGCGTGGTGAGCATGCCGGCAGTCCTCCTGGCTTTATTCGAAGATGGAACCTTCTGAAACTCCTTGAGCTTTCTTCCCGATCCGCGTATATACCTTCCTCCCGTCATCTCTCTTTCTCCTTTTCTACTTCTGCACCTCCGGCGTTCGCCTTCTCTCTTCCTCCTCCTGGCCTGCTTCTGCACGCGACTCTCTCTTCCGCTCTCCTGCTACCGAATTTTGGTCCTAGTGAAGCAGGTTAGCAATGCGGTGGAATGAGGCGATTCTCTTGCACGTGTGTATTTGTTGCAAGGAAAATTGCAAGAAAGAGCTGCATACAAACGTAAATCCAATTGCATCTGCATTCTTCTCACCCTTCACAAGTACTTACTTACATACGGGTTGGTTTTTTTTGTTTTGTTTTGTTTCTCCCAGCAACAGGATAGGGCAAACAGGGACAACGCCTCTCTCGATCCCGTCTTCAGGTCTGGGTTTTGTACTAGGCGGTAGCTTAGTACCTACACGTCCAATTGTGAAGCGCCAACCTCCAATTACGTCTCCATTTCTGGTTGCTGCATAGCGCCTCTAGCAGCCACTTCCCCTCTTGTCATGGCAGTTAACTTGCGGCGGCTACAGTCCTTTCCCCAAATAGCAACCATAAATTTCCGTATCGACATCGATCGCGGGTTTGTAGTTTGTACAGTTGCAGCTATCGACCCATTTAGTCTCCATTCCATTCCAGTGTTTCTTTTTCATAGGAATTTTTGTTTTTAGCCAAAGCGGCGATCATTCCTAGGAGGATTTAGCCAAATCTGGCAATAACCCTTCCTTTTCTTTTTTTTTGGCTTCACACTCAAAATCCAACATAGAAATCTCATGATTTTATTTTATTTTTCCCTCACTTTTGGCAATTGAAAACCTACAAAATCAATTCACTATAGCATCGGACATTTTCACACTAAAAAAGGACATTGCCAAGACGCACTACAACGACGCTGAGCTCAACGTCCCAAACAATGCACCCTTGGCGGTCTACTAAGCAGCGATGGCAGGGCACTAGCTAATCATGGGCCTCAAGACTCACAACTCACATGTTGATGCGTGATTGTCCAAGATGGAGGCGGCCATCAAAAACATTGCATCTCTCATGGCCACTAGCAACCTTGCAGTCAACTAGCTAATGGAGTGTGAGGCGGCAGCAGCTATCACAACTAAGGCTATGTCTACAGAGGAGCCCAAGTGGACCACGGCGATAACCAACAATGTGCGTTAGGTGGTCAACCGAGCTGTGGAAACCCTGGTCGATGCACCCAAACAAGAGGAGCGTAAGCTCAACTTGCACCTCACGGGCTTCGAGGCCAAGGAAGGCGAAACTGAGAAGGAGCTAGTGCACCGGCTCAACACAGAGCTATTGCAGGGCCAAATGAGGTTGCGCACCAAGGTTGTCGTCACCACACAACAACGGCTTGCGACTACATGGGCTTCTGCCTCAGCAATGGGCGCACGCCTTAGCGCGATGCTGCTGAAATTCGCAACAAGCGAGGACCGCCAAGCCGCACTACAAGGGCACAAGGCCATAGCAGGGACCAAGTTGGCCCTAGACAAGGACTTCATGCCCGCGCAACAAGTGCACAAGTCGAAGCTATGGCTGTTGTTCAAAAAAGCCAAGGCAGCAAGCAAACATGCCTTCTACCGAACAACCAAACTCTTCGTTGATGGCACTTAGATTTGCCTACTTTCCTCTATCTAGGGGCGTAGGGACCAAAAAAGACCTATGCGTGATATTATGGAACATGCATGGGGGTGGTGTAAATAAACTGGAAACGGGGGTACAAATACTAGAGTTGTTTTAAGGTGCTGACCTCATCCTATTAACTGAAACTTGACACTTCCCAAACTAACATTTGCCACATGTTGAAAGGTTTGATTCACTTACAATAGCGCACACTGTGTAGCTGGGAAAAACAAAAGCGATAAAACATAGCGAGGTGGTTGTTGCTTACTTTCGTAATCACCTCAGCCCAAACCTGACACAATGGAAAAAAAGAAGCCATGATTCTTATCTATGGCTACGTGTTAACAAGGGTGTTACCCCTGACTTGTTTATATGTGTGGTGTACGTTGCCCCTATTGGCTCCAAACATGAAAGTGAATCCTTATTCCAAAATTTGGCACAAGATATTGTTAAAGTTTAAACTTTAGGGGGCCTAGTACTATTGGGAGGGGATTTTAATGCACATACTGCAATTCTACCAGATACCACTAACATTAACGACTTTTGTGAACTATTACAAACGCATGAGCTCGTTGAAACTAAACAAATAAACACTATGGTTAAGCGATAGAATTGCAACGCTAGTGTTGGTGGCTAGGCCCACGAGCTCCTAGACCTATGCTATGACGTTAAGTTGTTCATCTTTAATGGCCGAACACCTAGTGACAAATTAGGGGAGTTCATTTGCTTGGCAAATGGGGGGCGTAACACTATCAATTATATTGTTGGCTCACCTGTGGTTTGGCAAGTTGCTACACACCTTGAAGTGATAATAGATGACACCCGCTACTGCGCAATGGGGGGAGACTTTGACCACAAGTCATTGCGCCTACAGTTGAGCATCAATTGTAGCTTTGTTGAACCACAACATATGGTTATAACAAAAAAAATCTTACCTAGGTTCAATGTAGCTATGCTTTTAAAAGGCTTTCGCAAACTAGTTGGCTAATCTCCACCACCCATACGGCTGCAAACTAATCACTCAACTCAGGTGATGATACCTCCACCTAGCCACACCCTAAACATAGATATCACACTTGTTGAATTGTTTTAGGCAGTGAAAAAACTACAAAGGAACAAGGCTACTAGTTTGGATGGTATGAAAGTTGAGTTCATTTTGGATGCTGGAGAGCTGCTACACATGTCACTATTGACAACATTTAACTACTTTCTGACGAAAGGCCTTCCAGAAGCCCTTTCCACTAAGGTGGTCCACGCACTCTTTAAAGGGGGCAATGCCTCTAAATTTGACAACTACAAGGGGATAATGGTTGGGCCTGTCTTAGCAAAGTTGTTCGCTATGATCCTTGACAAAAGGTTGAGCAAGTGGACT
>Ga0209208_10013739_pt1 | contig 10063 bp, 10 predicted proteins | sample S1TSphfallax_3_FD_187694 | JGI IMG/M metagenome (GOLD analysis project Ga0209208, IMG submission 187694) | Host-associated microbial communities from peat moss isolated from Minnesota, USA - S1T2_Fd - Sphagnum fallax MG (SPAdes) (version 2) | ecosystem: Host-associated > Plants > Peat moss >... | reverse complement strand
TTTTGTTTTTTTTTTTTTTTTTTTTTTTCTAGTGTTGGTAATAAAATTAGAAAGTATTCAGCTAGAGTGCTCATTTTGTTAAATGCACACTCAAATGAAATCGAAAAATTGTGCAAGTGGCATTGGATGTGTTATGGAAGAAAGGAGGTGTAAAGGTTGGGGTGATTGGATAACAAGTCGAAAATGCGGTTGCATTGGCTTCAAATGGGAATATTGAGGAGGGAATGCATGCTAATGTCAAGGTTGGGGAAACCTATGCTACCGCAAATGTTTGTAAAATTGAAATTCACTTGTAGAAGAGTATTAACATGATAGAGCACCAAGAAATTGTAGTTCTTGGGCAAGAAAATGCAAATGGAGATGTTGACCCTCATGTTCAAATTGATGAAGGTGAAATATTGTACCTTCCTTATTATAATTAATTGCCCCACCCATCCTCTATAGTTGAGAGGATGGGTGGGGTTGTTTTTTATTAAATTTGTGATTGCAATACCTTCCTTAGTTATGGTCCTTAAAAAACCTTTACATGCCCCACCTCCCTTCTCCATGGAGAAGGTGGGTGGGGCATTTTGTTTTTGGTCTAAGTTTGTAGGCAATACCTTTAGGCTTTGTAGAAGAGATTATTATTTTTAGTGTTTGTTTATTTTTGTGCAAATTTCAACTCTGGAATTTAACAATACCTTCATCTTGTGTTTTTGTTATTTTATCTTTCTATGTAATACCCTCATTATATGTGATGATCTTCTATTTATTTATGCAATACCTTCATCTTATAGGGCATAACTTTCATCTAAAAGATTAATTTTCACATTAGGTTTTATGTTTTTGTTTTATTGGTTTTAGATGCAGTTGCATGTCTCTCGGTTGCCATAGAGGGTGTGCATAGGCAAAGGATGGGCCCAAATTTGTTTTGCAGCATTGGTGGGTGTGATGCATCCTATACAACCAAGTACAACTTGTTATGACATTTGCGGGCACATCACAATGGTACCATGGAATCGAGCAAGCCCAGATGCCCATCTATTTGGGAGCAGGGCCCAAAGGTTCAAGATCACACGACAATGAATGCACGAATGTTAAACAACCCTTTGGCCCAATTTCATCGCAATGAACAAAAGGTTATTGCTAGGGCTAAAAGGCATGCATTCTTGGAGTGGGATAAGCTCCAAGTTGATTTACAATACACACCTAAGGTGCTAAAGCCTACACTAGTGAGGCTAGCTCTGGCCACATTCTTCGACTTCTTAACATGAATGCATTGGGTGTGGGGGCCATGCTTTTCAATGTGCAGGCCAAGCTAAAGTGCAATGAAAACCTTGCACTTGTGATTAAAGCAATTCAAACTGAGTATGCAAAGGCACTCAAAGGTGCTTGAATGAAACGCGACTTGAAATTTGCATCAAACAAGATAGTGTGGCATAAGGAAATTAAGCTCCTTACGCAATACCATGATTTTGAAATGATTCATGGTTGGTGAGTTTCCAACCATGCCACATTGAATTTTATTTAAAATCCAAGTATTATCATTCATATGCAATATTTATTGTATTGTGTTGTTTGTTTTATAGTTGGAGACACCACCAAGGATGTGTTTGCGGTTGTTGTTGTGGACGTAACATTAGCTAATCGCAGGGTTTTAAAGTGACAACATGCCCATGATGTAAAAGTTTCATCAGTGCAGTACATAAGGGCAGATGGGATCCCATCCTCCTCCCGTAATGATACAAATAGCCCATAGCTTATCCTAGTTTTACTTAGGGTGTTGTTTTGGTCTTCAAGATTTATGTCACAACCCCACTTTTGGAAGAGTGTGAAGATGACACTCACACACCCGAAATGGGGATTTAGGAGTCCTCTGGGACTCCCAAAACTTCTGAGCTTGATTGCAAAAGTCAAAACACCTCGCCTTGAAACGTTCTTCATATCATTGGAAAACTATCAAAGTGTAGATATCGAAAATGGCCTCACATGAGCCATTTGGACATATGCAGCACAAGTTATGGCAAAAAAAAGGGTCGGGAGTCAAACTAGCAAATTGACTCCCGACCACTAAAAGTCGAGAATCGACCCAACCCCGATGTGTGTAGGTGGAATGCAACACACCCTTGGAAAGCTTTCAAGGAGAACTACAAGTTTGCTTCAAACCTCAACCCAATCGGAGGTCTGAACAAAATCCCGGGAGTCTAAATCGGGACAGTTTCGGGACTCCTCTTTGGGAGTCTCGAAACAAAAAGCCATTCGGATGTAGGTACCACGAAGTAACACAGAGAATATTATATGGGAGAAGGTGGTGGCTTCCCCCAAGTCTGTGCCGTGGTGAGTTTTGTGAGTCCAAGGTTGCCCGTGGCTTGTCCTAACACCAAAGGTGTTCCAGAATGTGAAGTAACCAACTTGTTGGTTGGTTTGATGCAGGTTCGAGTAAGTAACTAAAACATGTCCATCTTCCTAGTCCCATCCTGGAGCTTCAGCACGCCCCCTCTACCCCTTTTAATGTTGAGAGCTGGGAACGTGCCCTCAAGTCCCCACAATTCCGTTGTTTTAGATATCGAAGCCCATCTTGGGTCTAACTTGGGACTTGGGAGTGCGTCAATTTAGGGTAACAATTTATCTTTGAAATAACCACATATTTACTAATATGACATATTCCCCATTTTAGGTTGGGGTTCTTTTGAACATTTGCATTTTTTGTAACACATGTCACCCATGTTATTTTATTTAAGGCATTTTACTTTCATTTTGCACCATCTTATGTTAACAGTTAGAATTACATTCCAACATATTCTTATATGTATGATTGATAAATTTATCAAAATAATGATTTTAATCTTGCACGCAAACCAAATTCTTTACCCCCAAAAATTAGAAGTTCAAACCTAAAAAGGAAAGCAATACCCTCGTGATGGTTATGTGAACACCAATGATTGAATTATTTTGGTCTAGGCTATTGGAGGGGTATTGCTTGTGTCCAAAATTATTCAATGCACATGCAATACCCTTATAATGTATATTATAAAACCTTTGGGCTCCATAACATATTTTTAAAATCCTAGAGGGATATTGCATAACCCCAACAAATCTTATAAGGAACTTAGTACCTTCATAAGGATATTGTATAAATAATATGAATTAAATTATTTTAGTCCAAGCTACTGGAGGGGTATTGTTTGTGCTCAGAATTACATAATGGGTGAACAATACCTTTCTTAGGGTATATTAAAAATCTTCCGGGTTCCATCACATAGTGATTACAACCTAGAAGGGTATTGCCTAAAGGAAAACAATACCTTGTTTGGGGTAATTTGCAAACATCATGGGCTCAATTATTTTGGTTCAAACTATCAGAGGGGTATTATTCATGCCCAAAAGTACTCAATTCACATGCATTACACCTCTTTGGGTATCCCATAAAACCTTTGGGTTACATAATATATATTTTGGAATTTGGAAAAGTATTGCATAGCCTTAGCAAAACCTAAAAGGAAAACAATATTCACATCACTTTGCAATAGTATCATAAATCATGAAATAAAATATTTTTTTTAAAGATACTTATTCCATGCTCATTATATCTTACCACACATATTGATTCAAGTAAATGAAGGTATTGCAATGTTCTTCACATTGATGGTGAAATGTCACTTGAACAAACGTATGCAATTTAAATGCAATACATGAAATGTCTTAAGATATTTGCATTCGCCATGAAACTTATAGGGGTATTGTGTAGCCCTACCAAAACCTAAAAGGAATGTAATACATGCACCATATTGTGACAATATCCTAAACCATGATACAAATTGAAGGTAATGTCGAGTTGGTCACATTGATGGTAAAAAGCAATGAAATTATCATTAAAATGAGGTTATTGTAGTTACACTTCAAAACTTTGTTTAAGTCAACCTTATACCATCAATGTGGCAAATATTGCATTACCCTCATTTACATTTACCAACAATTTTACAATGGTCCATTAAACTATTTTTATCATTTCTGAATTTGAAAATTTCTTTCAATTAAATTTAATGTTTACTTTTTAAAAATTAACATAAAATAATCGTTAAAATATTATATGTATAAGAATGAAAAAGAATAATAAATCCACATGTTAATTAATTAAATATATCAATTTTTGATATATTGTAAAATAAATTTTACATACATGTAAGAAAATACATTGACTAAACATACATGATATTTGGTACTTATATTTCAAAATTCAATAAAAACCTTGATTCTTAAACCTTTAATCCTAAACTTTGATTGAAGGAAGTCAAGGTTTTTATTAAAAGATTTTTTTTATGTTCCAAGGAAAAAAAGAACAAGGAGGATGATTTTGTTGATGCTAGGGTTGATGAGAGATGCCTATGGCTTGCCTTGTAATATTGATACATGATAGAATGCATTGCTATGTTGCAAGAAATTCTAGCTACATTTTGGAGGCAGCATAGTTCAATAATGCAGGAGGTTTTAACTTTACAAGGAGGAAACAATGGGGGAACCTATGATGTTTACTCTTATTGAAATGATTGCTTTGATGTTCATATATTTGATGAATTTATTTTTCAAAAAGAAATCCCTAGAGGTTTATCAAATTAAAAATTGAGGCAATAACTTAACTATATTCAATTAAGGCAAGATGATGACATCATTGAATCAAGGGTATATGAGAAGCAAAATCCACTTGGAGTTAGGATGCATGAAAATGGAGCTTGGGCACATTCACCCAATGTCCAAAATGATCTTAGTATTAGTTTTTGATGATAATAAACAAGTCTAACCACATGAGGTAACATACATATCAATTACATGAAGGACATGATTTATACCAACCATTTGACCAACTACCTAATGCCCAAGTCTTCTTTTGGAGAATTTACTATATATATTTTTATCAAAACATCAATTTGATGATTTGGATGGTGAACATTTTAAAATAATTCCATTCATAACAGAATCATTGTTGTGTTCCACAAAAGTTGGAGGATTCAACATCACAACATCATCATGCTTGATGTAGAAATAACTTAATCACAATAACTATAGTGTTGCCTAATTTTTTGGTGGATTCAATTTGCAAAAGGAATTGCATGGTTGAGTCATGTTCAACTTTTCAACATGTCAAGAACATTACATAATAACTTGGCCCTCACAAAGTTTTCGAATCCACACAAACTTTGGCATGGCTTCTAAGAGCTTATGAACATTTTCATATTCAATTATTTGAAGGTTTCTAGGAAGCTTCCAAGAACAAACCCTCCTATGTGAACAAACAAGAACTAAAGCACTAACTCCTTGTAATCAACTATCATCTTTAAAACAATATGGAAGTTAATTATATTGTTGTTGTTTCTCTTTGTTTTTGCAACGATAATGGTGTGGTGGGAGATGGAGAACATACCTCCTCCCCCTTATGATTTACTAGAACATTCCCATGTTCTTCTAGATCACATTCTAATGTTCCACCGCAAAGAAAATTTGGGCTTGTTCAATGTGCAAGTGCCTATCCAAGTGCTTGCATATGGGTGTTTGGAAGGATTATTTGAAGTTGTTTATATTGTTGTCACCAAATCAAACATTTGCTTACAACATTGTTGTTACACTTCATCATCATCTACTTTTTAAAAAATCCACTTCGAATATCTTGTCAATTTGATGGGTAGAGATACTTTAGTAGACTAGAGAGTAGGCAATTTCCTTCTTCTTGTTTGCTTGCTAGTCAAAAGAAGCATGACAATTGTGTGTCCATTGTGTAGATAATATGGGACATTACTTGATGTGGAGGGGCTAGAGGTTACATCTAATACAAATTATAAATCTTCGTTGCTAATATTTTGTTACAAAATTTCAAAACCTCAAATTAGAAATAACAACTTACATAATTTATATATTGGTTTCATGGTGCATTATTTTCGATTTTCATTTTGAAATTCGCAATTGTATTTAAAATTTTTGACTCACAACTCACAACCACTTTTGATGTCAAGGATGCATGAAAATGGAGACAAAACTATCATCGAGAAATTATTTCGGATTTAACTTTTTGTAAGTTGATAATATTTTAGTTTATAATCATCATAGATGCAAGGATTTAAATAGTGGATCTTGGGTAATATCATGTTGCATCCATTACATATGATTACATACCAGAGTTCAGTTGCTATTTTAAGAGCATTTGGAACACAAATTTTAAACAACCATAATTGGAAGAAATTTCAAGGTTCTAAAAGCCTCATTTTAGGAATGCACCTTTTAAGAATACCCCACCTTCCTCCTTTATCAAATGTTTAATTCAAAATTTTATCAAATTAAAATAATCATGTTTATATTATATCTTTTTAAAGGAAAAATTATAATTTCAACTAAGTATATCATCATTTAGTACATTGTAAATTGAAATTTACATAATATTTAGTAACTTATATTTCAAACTTCAATTACAATGTTTCAATTTACATAGAAATAATATGCAATTACATGCATTAATAAAATATACAATGTTAATATACTTATATTTTGGAATTTTTAAATTCTCATTAAAAAAACATTAGAAAAAAAATTGCACTATACATAACCATGGGTTAATATAGTTTAAATTTAATATCTATTTTTAATCAATTCTTATCATATTTTAAATAAATATGAAGACATTTATATGCATTAAAATGAATCAACAATATAATTCCATAATATCATTATTTACATATAATGTACCACTTGATATGTTATAAATAACAATATATTTAGACCAATATTTAAGCCAATATTATATATCATAAAAAATAAATTTACATAAGTACTTGTGTTATATCTTTATAAGATATAAAATATTACCAACCTACTATATAATTATTTTAGGCTAGATTTTATTCATTATATGTCAAAAAAAAATTTAATAAAATTTCAATCATACATAGGATTAATATATGGGAGAGACCATTTTTACTATTGTGTGAACCATTTTAAAAAGTAGAAAATCATGTGTTTTAATTTTTTTTTAAACATGCATTAAAATATTATTAGATTAGATATTTTATGTTTTTTTTTTTTTGGAAATGAATTTACAACTTTAAAAGCGAAAAAACATGAATATGTACATCATTGAAAAGAAAAAAACACGAATTTTAAATTTTTGACTTTGACAAATTCTAAATTCTAACATTAATCAGTAAATTTTACATTAAACCCTAAACCCGTTTACCATCAATGTGACCAATTTTGCATTACGTTCATTTCCACATATGTTAAATCATATTGTAAAGTGAAAAAATAATTTTGAAAACATGAATTTCATGATATATTGGCGGGGAATGAAGTATTTAAAAAATATTTTTATGTTTCATGGTGAATGCAAATATCCCATGATGATGCAAGTATTGCATTTAAACTCCACAACTTTGTTCAAATCCTTCTATAATCAATGTGAAGAACTTTGCAATACCTTCATTTACTTGAATCAATATGTAGGGCATGTTATATTGAACATGGAATAAATATTTTTTTAAATATCCTTTTGTTTCATGGTTTAAGACATTATCATAATATGATGCAAATACTAATTTCCTTCTAGGTTTTGGTATGGCTATACATTAACCCTCCAAGTTTGAAAATATATGTTATGGAGCCCAATGTATTTTAAAATAAATCATAAGGGGTATTATGTAGTTTTGAACATGAGCAATACCCCTCCAATAGTGTAGACCCATGGTGTTTAATTACTGAGTACCTTAATGACAATATTGGTTTCCTTGGAGGTTTTGGTAGGGCTATGCAATGCCCTTCCATGTGTCAAAATATATGTTATGGAGCCAATGTATTTCTAGGATACTTTGAAAGGGGTAATGCATGTTCATTGAGTATTTTTTGCCATAAGCAATACCCTTTTGATAATTTAACTTAAAATAATTTAGCCCATGGTTTTTACTGAATAACTTAAACAAGGTATTATTTTGCTTGTAGGTTTTGGTAGGGCTATGCAATTCCCTTCCATGTTTCAAGTTATGGAGCCCAATGTATTTCTAGGATAACCTAGGGGTATTACATGTGTATTGCATTGCAACCTTACCGTTGGGTGACCAAAGCAAGGGTTTGCAAGGTTGCAGGTCAAGAGGGAAGCCTGGGAGTCACGCCGCATGCTCTTGGGAGTGTAGGAAATTCCGAAGGAATGAACCTTCACACTCCCAAAGGAGCTTCCACTTTGGGAGTTTGGAGTCCAAGTGGACTCCAAAATTTTTAGAAAGCAATTGTAGGGGTCAAAATTCAATAGATTGATAAGTTCCTTAAATCAATGAAAAGCTCTTGGAACGTAGATGTTTAAAATGGGTTCGCATGACCCATTTGGACACTTCAAACATAAGTTATGGCCAAAAGAAGGGCCGGGAGTCAAATTGCCAATTTGACTCTCGACCACTAAAAGTTAAGAATCGCCTCAATTTCCTCGCGCTCAAGTGACATGTGACATATCTTGGAAAGCTCTCAACGAGGGCTACAACTTTGCTTTAAACTTCATCCCAATCACAGGTCTGCACGCAAAGATATGAGCCCCCAAAGTTGCGAGAGTCCCAACTGTGGGAATTTCAAGACTTTCATTTTAAAGTCCAAGGACAAAATGACATTTGGGTGCTGGTCCCGTGGTTAAGCACAAAGTATACTATAAGGGGAAAGGTGGTGGTTTCTCCCAAGTTTGGGCCATGGTGAGTCTTGTGAATTTAAGTTTGCCCGTGGTTCGTCGTAGCATAAAAAATGTTCTAGCTCTACACTAACCAACTTGTTGTTTGGTTTTGTGCAGGTTCATGTGAGTGAGTGTTGCTTGTCATTCTTCCTAATCCCATCCCGAAGTTCCAACATGCCCCTCTACCCCCAAAATTCTGCGAGCTAAGGAGTGTGCCCCAACTCTTTACTTTTCCATCGTTTTCATTTCAGACTCACATTTGAGTCTATCAAGGAGCTTGGGAGTGCATCATATTGTGTAGTTTTGAAGATGAGAAATACCTTTCCAATAGTGTAGACCCATGGTGTTTAATTATTGAATACCTTAATGAGGGTATTAGTTTCCTTGTAGGTTTTGGTAAGGCTATGTAATACCCCTCCACATGTCAAAATATATGTTATGGAATCCAATGTATTTATGAGATACTTTAAAAGGGGTAATGCATGTTCATTGAATCTTTCTGGGCATAAACAATACCTTTCTAAAAGCCCAGACCAAAATAATTCAACCCATGGTGTTTACTATGTAGCCTACTGAGGGTATTGCATCCATTCTAGGTTTTAGTACAACTATGCAATATTCTTCCAAGTTTCAAAAGATATGTTATGGAGCCCAATGTATTAATGGGATACCTTGAGAAGGGTATTGTTTTACGGCCCAATGAAGGTATTGCAATGTAACCCAATGAAGGTATTACAACTTAGCCCAATGGGGGCATTACATTCCTTCTAGGTTTTGGTAGGGCTATACAATACCTTTTGAATTGTCAAAAGATATGATATGGAGCCCAAACTATTTCAAGGGTACCTAGAATGGTGTATTGCACATTCATTGAATATTTTACTTTATGAACCTAAATACAACATGCATTAAATGTGTCTAAGTTGAACTGGACTTTCAAAATGTTTTGATAATCCATTTGGTTTGCAATACTCCCATGGAAAACACTACCTGAACACAACTTGCAATACCCTTATATAGGGGGTGTTAAATACTTTAATCGTCCCCTTATTTATTTTGTTTGAATGAACAAGAACAAGCTCCATGCAATACCTTCATTTTATTCTTTCCTCATTGTTGTCGATCGTTGGGGGTCTACTGCAATGGCAACCATGGAGGTAGGTGTAGCCATGTAGGTGGGGTTTGGTAGGTACCTATTTAAAGTGTTGGTAGGGAGGTCGGTGGTAAGGTGGGTGGGGATGAAAGTAGCACATTTTAAATTTATAGGTGATTAGGTAGATGGTGAAGAGTTTACTTTTAATTCAAATATATAGGTGAGTAGGTCGGTGGGGGAACAGTGGGGGGGGAGTAGGTGGGTGGGTGGGAAAAGTTTCAAAAGCAAAAAAAAAAAAGAAA
>Ga0209208_10013738_pt1 | contig 10064 bp, 4 predicted proteins | sample S1TSphfallax_3_FD_187694 | JGI IMG/M metagenome (GOLD analysis project Ga0209208, IMG submission 187694) | Host-associated microbial communities from peat moss isolated from Minnesota, USA - S1T2_Fd - Sphagnum fallax MG (SPAdes) (version 2) | ecosystem: Host-associated > Plants > Peat moss >... | reverse complement strand
CAAATCGGGTTTGTTTCTTTTTTTTTTGGGAGAATCCCGGTCATTGTTTAGAGAACCGCCAATTACCAGGCTCCCCCATTTCTGATAACCGCCGGATACTGGTGCTCTGTCGTCCTTCTTCTTTTCCCGAGCCCCCAAAGAAATGAGAAAGAAACAAAAAAAAACAGAAAAATACAGTCGACGTCTAAAGAAATGAAAAAGAAACAAAAAAAAAACAGAAAAATACAGTCGACGTCTTCCACGAGCGGCGTCGTCGTCGCGGTGACTCGTTTCCCCTTGAAGGTTTTGGTTTTCGGGAGGAGCGCGTGGTGGTGGTGGTGCTGCCGCTGCTGCAAAATTGCGCACGAATTTTTGAGGCAAAATTTGCTGCTCTAAACTTTCTGGCGTTAAGAGTGTTTGTTTTTTTGTTTGTTTGTTGCAACAACGGAGATTGGATCGGTCGGGTAAGATAAAAATGAAAGAAGCGGGAAGCCGAGAAGCAGTACTTTGCAACAAAAATAATAATAGGGACGCAGCAAACTACAGTAGCTGAAAAAGCATTGATTGCCCAAACAACAGCAGCAGCAGCAACAACAACAAAAAGCCGTACCGTTGACCACTGACAACCTTGGAGAAAGTGAAAACGCTCGCAGACTTAAAGGTTTTGAGATCTCAACAATGCTGGTTTTTGGAGTGTTCGATTTTCATGCAGTACATGACAATTGCAAGGTCTGATTCTTGTGTTTAGACTGTTAGTATCGTGTTCCCGCTTCCATTTGCACCACGCAGAAAGAAATACACTAGACATAGATACAGTCACAGGCATAGACAGATAGAGCGCTGAGGATGTATGTGTTTACATGATTTGCAGATGCAACGGTTGCGGGAAGCGCAGCATATAGTTTGAAAGCTCAAGAGTAGACTCGCGGTTGATGTTGCAAAAGGTTTGAAGAATCGATCTCTATTCTCTTATCCATTTTGCAACAGAGATCAAAAGATTTCCGAGCAAAGTTGCAGGAGAATTGTTGGATTTTGATGCAGTAATGACAATTGCAAGGTCCGATTCTTGTGTTCAGATTTCTTAGTATCTTATTCCCGCTTCCATTTGCAGCACGCAGAAAGAATTACAGACATAGATACAGAAGACACAGGTAAAGACAGACAGACAGACAGAGACGGATCTGAGATAGAGCGCTGAGGACATTGCATGCGTGTACATGATTTGCAGATGCAACAGTTGCGGGAAGCGCATATATTATTGCAGATGCCGCAACAGTTGCGGCCCGAATCGCAGCAGCATATAGTTTGAAAGCTGATCAAGAAGAGACTTGCAATTGATGACAGTCATCATTTACACAAAAAGGTTTGAAGAATCGATCTCAATTCTCTTGTCCTTTTTTTGCTTGCAACACTAGAGATCGAAAGATTTCGGAGCAAAAGTTGCAGGAGACTATTGTTGTCGTGCATCGTGCTACAACATCACAAAGAGACCGAGCACAATTCGCTTCTAAGTCTTGTTCCGCAATTCACAGAAAGCTTGACGCCGCGAACTTCTCCTCGCATTTTCAGATCAGCAGCAAATCGGATTCGGATTTTCTTGGTTTGTTTTGTCGCGCGACGGCAGCACGTCGACATACAAGTCTGAAGGATGAGGTGGGAAGGATTTGCGTATGCTGCAGCCGCTGCGATTGCACATAGTTGTATTGACGCAAGTAGGAAACTAGCGTCGCAAAGATTCACATCAGCGGAGCTCGTTGGATTAGTTGGAGTTCTGGATGCCGCATTTCTGTCGCTGCTCGTCTATGGAACAGGGACGACCTTCTACGCCGGCACTCATACGTTTGTACACAGGGCGCAGCTTCATCTGTTTCTTGCAATTGTTGTTTGCGGTGCTTGCGTCAAGGTGCTGGTTGGGTTCATGTATCAACGAGCTTTGCATGTGTCTCCGCTTTCTGTCACCGTCCCTTACCTTGCCTTCACACCGGTCCTACTCCTCTTCACAGGCTACATTGTTGTGCACGAGTCGCCCAGCTCTCAAGGCCTGCTCGGTGTTTTTGTCGTCACTCTGGGAGGCTACTTGCTGGCCATCGACCAAACTCATGGCGGCGAAGCCGTCGTCGAGTGGAAGCAGAAAATGAAAGGTTCAAGTCTTCTTAAGCCTAGTGGTAATCTTCCTAATTCCACCTCCGAAACCTTGTTAATCTCTGCGATCCCCGGTCTGGCGGCTGTCTTGAACTTCAAGGCCGGAAGCGAGAAGAAAACATCATCATGGCCTGCTGCCGCAAGCATAGTACCAGACCAAGACGTTAACGACGACGACGACGACGTCGCAGCAGACGAGAAACAAGAGCAAACTCTTCAGGCGGGTGCTGGTCACGACGATGAGAATTCTGTGAAAATCTCTCTTCCACTCACACTCAAGGGACGCAATTGGAAATGGAGGGAATGGTAAGAGAATTCTCTTCCCTTGTGTTTTGTGTACAGCAGATTCGGCTTCCATTCTTGCAAGGATTTTTCCCTGTGGAATCTAGATCTTTGAACGCATTCTTTCTCCGACCAAAAAAGAGATCTGTTCCACCCTCTTAGACTTCCCTTCCCACCTCATTCCTGACCTACGATTGCTGCTGAGAGTCGGAGGAGTTCATGCAGGTTCAGGGTTTAGGGGTTAGGCCTCTATTTTTTGTTCTAGGAAACTACAGGCTGTGATCTGCTGGGATCTCTTTATCTAAATTGCTGAGAATTTCTATATTGCTTGCTTTTGCATGATCTCGCTTTGACTGTATACCTACTACACAAACTGCAATAGAATCTCAAGGAGATTATTCAAATTGTTGTTGTACATAGTCCGCTTTCGCTTCTCCTGTTTGTTATTCAGTAAGTCTTCGGATCATGATTGTGAGGTTGGAACCATAACATATTCAACATGAATGGATCTCTACACAATCCTTTTTGGCTTTAGGAGTCAGTGCACAAGTTGGTTCTAAAACCTTGGATCCTAGTCCCCTGTGAAGCATGTGTCATCTCACAATTCCAGGACTCAGCTATGAGTGCCTAGGATGATGTCCAGCAGTGTGATGGAGTGTGCATCATTGTTGTTGGAGCTATATTTTATGCATTTGACAAGATAGTTGTACAATGTGATATTAGCCCCACTCTTTGTGGCAGGTTGGGTTTGGGATATGTGCTCAATCCTTTACTAGCGTTGATGAAAGAAGAGGGTAGTGTTCTCATGCTTGGAGTTGCAGGTTTGCTCAGTTTCAGCAACAGGTACAATTTTCCTCTTTTTCTATTTTCATAGCAATGTATTGTTGGTCAATTTCCTTCTGCTCAAAGTTCAAAGGAGGCCCACACTCTGGCCGGGTTATGAGATTCTAGCTTCTAAGCTTGTATTGGGTGTTTCTTAGGCATGATAAGCATAGAGTACTCAGTGCACCCTGAACAAAAGTTTCACCTTTTTCACTTTTCTGCAGCTTGGACAAACTTGGCATGCATATTGCACCCTCAATTGTTGTCTTTGCAGCTTTCCAACGCATTTTGATGGCAATTCCTGTAGTCATATATCTGGCTTTCACCAGGTACACACCTTCAAACACATGTCATCGGAGTATTATTGTATCGTGTGTGTTTTGAGTATACATCAAAGTACACTTTCTGCTGGTGAATCAACTTTATCTATGAAGTACTTATGCTCTGAGTACATCACTTGATCTGGAGTTTTATCAAACCGAATTGTCTTGTTGAAATCATAATTTCTGTAGTTATTGTTGTGCATTCTGTATAGTGTGTTGGCTATGATGCAAAGGTTTGATTTCAGTTGTTTCAATTTGTGAATTCTGAACAAGGATTGTGTGGTACTGTGGGTGTGGGATTACAGTCCATCATCATTTGCACATTTGTATAGCCACTTCCCAACTATGGTGACTATCTCCATATGTGAGTGTGTGGCTATCATCTGCTACTTGAAAAGCTTGGAGACTTTGCTGGTTTCATACGCCATTGCTGTGAGTGTTTGGCTTGGTTCCTTTCATCACTTCTGCAAAACTAATGATCAATCATCTTTTGTAGCAGTTTGGGTGTCCAGTGGTTTCACAACAGTTTGCAAATAAAGACCCAAAACAAGGAAATGTACACTGTGTTAGGTTTAGTCCAGGATCAAACATGAACTCTGTTGGCACATGATTTTTGCCACTTGTTTTGCATTTTGTATTAGTGCTCAAAACATGATAAAGACCCAACTTATGAACCCCACGGAAGCCGCAGGTTTAATCAGGAGCCTCTAGTTTACTTTGGTTTCTCTCGCATACCAAATTGAAAACTTAACTATCTTCTTTGCAACAACTGGAACTACTACTACTTCTACTTAGATTGCAACCAATTCATCTAGGGACAGGTCTACAATATACTAACTCAGGGCAATGGCCAAAGTAAAAATACTGACTTATATTGACTCAGAACAGAGGCTGAAGTAGAACCAACCTAGTGCACAAGACTACCAATTCCTTCTAGTATCTATTTTTCTTTGAGAATAATTTCTTACTGTAAGCTTGTCAAAACCGTTGATGGGTATGGTGGTCAGGCAAAGCGCAGCAATGTATTGTTATCAGTGCTCGTTGGTCATGTGATATTCAAGGCAAGTTTCTCCCCTCTCCGATGTTCAATGTCCTTTCTCTTTGCTTAGGAAACCTTCAAGTGGCTCTGCAGATTTTCTAGAATTTCACTTCTCAAACATGCTCTGATGACATAATCTCACAGTCTTTGACATGACAGCAGTGCCTGATGTAGGTATCTTAAATTGACAAATTTCAAATTACAATGGTCTTACAGATATGCAGTTGGAACTCTTCTCTGGAATTTTGGGGAAAACTGTTGTGTGCTTGTTTATTGTGTGCTGTTTCAGGAACGAATCTGCAAGAGGTTGCCATACGTGTTCTTGATGGTGGGAGGGATGGTGCTTATTATTTTTGCATAGCTTTTAAGCTTCATTATTAATGTATTATTCTTGAAATAGTTAATTCTGATCAATAGAAACAGATCTGCATCATCCTCAAGTGCCGTTTGCAAGTGCGGTTCCAAGGAGAAGAATTACATCAAGCACAGGTGTATCCTCAAAAAAAAATAGCACTCTTTGCACTGTTCAATCCATGGCCACTACTTCAACAGATGAGACTTCCATACCAGCTACGATTGCTGGTTGCTTGAACAAGTGGTCTGTAAGCAGCAGGCCTTTGGCATGGTGGTGCACGAATCACAACTGTTCCACCTTCATTCTCCTCCTCCTCTCAAAACCATGGGTGCTCTTGGTCTTTAATGATGAAAGCAAGGAATTGAAAGTACCTTCCAAAGTTCACCCTGGATTTTTCAGGTGAAGAAAAAAGGGCTGAATGACCGTAGGGAAAAGAAGAAAAAAGGGTTCTTTCTTGCTCTTGTAAGGTTCACAAACTAGAAATGGTTAGAATGGGAAAAATTGAACAATCCCAAGACACAACACCACCAACAACAACAGCAACTTATCTGCCAAAGTGCAATATACAACTTCTTCACCTCTTTCCACTGACCCAATTGAAATACCTGATTGAAATTTCTTATATGAGAGAATTAAATAATAACACACAATTGTAAAGCCATCATCAACAAGCAAAAATGCAAATCACAAGCAAAAAGCACATCAGTTTTGGTGTAAGCGATGATGATGATGATGATGATAATGATGACGGTGATATCTTAAAAGAGTAAAGAAGACAATGAAATTTTCCATGAGCATTTCTATTAGAGATGGAGTGGGTGCAACAAACTACTGCCACCACCATGCTTACTGAGTTGCGTCTTACATGCTTACTGAGTTGCGTCTTAAATGTTGGAACCAGAAAGCAAAAAGAAAAACCAAAAAAAATACAAATGAAAGAATGTCTCTTCCCCCATGAGAGAGTGGAGTTCAATTTCACAAGATTGCAAGCTGAGGCTTTGGGTGAACCACCACCCACCCACATTGGTACCATGGTAAAAATCTCAAAATTCATTTAAACTATCCCAAGAAATGTGATTAGAACTTGCACCCTAGTTTGATCCACTAAGTAGATTTTGATACTAGCAGAGGCTCTCATACCAGAGGTGGGTAAACACGATCTAAGAAGTTAAGAAACAATGAAGACGACCCAAATGGGGACTTCCAAGTGGATATCGCTAAGCTATGAAGATTGGCTAGTTTTCCAGTGTCAAGGGGAATGACTGCAACTGCAATGAAAGGAAAAATTCTGAGGCATCCTCACATGGAGGAATTGAGCCGAAAGAGGAAGCAAACAAGAGTGATTAAGGAAAGGATTAAGGCTCAAATGGAAGTGTGCTGAGATAATGAAGACTGATACTTGAAGTCTTGGAAACATATATACTTTCCTATTGAGCACCACTACTAGTGGGGGGGCAACCCAAGCTGGTGTGGAGGCTTGTTGATGGAGTCATAGACAATTCCGAAATCATGTGTCCATATCCTCAAAATTTTACCATTTAAAATAAATTAAAAACAAAGAATCTATGATAACACAATGCTATTTTATTTTTTTATTATTCTGCCACAGTGCCTAAATTTACCATTAAAAAAAAACACTGATCTTCATACACCTACTGAAGATCTGAACTTACAAGCTCATATCTTCTTTGCCACAATTGAACAACACAAAGGTGAAGTTTGCGTAGAAGATATGGCACCTACCCACCTAGGCTAGTAGTGATGTTCCACACAAACATATATAATTCTCAAAACGTCTTGCCAGAAAAAAAGAGAAAATTCTATTGATATTTGTCAAATTTTGTTAAAAATCAAACTCTCAACTTGTGAAAAAATTGTTTATTGTCCTACCACAAGCATTGGGGTAGGGTTGATCCTGTATCCTTCGTAAACCCATGAAATGGCCCATAATTTTCAACCTTACTTTAAAAGGGATATTAAGGGATATTTTCATCATTTTTATGAAGTTGGGTGCACTTCCAAGCTGGTTATTATGCATTAAGGTTTAGGGTTTCAACCTTAGGATTTACGATTTGGGTTGAATTGGAATGGCCTCAGATTTTCAGACTTGCTTCAGAGGACATTATGTTAAAAACACACAACTCAAGGTGAACTTAGCATACTACACACAATTCAATTCAAGGTGAATTTCGCAGACTTATTACTCAATTACCAAAATTCTGAGAAATTAATATTGAAGCTGATGAACCTCAGTTTGTAAAATGAAAATAATTATTCAACAAAGAAACCTCAGTTTGTAAAATGAAAGTAATTATTCAACAAAGAAGTGCCCATTATCAGTCATTGGTATGGTAATGAGACTTACAATCTGCTGACAAGCTGTTGAAACCAATGCGCATGGTGGAGGAGGCAAGAACAATAACAACAACAACAAGGAGGAAGAACAACAAGAAGCAGGTGCTGCTTGTCCAGAGCAAGTCTAGAGCTCTGGCATTTGAAGAAAAAGAAGAAGAGAGATCAAGGAGACACAACTCTTTGGTGTTGGGTTGCAGTAGTCTTGTGTGTTTTTTTTCTGGAAGGTCATGAAGAGTCATGTGTCCCTTCAATAATTACTACTGCCACTGTAGTAAATTTCCCACTTTTGCAGCCAATGCAGCAGGACAACCAAGAGGTAGCAGCAATGGGGAAGCTTGCAAAGGGGTGGCACCTGTTGGGGTTGCCGACCTTTCTGTGAAACATGATAGACTTGCTGTAGACTCTCTGCACACAAACACAATGGGGAATTTACAGCAGGTCTGCTTGCTTGCCAAACTTGTGAAAATTTGAACTTTCTTTCTCCCCTTGGAAGGGACAGAAGAATTCCAGCAATCCATCAATTGAAGCTTTTGGGTAGGTACAAAAATCCTAGTGGCTTGAAGCAATTAAGGATTCACAAAAGAAGGAGCTGCTGGTTTCGACATCGGTGCAAGCTGCAACAATGGAAGCAGACCAGAAGAACGACGACGACGACGACAACCACCAGGTAAATTTAGTGTCTCAAGAAATTTTACTAGAAACAGATCAGAAGGAGACAGCAGCAGGAGGCACATTGAGTAGCAGCAGGGAGCAGCAGTCTGAGACACAGCAGCATAATCTGCTTACAGCTCTAGAGAGCAAAATAGAGCAGCTTCACAGTGTGATGCAGAATGAGGAGCTTGAAGGTACCATCCATCAAGTGGTAGATAAGCTTAGACAGGAGAGTGAGGCAGAATCTGAAGCTGAGAAAAGCCATACAGATCTGCACACAGCAGTGGATGAGCTCAAGGCGAAATTGGTTGAGAAAAGTAAGCAGGTGAAGTCTTATGAGCTTGCACTCAAGGCAACCACACAGCAGCTAGAAGAGCTAGCATTGATATCAGAGACCAGGTTGAAGAATGCTGCAGAACATCAAGCCGGTTCAAGATCTTCTGCATCAGCTGCTCCAGCAGCAGCAGCAGACGAGGAGACCACCACCACCAACAAGTGCCAAGGCTGTCAATTGCGGAAGGCGGAATTGTCGGAGCTTGAAGATGCTCGACGGCAGCTTGAAATCACAAATGAGATTCTGGTTCAACGTCTGAATGCTAGGGATAAACTCATGGCAGATCTGGAGGGAGCCATCAAGCAGTTTGAGGATCAGCTGCTGCTCTCGCCACAACAGCAGCAGCAGGAGGCTTTAGGCGGCGCCTTGAATACACTTCTTCCGGAGGAGGAGGAGGTGAAGTGCAAAACCTGTGGTCTGAGTCAGTTGGAGCTCAACGTATTGAGTGATGCTCGACGGCAACTTACAGAGACCAACGATGTTTTGCTGCAACGTCTGAATGGCCGGAATCAGCGAATCTCAGAGCTGGAGGGTACAGTGAAGCAGTTCGAGTGTGAGCTACAGGAGGCTCAGGCTTGTCTCCAAGAGACTTCTCTGCTGATTGCTGCCAGAGACAAGCGTATTCAGAGGCTTGAGATGGAACTTCTTTGCTCAGCGGCAGCAGCAGCCTCAGTTACACCTCACGATGTGCAGCAGCCACCCTGCACAGGAGCTGCAGCTTCGCAAGAACATTCTAAAGGAGGAGCTGTAAGCCAAGGAGCAAACCCTAAACAGAAAGCTGGATCAAATCCTCCTCCATCATCATGTGCAGCAGGACAAGGACAACAAGATCAACAGAAAACACCCAACAACAGTAGTAGTGTGTGCCCTGGAGGTGCCATGATGCGGAAAGCTATGCAATCCTCCTCCTCATCCTCCTCCCCACCAATGATGAGTGATACTATGCGACATGCATATGAGCATGCAAAAGAGGCCTTGCAGCACACTGTTGACACATCCCTAGAAGGTGGAGGAGGAGGAGGAGGAGGAGGAGGATCATCACACCGCCCCATACAGGGAGCTTTTGCACGTATGGGTGTGTGTACAACAAGATCAGCACAACAGCAGGAGGATTCAACTGCTCTAAAGTCTTCTTCTCCTTCTTCTTCTCATGTAGTTCAAGGAGCTTCTCGAAATCAGGAATTATGTTGTCAGCCAATGATTCCAAGCCATACAGAGTTCTACACCCATGCAGACCCTGCCACAACCTACAGGCTGAATCGTAATGCAGATCATCATTCCTCCTCCATCATCAGTGACCGCCCGCAGGATGTATCAATTCCTTACTCCACAGTTGTGGAGTTGAGTAGACAACAACAACAAACAACTGTAGATGGCATCAGCTGGATCTCAGACTTCCCACAACCATTTCAAAGCTCATCTATGCATGCTACTGTAGCATCAAGGAGCACATCCCCCGGGGGTGATTCAAGCCCGTCACAAGAGCTCCCACCTCTGGCTGATGTAGCCGGGAGTATATATCATCATTATCCTCACCACACGCCAAGCAAGCTGCAGTACTGACTACTGAGACCCTTCCAATATGTGTTCTCCTTGGGTGGGTTTGTCATGCTTCATCTTGTGTACAGAATGTCTCTGTTGTCAACAGAGTTGATCCCCCACAACTTCAATTGTGCATCTCATGTCCTGCTGATTCTTCTCAAATCTGTGAGCACTGTTTAGCAGGTTGTGATGATGATAGTTTGTTTGTTTGTTTTGTGTATGTCCACTCATTCTTCCCAA
>Ga0209208_10013736_pt1 | contig 10064 bp, 9 predicted proteins | sample S1TSphfallax_3_FD_187694 | JGI IMG/M metagenome (GOLD analysis project Ga0209208, IMG submission 187694) | Host-associated microbial communities from peat moss isolated from Minnesota, USA - S1T2_Fd - Sphagnum fallax MG (SPAdes) (version 2) | ecosystem: Host-associated > Plants > Peat moss >... | reverse complement strand
CGACATAATTATGATGGCACCAAGGAACGTCATGAAAAACGCGAAAATGATCGTAGCGATACGTTCACTATTCATGGCTTCAAACTGCCACAATTTGCGCGCTGCGCAAAGGCGACACGGTATAGCGGCATCAAGCACCGCGTTTCGCCGCGCGAGCACGCTGAGCACTACGCAAACGCGGCATAATTTCCTCGGCAGGAATGGCTTTGCCGGGACCGCTTTGGTGCTCGTCATAAGCCTTCACGACTTCATCGCGCAGCCATTTTTCAACATCTGCTTCTCGGGCTTGAAGCGCGCGAAGCCCATCGTGAATGACTTCACTTTCAGTGGCATATTCACCCGAGGCGACTTTCGCCTGGACCATTTCGGCCATGTCGTTCGTCAGGGTGATGCTGATTGCTTTTGTCATATGCAATGAGGCCATTCAATGGATCATAAAATGATCTTCATCCAATCATATAGTGCTTGATTGTTCTGTCAGCTAAAAACTCACGCCTCCCGCAGCAGCGCTTCCAGCGTTTCGATCCGGTCGGCCTCGCGCGCGGGCTTATCCCAGCGGATGCGCGCGATGCGTGGAAACCGCATGGCAACGCCGGATTTATGACGGCTTGAACGGTTCAATCCCTCGAAGGCGATTTCGAGCACCAGCCCCGAATCTTTATTATGCGTGACTTCACGCACCGGGCCGAAACGGTTCACCGTATTGTTGCGGACATAGCGATCCAACTGCGCAAGTTCCTCGTCAGTAAATCCGAAATAGGCTTTGCCGACAGGGATCAAATCCTCACCGCCATTTTCGCCGCGCCAGACACCGAATGTATAATCCGAATAGAAAGACGAGCGCTTGCCATGCCCGCGTTGCGCATACATGAGCACGGCATCAACCGTGAACGGATCACGCTTCCACTTATACCAAAGCCCTTTCGGACGCCCAGGCACATAGATCGAATCCGCCCGCTTCAGCATCAGGCCTTCGATCGCCTGGGCATCCTCTCCGGCGCCCGCCGGTCCCGGATCGAGGCGCGCGCTTGCCAGCTCTTTCCAGCTTTTGAACGGTACGAGCGCCGAGAGGTCGAGGCGCGGATGAGCGCAAGCGGCTACGAAACTTTCGAGCTTGGCGCGCCGCTCGATGAAAGGCAGCGGCCGCACATCCTCTCCCGCCTCGCTCAGCAAATCATAGGCGCGGATATGGGCTGGATAGTCGAGACAAAGTTTGGCCGTGACGCTTTTGCGATTCAATCTCTGCTGCAAAACGGAGAAAGGCTGCACAAGCCCCTCACGCAAAATCAGCAGCTCGCCATCAAGCGAGAAAGCCCGCGCCGCCGCGCTTTCCAAAGCATCAATGAGATCCGGGAAGGCTGCCGAAATATCTTCGCCCGTACGCGAATAAAGCCGCGTGACGCGGCTGCCGTCGGGCTTGAATCCCGCGACCGCCTGCACGCGGATGCCATCCCATTTCCATTCGGCCCGAAAGGCAGCCGGTTCGAGCGTCTCGAAATCTCTGTCCTCGATCGCATGAGCGAGCATGGCTGGGTGGAAAGGTGCCGGATCCGAAGCATCGGGTTTATCTTCGCGTCCTTCGAGCCAGGCGAAAAGATCGGGATAAGGCGGCTTCAAACCATGCCAGACCTCTTCAATCTCATTGACGGGCTTGCCGCCGAGATCGGCCACGGCAGTCTTTGCAAGCCGCGCAGAGACGCCAATGCGCATCGAACCGGTGATCAATTTCAAAAGCGCCCAGCGGCCGGTCTCGTCGAGTCCGTCGAGCCAGCCGGCAAGCGTCGCTGGAAGCGCAAGCTTGCTGGTGGCGGCGAGGCCTTCGACAACCTCGCTGAGCAGCAAAGGCGGATGGTTGGACCCCGGCATTGCGCTTGCCTGGGGCGCAGGCCAAAGCAAAGCGACGGTCTCGGATAAATCGCCGACATAATCATAAGAGAGATCGAAGAGAACCGGATCGACGCGTGCCGCGATCAAGGCGCGGATCAGTCCGGGCTTAGCGTGCTGGAACGACAAGACGCCTGCGAGCGCCGCGAGCCCATAGCCGCGCTCCGGGTCTGGCGTGGTGCGGAAATAATCCGTCATCAGACGCAATTTATTATTGCGCGAGGCCTCGAAGCCGAGACGGTCGAGAAGAGAGGCAAAGCGGTTCACGCCTCTTCTCCCGCGGGCACATCGGCTTCAGCCTCTTCGTCGCCATAGCCCATCAAATGCAAAGGCTCGGCGTCGATCCCTTGCGTCCGCGCCCAATGGACAAGCGCGTCGGCTTCGCCATGAGTCACGAGCAAGCGCGAACAGCCGGTGTCGCGCACGCTCTGGCAGAGGCCATCCCAATCGGCATGATCTGAAATCACCAGCGGCAGCTCAACGCCGCGTTGCCGGGCACGGGCGCGCACCCGCATCCAGCCCGATGCGAAACAAGCGACAGGATCTGGAAATTTACGCGACCACAGATCCTGCAAAGCGGAGGGCGGGCAGATCACGATCTCGCCCCCAAGATGCGGCCGGTCCGCCGCCGTCACTTTGCGCGTCTCGCCGAGAGCAATGCCTTCGCTCTCATAAAACGCGGTGATCTTTTCCATCGCGCCATGCAAATAGATGGGCCGGCCGTAACCCGCTGCGCGTAACAGCGCGATCACGCGCTGCGCCTTGCCCAAGGCATAAGCCCCGACGAGATGCGCGCGCTCGGGAAACAAAGCACGCGAGGCCAAAAGCTTGCCAGTCTCGGCAGAGCTCTGCGAGTGCCGGAAGACCGGCAGGCCGAAAGTTGCCTCGCTGATGAAAACATCGCAGGCGACCGGCTCGAAAGGCAGGCAAGTGGGATCGGCCTCGCGCTTATAGTCGCCGGACACAACCATTACTTGTTGGGCGGATGAGAGCCTGATTTGGGCGGAGCCAAGCACATGGCCAGCGGGGTGAAAGCTAACCTCCAACCCATTGAACCTCAGTTTTTCGCCATAAGTCACGGCCTGGGTTGTTTCTGCGAAAGCTTCGCCGCACCGCAACCGCATGATGGCGAGCGTCTCACGCGTCGCCAAAACCGCGCCATGTCCCGCGCGGGCATGGTCCGAATGGCCATGGGTAATAAAGGCGCGCGAAACGGGCCTGAGCGGATCGATATAAAAATCGCCCGCCGCGCAATAAAGCCCGGCAGGCGTGAGGGTGAGAAGATCAGCAGCCTTCATATCTCAATGAGATAGGGGCGGTATCATAAAATATCAAAGGCGTTTAACGGGCGCAGAAGGTGCCGCGTGTGGCATAGGCGGTGCCATCTGGCCCAGTGACGCGAGTGACCTTGACGCAATCTTCTTCAGCGCCGCCGGTGGCCTGACCAAGCTGCAAAGCCGGACCAGCCGCCAAGGGGACTAATAAAGAGGTGCGCTCTTGCGCAGCTTGCACCTGCGCATAAATCTTATTTTTCGGGGTGATCGACAGAGGCGCGGCGACAACGGCCGCACCGAGGCAGGAAACAGCGATTCCAGCCATGACAATCTTAAAAGTCAGCTTTCCGAAACTCTCGCTCGACTTGATCATTGACCCCTCCTCTGTCATGACGCTTATGCGTCGCCGACTTGAGGACTATGACAGCGGACGTAGCTGTCGCCGGTGCGTTGGCGCACAATAGAAAAACGATCGAATCAGCAAAAAGTTCCGTATTTCTGATAAATCCTTAACAAATGGTAAATGCTCCGCCACAAAAGCGGAGCATTTTTTATTCAGCCGGAAACGCTGGAACGCGATCAACAAACAGCTACAGGGCGATAGCCCCTGAAGTTGCCGTAAGCGTCATAAACGGGCCGGCGCTGCCAGCAGCCGCCATAGCCATACCCATAATAAGGATAGTAGGGGTAACCATAATAGCCGTAAGCACCTGCTGCGAGCGCGCCAACAGCAAGGCCTGCCCCCAAACCGCCCCATCCCCAGCCGCGGCCCCAACCACGGCCATGATAGCCGCCCCGGAAAGCCATCGCAGGTGTCGAGGTTTCAGCAACCGCCAGCCCGAAGGTCAAAGCGGCGATACCGCTGATGAAAACTTTTTTCAAAACGGTGCTCATATTACGCTCCTCTCTTCCGCGCTTGAAAACACCAGGATTTTGAGCGCGGACTTGATGTAACTATGTTTAGCATTGCCTGAATTCCATATGAACGGCCCTGCTTTGGCACGCCGTACACCTCTGGGTAACAGCAAGGTGAACAGTCGAGACTCTGTGCGATCCCGATCGAGGCAAAAGGCTTGACCCAAAAAGACATCCCAGCTTTCCGGTCATCGGGGGATCTTCTGGCCGACCGCCGTTACGCTTACGCTAGGGCCGCGGTCGAAGCGGAAGACTACGCGGAAGCCGCCGAAATTTTGCAGCAGGTGCTCGAACTTGTGCCGCATTGGGCACCGGCGCTCTTCATGCTTGGGATAGCGGAAGACAAGCTGGCGCACCGGGAAGAAGCCATTCGTGCGCTCGAAAGCGCAGCCGCGCTCGATATACGCGATGAATTGGGCGCGAGCCTGCACCTGGCCAGGCTGGGTGCGCGGCCCGCGCCTGCCGCCGCCGCCGAGGCCTATGTGCAAAAGCTGTTCGATCAATATGCGGTGCATTTCGAAAACCATCTTTTAGGGATGCTCGCCTATCGCGCCCCGGCGCTTTTGCTCGAAACGGTGTTAGCAATCCGGCCAGGGCCTTTCGCTCATGTCTTAGATCTTGGCTGCGGCACAGGCCTTTGCGGCGCCGCCTTCCGCGCGCATGCGCAGAGGCTTTCCGGCGCCGATCTCTCGCCGGGCATGATCGAAGAGGCCCGCGCCAAGGCCATTTATGACAGGCTCGAGGTTTCAAGCCTCGATACCTTTCTTGCGGCTGAGCCGCCTGAAAGCGCCGATCTCGTCCTCGCGGCGGACGTCTTCGTCTATATTGGCGATGTGGCCGCGGTCTTTTTGGGAGTTGCGCGCGTGCTAAACCCCGAGGGCTTATTCGCCTTCACCGTCCAGCGGGCGACGGCTCAACACGCGCATGAAGGTTTCGTGCTTGGGCCCGACCTGCGCTTTGGCCATGCGCCCGCCTATATTGAGGAACAATTGGCCAAAGCAGGTTTGAGGGTCATCACAATGGAATCGGCCGTGACACGGCAAGACGGCGGCCAGGATGTGGAAGGTCTCGCCGTGGCGGCGGGCCGGGCCTGACCCGCGTGCGCAAAGCCCCGCGCCGGCAAGAGACTGCGCTTCGCGAGACGGCGCTTCCAGCACGTTTCCAAGATTGGTTTTCCGCGCGCGGCTGGATTCCGCGCCAGCATCAGCTCGACCTGCTCACCCATGCGCAAGCGGGCAACGACACGCTCTTGATTGCGCCGACTGGCGCGGGCAAGACACTCGCCGGATTTCTCCCGACGCTTGTTGAGCTTGAACGCCCGGTCAACCGCGCGGCGCTGCACACCTTATATATCTCGCCGTTGAAGGCGCTTGCCGTCGATGTGCATCGCAATCTGCAAATTCCAATCGCTGAAATGGGTCTCGACATCCGCGTCGAGACGCGGACGGGGGATACATCCGCCGCAAAACGCCAGCGCCAGCGGCGCGATCCGCCTTCCATTCTGCTGACCACGCCCGAGCAGCTCGCCCTGCTTCTGGCCACACCCGATGCGAGGCCTTTGTTTTCGACCCTGCGGCGGGTGATCTTCGATGAGCTTCATGCGATCACGGCCTCGAAACGCGGCGATCTTTTGAATCTCGGTCTTGCCCGCCTGCGCACGCTCGCGCCCGTGATGACGAGCGTCGGGCTCTCCGCCACGGTGCGCGATCCGGATGAATTGCGGCGCTGGCTGGCGCCGCGCGGCTGCGCCACAAGACTCGCGGAGCTCGTCGTCGCACCAGCTGGCGCAGCCCCTGATCTTGCGATCCTTGATACCAGCGAACATCTGCCATGGGCCGGCCATTCCGCCCGTCATGCCATGGCGGAGATCTATGAGCGCATCAAAGCCGCCCATATGACATTGATCTTCGTGAACACGCGCGCTCAGGCAGAATTTGTGTTTCAGGAGCTTTGGCGCATCAACGAAGATGCTCTGCCGATCGCCTTGCATCATGGCTCGCTCGATGTTGCGCAGCGCCGCCGCGTCGAAGACGCCATGGCTTTAGGCAGACTGAAGGCGGTGGTCTGCACATCGACGCTCGATCTCGGCATCGACTGGGGCGATGTCGATCTTGTTATCAATGTCGGGGCTCCGAAGGGAGCCAGCCGCTTGATGCAACGGATTGGCCGCGCCAATCACCGGCTCGATGAGCCTTCACGCGCGATCCTGGTGCCCTCCAACCGCTTCGAAGTGCTTGAATGCCATGCCGCCGTCGATGCGGCCCGCGCAGGCACGCAAGACACCGCGCCGCAGCGCGCGGGCAGCCTCGATGTTTTATGCCAGCATATTTTGGGCATGGCCTGCGCCGAGCCTTTCGATGCCACGCAGCTTTTTCAAGAAGTCATCTCGGCCGAACCCTATCGCGGCGTGACGCGCGAAACCTTCGATGACGCGCTCCGCTTCGCCGCCAATGGCGGCTATGCGCTTGCGAGTTACGATCGTTTTGCCAAAATCAAACGGACGAAAGATGATTTGTGGCGTGTCGCCAATGGCCGGGTCGCGCAAGCCTATCGCATGAATGTCGGCACGATCGTCGAAGCCGATATGCTGAAGGTCCGCCTCGTACGGGGCCAGGCGAGTGCCGCGCGAAGCAAAGCAAAACCGGACTCCAGCAAAACCTACACTGGCCCTTTGCGGCGCGGCGGCCGCGTGCTTGGCGAGATTGAAGAATATTTCATCGAAATGCTCGCGCCCAAAGACACGTTTTTATTTGGCGGTGAAGTGCTGCAGCTCGAAGGCATCGTTGAGAACGAGGCGCTGGTCTCCCGCACTTTTGCCGAGACACCCAAAATCCCATCCTACATAGGCGGCAAATTTCCGCTTTCGACGCATCTCGCGGCACGCGTACGGCAAATCCTTTCAGACCCGCGCCAGTGGGGGGACTTTCCGCCGCAAGTCGCCGAATGGCTTGGCCTGCAAGAGATCCATTCGGCTTTGCCCGCGCCAGGCGACCTTCTCGTCGAGACCTTCCCGCGCGCGGGACGCTTTTACCTTGCTTGCTATCCATTTGAAGGCCGTCTTGCCCATCAAACGCTTGGCATGCTGCTGACACGGCGTATGGAGCGCGCCGGATTAAAACCGCTTGGCTTCGTCGCCAATGATTATGCCTTGGCGGTCTGGGGCCTCGCGGACATCGGCGCGAAAGTGGATCAAGGTCTTGTCTCGCTCGATGATTTGTTCAGCGAGGATATGCTGGGCGATGATCTCGAAGCCTGGCTGCAAGAATCCGCCTTGATGAAACGCACCTTTCGCAATTGTGCGATCATCTCCGGACTGATCGAGCGCAATTTTCCAGGCAAGGAAAAGACCGCCCGGCAAGTCACGATCTCGACCGATCTCATCTATGATGTGTTGCGCCGCCATGAGCCGGATCACATTCTTTTGCGGGCGGCGCGGGCTGACGCGGCGACCGGGCTCCTCGATATTGCACGCCTCGCCGCGATGCTCTCGCGCAACCGGGGCCGAATCGTCCATAAGGATCTCAGCCGGGTCTCACCGCTGGCGGTGCCGATCATGCTTGAGATTGGCCGCGAGCCGGTTTACGGCGAGGCGCGAGAGGATATTTTAGTGCAAGCAGAGCAATTATGGGCGGAAGCTAGCCTGCCGGAAAAAACGCGATGAAGGCCGCCACACGTTCTGGCAGCACTGCGCCGGCCTATTTGCAATTAGCAGGCGCATCCTTTGTCATGGATCCGTCCGGCGCGCTTTATTGGCCGGAAGAAAAGCTTCTCGCCGTTGCCGACCTGCATTTTGAAAAAGGCTCGGCCTATGCCACGCGCCGGGTGTTCCTGCCGCCCTATGATACGGCGGCGACGCTCATGCGGCTTGCCGAGCTTGTTAGCCTTTACGAGCCAAAGCGCATCGTGGCCTTGGGCGATTCCTTTCACGACGCGGCCGCGAGCGAACGTCTTGGCGTAGAGGACCGCGCCCGCATCCACGCTTTGCAATCGGGCCGGGACTGGATCTGGATCGCAGGCAATCATGATCCGATACGGCCCTCTGGCCTTGAAGGCGATGTCATGGATGAGCTTGCGATCGGGCGAATCCGTTTCCGGCATGAGCCGCGGGAGAACGCCAGCGAGGGCGAGATCGCTGGCCATCTTCATCCGATGGCACGCATCGGCGGACTCGGCGGCACCGTGCGGCGGCGCTGTTTCGTGAGCGACGGATACCGCTGCATTCTCCCCGCCTTCGGCGCTTATGCGGGCGGGCTCAATCTGCGCGATGAAGCCTTCGGCTTTCTCTTCCGCGAAGCAGATCGCTTCGCCCATATTTTAGGGCGCGGCCATGTCTATCGCGTATCGCACCGCTTTTGTTTGCCGGATTAAAGACTTCAAATCGTTTAATCCCGCCTGAAAATCACGCTCGCGATGAGACCCATGCTGAGCGCCATGATAATAACGGCAAGGCCGTAGAGCACGCCATGATCCTGCGCTGCGACGGCAACCATATGCTCAATGCCGCTGCGCCGCACGCTAAACGCGGTCGTTGTGTGCCCCACCGGCAAACCATCGGCGAAAGCCTCCGTCTCAATCTCATAAGCACCCAGCGGCGCATAGCCCGGCAGGCGGATCGCCGCGCGAAAGAGCGTCGGGCTCAGGAAGGTGATGGCGCCGGGCTCATCGACAAAGAGGCCTTGCGCTCGGCGGATGCGGATCAAAGCGGATGAAAAATCCGTTTCGCCTTCGCCTGTCCCACGCGCCACCTGAGCTTCGATGCTCCCGCCAAGCCTTTGCTGATTGCCGTAATCGACGATCTCAACGATGGGCCTATCGGAAAGAATCGCGAGAAAGCTCGGCGCGGTCTTGAAAACGTGCTCATCGCCGTTCAACCAGAACAACCCCGATCTTATTTTTTCGCGCATCGTAACGGCACCGGAGGGGCCGCGCACCACCATGATGAGATCATAGCGGCCGTAGAGAAAATCGCGCGTATCGCGCTCGACGTCGCCAAAGATTGTGAGTCTAGCGCCGTTGAAATTGGAATCGATGACGATGTGATCAGACGATAGCGCGACAGTCAGCTTCTCGGCTTTCGCACCTTGTGCGGCGCAAAACACGAGCACCAGGAGGACAAAGAGCAGGCAACGCCTTCTCACCGCCCGACATCCGTACGCGAGGCCTGAAAGGGATCTTCCGGCGCGATCAAGACATCGCCGGCAAACCGCACTGCGACACCAAATACGAGGAGGCCAAGCAGCAGACGGAAATATTCAGCGCGCATTTTCACCTGCGCGCGGGCGCCGAATTGCGCACCGAAGGTCCCGCCAAGTATGAGGATCAAGGCTAAAAGAATATCGACAGAATGATTCGTCGCCGCATGCAGAAGTGTCGCGGCGATCATAGTGATCAATTGCTGGGCGAGCGAAGTCCCGACGACAATGGCCGTTGGAACACGAAAAAGATAAATGAGCGCCGGGACAAGAATGAAACCGCCGCCGACGCCAAGCAAGGAACCGGCAAAGCCGATAAAAAGCGCCAGAAGAAAAAGCGGGATCACGCTCACATAAAGGCCCGAGCGATGAAATTCTATTTTGAAGGGCAGTCCTTCGATCGAGCTATCGCGCCCTGTCCGCATCTGTGAACGTGCTTTGGTGCTTGAAAAGAGGATCGCCCGGAGGCTTTCGATCAGCATCAGGCTGCCGATCGTGCCAAGCAAAAAGATGTAAGAAAAGACAATCACTGCGTCGAGGCGGCCTTGCCTCTGCATGGCATTGAAAAACATGACGCCGAGCAAGGCCCCAGCGACGCCGCCTGCGATCAGGACAAAACTGAGCTTAAAATCGATGGCGCTTCTGCGCCAATAGGCTAAGGCGCCGGTCATCGAGGAGGCGGCAATCTGGCTTGACACGCTGGCGACCGCGACAGCGGGCGGAATGCCAAGGAAGATCAAAAGCGGCGTCATTAAGAATCCGCCGCCTACGCCGAAAAGCCCGGAGATGAAACCGACCG
>Ga0209208_10013734_pt1 | contig 10066 bp, 9 predicted proteins | sample S1TSphfallax_3_FD_187694 | JGI IMG/M metagenome (GOLD analysis project Ga0209208, IMG submission 187694) | Host-associated microbial communities from peat moss isolated from Minnesota, USA - S1T2_Fd - Sphagnum fallax MG (SPAdes) (version 2) | ecosystem: Host-associated > Plants > Peat moss >... | reverse complement strand
TTTTAATTATTAAAATTTTAAATATATATATATTTGGGGTGTATTTCAGATTTTTTTGAGCACAAGGTGGACAATACTCTTGAACTTACAAGCTGAAATATTCCGGGTGAATGGGTATCCTTCTTTTTTGTTCTCTTCCTTCCAAACCCTTTAAGAATACCATGATTCCCTCAAAATCACATATTTTCCAATCCAAATATGTTTTCTACGTGTTTATTGTGTCATAGCCAAATGGTTTAGGAAGTGCCAAATTGAGTCTATTTAATTAATTATTTATTTATTTATTTATTTATTTGGGGGGTGCGAGGGGGTTTATATTATCATACATTTCATTTTTTATTCTTGACTTTGGTTTCGTTTTAAATGGCCGGAAAAAAATTAAAAAAAAGTGTGGAGGACATTTTACATGTACTCATCATCTTTTGTCTCGAGTGCTTGGAGTCGGATCGTGTATTACTATTCTCGGAGCGTCATACTCTTTTGCGAGTGTTACCGGTGCTTGTGGTGTTGGCGACATCCGGTGAGAAAGAAGGCGAGTCAATCTTCAAAAAAATCAAGATTCCCCGTCTCTTGAGCATCTTCAAGGTACATAGATCTATCTATCTATCTATCTATCTACGGCCTTTTTTTCTCTTTTTTTTTTGTTCTTAAATTTTCTTCACTCCTTTGAAAATCGCTAATCTAGATTTTTCTTCTATTGGGTACAAAGTGTTTTTCTCCGTTGATTTTATGATATAGCCAAAGTGTCAATCCTTGATAAGCTGATTTAGCCAAATTTGGCTATTAATAAAGCATCAAAGGAAAAACATCAAAGGATGTTTTTTTTTGTTAATAATTTTTTTCCTTTTTTTTCTTTTTCTTTTTGGTTAGAAAAACTCATTGAATTTGCAACAACAAAAAATTCAAAAAAATTTAAATAGTTTGAAATTTTGTAGGAAAAAAAAAAAGAAAAAAAAACCTGATTAATGTGATTTTCTGAAAAGCTGTGAAAGAAACAGAGAAACTAATCAACATGAAATTTTAAAAAAAATTTTTAAAATAAATATTTATTCATTTAACTCCATTTTTTTGGAGATGAGAATTGTGATGATCATCTTCGTTGGGTTGGGGTGCCAGAGAGATCCAGTGATTCCAGCGTTTCCAGATTTGCATCTGGCACCCGCAAGCATCCTGAAGGAGCTAGCGCCATATTTCCATCGCTTGTCGGCGCAAATGCGTCTAATTGGCCTCACATTGCCACATGAGCTCACCGTCAAAGAAGCTGCAGAATATCCATCTAAACCGTGACATAAATTTTATTTTATTATTATTTTTTATTTTATTTTTTAAAATTTTTTTAATCACAAATTTATTTTCATTTACATACTTTTCATTTTAATCATAAAAATTGGGTCTGTTTCATTTTATTTCATTTTTCCAAATTCTTTTGAGCTGCATTCTTCTTTATGTGCAGATGTGAGTAGTACATAAACAATTGAGCCTTTTTGCAAATGAGAGTATTTAACTCTAAACCCTAAACCCTAGACCCTAAACTCCTTAACTAATACCCAAGTACCAGAAGGAGTATCTTATTGTAAATCACATGGGGAGCATTCGAGCGCAACATGATGAGTATTCGTTACGATTTGCAGCTGCCTTGAACCAGGTGCAATTTTTTATTTTTTTATTTTATTTTTTTGCTCTCATAATTTTTATTTTTCTTTTTTTCGGTCTGAATTTTTCTGAATTTTTTTCTAATTTTGAGACTTTTGCAAATTCTTTGTTCAACAAATCAATCTTTTTGCAGCTGGAAAATTTGAGGATGATGAAGGAGATGGAACCGACATTGAGCTCTCAAGTAAAAGAGGACATGTACTTGGTTATAGTCGACGGTTTCCAGCTTCTCAGCGAATGGACAGGGCGGGTTTGGGAACAATCAGCTTGGAAATTTTCAAGACCCACGACAGAGTTATCCCCTTTTGACACCGATCGCTCAAAGGACGTCAGCGATTATGAAAAGGTTAAAAATATATATATATATATATATATAAATAAATCATCCAGCAGCTCTTTTCTTATGCACTCTTTAGGGTTCAACAAAGTGCAATAGAAAGACTCTGAGTTTGTAAGCGTTCCAAAAGTGTGCATATTATTATGTTCCAAGCTTATTATTTGGTTGGGTTGTTGTTGTTGTTGTTTGTGTTGGTTTGTGGTGTGGTTGTAGGTTGTGCGGTGCAATTACACAGCAGTGGAGAGGAAGGCGATGGTGGAGTTAATCAGTTACATTAAGGGGGTGGGTAACATGATGGAGCGCGTTGATACTCGGGTTGCAGATGCAATATGGGAATCATTGCATGCCCAAGTTCAAGACTTTGTCCAAAACAAGATCACACTCATGCTCCGAACCACCTTCAAAAAAAAGAAGGAGCTTGCATGGTAAGAAAACAAAATTCCAATTTTATTTATTTTTGTGTTTTTTACCTGTTTTATGACTTGGTACTTTGGGTATTGGTTTTTTTATTAGCTCAATGTGTTCTTAGCAAAATGCCATGATCATCATCGACCCCTAGAGACCATGGACATATAATTGACCCTCTTAAACCCTAAACCCTCGATCTGAAAATTTTCTCAGGCATAGGGAAATATGAGGTACCTTTGTGTTTTTGGTCAAAGTGTTTTATTGCCATACGCTCTACTACAAAATTGCATATTCTCAAAGATTTAGGAGTCAGGGTTTTCTGAACCAGCAGTATTGAAATTATGTGCAGGATTTTGACAGAAATGAGAACTGTAGCAGCAGACTGGATGGGAAATCCAAGCTACGCCGAATCTAATCACGCCTCCTCCAAGTCCTCCAAAGAAGAGAATGGAAAACCTTCAATTTCATTCCGCTCTCGTGCAGCAGCTCCTACAGCTGCTCAGGTACAAATACATATATGTATATGTACAGTACCACACTGTTGTCTTTTTCTAGTATTAGTATAATTGTTTTTCTCTGTGGACCCATGGAAGTGATCTTTATGATCTTATAAACCTAACTTCTAAACCCTAAACCCTTAAACCCATGATTTTTCATGCTGATGAAGTGTGGGGGATTTTTTTTTGATGGGTTGTGAGGGGTGGTGGTGGGTTGTTGTTTCTTTGCAGTTGCATTGTTTGCAGTATTTGATTCATGAGCTGGTCTCAGGAGGTGCACCCAAGAAAGCGGGTGGGTTTTTTAGTGCGGTGGATTCCGAGATTCCATCAGGAAATCTGAGACAGTTTGAGAATTTTTTCAATCGGCTGGCTTTCTTCCCACACATCCTTGACTACCGAGGTAAATACTTGAAGCCATTACATTTTTCAAAACTGCATTTGGGAGGTCCCTCTGAAAATAGTTGCCTAATAACTGTAAATCACCATCAGAGAAGAATCTCCACTGGTATTATTAGAGAGCTGTTTTAATCATAGAGAAGCCATATAGAGACAGATTATAATCACAACCAGTTTTGAAACTCCAAGCCTAATCACTAAACCCTAATTATTACAATGGGTCACAGAACATGCTAGAACTGTATATCATATCACTCTGTAAATTACAAAATCAATGCCATTTTAGAGCTTCCAACTGGTTTATCATCAGTACAACCCATGTACTCCACAATGTTGCATTTTGTCTAATTTCATTTCTGACTGAAAAACTGCAGCAACACTGGCACATTTAACAGATGTGGGCTTTCTTTGGTTCCGAGAATTCTATCTTGAAACATCCCGTGTAATTCAGGTCAGTAGTACTATCATCGCTCTTCTTTCTGAGATTAATTACATCTTATTAGGTACTTCTCTAAAACCTAGACCTCTAAACCCAACAATAAGTGTATTTTGTATGTCCTACATCACATTTGTCTAACGTTTTCTATTTGTTTACTTTTTTTGGGCATTTTGGCAGTTTCCAATTGAGTGTTCACTGCCTTGGATGCTAGTGGAGCATGTGCTACGGTCGCAGGATGTGGGATTGTTGGAGAGTATTCTCATGCCATTTGATATTTACAATGATTCTGCTGACTATGCACTGCGCGTCCTAAAACAACGCTTTCTCTATGATGAGATTGAAGCTGAGGTGATTCACCACCTCCAAAAACAAGTCCAGAACAAGTCTGCTTACCATCCTCATGATCAGAGTTCACTGTTGCCTTCATTATGGGTTGCAATGACTACTTCATCAGAAACCCAACAATGGGTGGTACATAAGTGTACAATAATGTTGCTCACAGTTTGGCCCAGACGAAATTATTACACCAAAGCTCAACCTGGTCCCCATGGATGATGAATTTGTTTGTTATTGTTTTTTTTCCCCTTCCAATTTTCTGAGTTGAATTTGGGGGTTGATGTCAGGTGGATTTGTGCTTTGATCAGCTGGTGTTCAAATTGAGTGAACAAATGTTTTCTCATTACAAGAGTCTGGCAGCCAGGTACAAATAAAATCAATCTTCTTCTTCTTCTTCTTCTTCTTCTTCTTTGTGATATTGGTTTCTAACGTTCTATAAATTTCTAGAGTTATGCAAAACCTTTGAATCCAGGCAGTGTCTAAATGCAGTCAGTTCCCATTGTGTTTGAATTTTTTTCTAACAGTAAAATGCTGGATATTGGGTTCCTTACAACTGTCGAGAATCGGGAGAAATATGCGGTATTCCCAAAGCGATATGACCACCTTTTCCATGTCCGTCGTGTTAAGGTATGTGATCATCATAACATTTTCATTTGTTGCAGGCATTATTTCATAGTTCATAGCTTAAAAGGACTGACATTGGTTCTTCAAAAAAGTTACTCTAAAAATATCTGAAGATGATCCTGGGTCTCTCTTTTCTTCTCTTAATTTGTGAGGATTGCAGCTTTTGGGACGTAGTATCAACCTTGCAGGATTGATTCGGCAACGCATGAACAAAATGTTCCGAGAAAATCTGGATTTCTTGCTCGAGCGTTTTGAGTCTCAGGACCTTTGTGCCGTTGTGGTTGGTGCCCACTTTTCTCTTGTGTTTCAACTGTATATATTTACTAGAAGCTATAGGTTTTTATTTGGGTTGCTGCCAAGAAGGTATTTCATATACTAAATCCAATTGCATTCCTTGCAAAAGCAGTTGGTCGTATACTGTAGACTTTTTATCATGTCATAGGATTTCTGTTGGCGTGAACAGGTGCTCATACATGTCCATAGGTGCTCATGTGTGTTGCTGCTGCTATGGCTTAATGTTTTGTCCACAGGAGTTGCAGCGACTGGTGGAGATTTTAGAGCTGACTCATGAACTACTGTCAGAGCATGTAAAGATGGATCCATTTAATCTCATGATGAGTGAAATGACAGAAACCATCTCACTTGTTTCCTTCTCAGGTCGTGTTGCAACACAGGTGCGTATGCAGAAAAAAAGACAAATGTTTCAGCTACAACAAATTTGGCAAACCACCCAATCACTAGAACTTGATCTGAAAACCCTAAACCCTAATAATGAACCACAATAGTAATCTGCCAGAATTTTCTTCTCACCTGTTTGTATATTGGAACAATAGCAGCAGAATAATATTCCAAACTAAAAGTAGTGACAAAAACATTAACACAAATCTCAACCCTAAACCCTACAACCCTTTGTTGCTTAGTGGTTTGTGGGTTCTTTTTCCAACAGGTGTTTGTAGAGCTGCAAAATGATTTCTTCCCGAATTTTATACTTTGCACGACTACACAGCGTTTTGTGCGGTCTTCAAAGCCTTTTCAGCGCCCTATTCGGAGACCATCTGTTCCTTACTGTGATCCCAGCTTTCTTTGTGGCAATAATGTATGTATTCTTCCCTCATGTTTTTCTTAAGACTACTTGCTTATGTTTTCTGGAACCAAATTGTTTTTCCTTGTCAAGACTATCATGATGACCAATGGATTTTAGATTTTGCTGCACTTGTGCATTCCTCTGACTGATTCAACTCTCCCATCATCATCATCATCATCATCATCTCTTCTATTCCGTGCAGGACTTGAATGAGGCTCATGGAACCTTTACTGAGCTGCATAGCAAGTTTTTTGGGCTACCACACATGTTTGCAGTGTTGAAATTGGTTGGATCTCGGTCGCTTCCATGGCTTGTCCATGCCCTCCTTGACTACCTCTCACAAAAGGTTTTAACCTGGAAGAACATATAGACCTTTTACTGCATCGGTTTGGGGTTTAGAATTTTCATGTTTTTACAAAAATGTTGCAATTCAGTTGCCATCCGCATATGTGGCCCATCACACGTGGGTCTTGAATAAAAATAGGTGTCCAGTTTGGAGACGGGGGTTGAGGAGTTGCGTGGGTTAATGCCTAAAGCCATCACAATCCCCCCACATGATGAAGGTGTTGAAGGTGCTTAAAACTCTCTCTCTCTAACACACACATCAACTGTGTTTTGTTGTGATGATGCTCTTGTTGCATATTCAGTTTTGTGGGGGAGTGTGGTGGACATTTTATCTTTCTTTTAGGGTTTAGGGATTAGGGTCAGGGGTTTCTTTTGGGGGTCAATATGTGATTTTTTTCAAAACTGGAAAATTTGGGTGATGTTTGTTTTATAGGGAACTTGAAGCATTTTGTGGAGCAGTTGCAGTGGGCGACAAATTTTGACATTAGGAAACAAATGCTTCAAGGGCTCAAGGAGATTGGCAGCATAATTTTCTGGATGAGTCTTTTAGACACAGCTATGGTAAATGTCCTGTGTAAAATGTCACTAATAGCATCTGCTTATTGGAATACAATTAATAATAAGCAATTTTACTACTCTCATTGGGTAACCCTAACTCCTTGCAAAAGGGCAAAAGAGATGTGCATCAAAACACTAATTCCTTTCCAAAGGACAAGAGAGCTGCATGTCAAAACATGACTCAAAAAGATGGGATTCTCCGACTGAATTTTTTTCTTGAGATGCAGTGCTGGTCATGAACAGAAGAACCAAAGAAATTAGATTGAATAGGCTGCATATGAATAATGGGTCTGGTGGCACAATGGACTTGAAATGGTGTTTTCTGGGATGATGGGGTGCAGAGGGAGACAGAAACTGTGCGTTTCATGCAAGTGGTTCCATGGTTGGGTGTTGTTCCAAACAAGGCAGGTCAATTGCAGCAGCTTCTTTGTGATGACAATTTCAGCCCCCTGGTGAGCCTGTTCAAGAACGCGACAAATGAGATTCTGAAAAACCCTGACTGTCTCAATAGCAAGGCCTTCGTCTCCATGTCCAAACAGGCTGAAGTTGCAGGTCACCATTTTTGGACCCAATTGTCTGATTTCACTTTCTCATGTTTTTGTTTGACTTACATTTCAAAATTCCCACTATCCTTAACTTTTCTTGCTTGCACTTGACACTGAAAATCCAGGGTTGTGTTGGGTGTGTGTGTGTGTGTGTAGATATCCTGTACATGAATAATCTTCAGACAGGAAGTGTATTGGACTATACACTCAAATTTCTGGTTGCAGTGTTGGTGCGTTCAAGAGAGAGATGGGACTTCCCATCAAAATCGGGTTTGATTGAAATCACAGTCTCCAAGGAATATCATCGAATTTATAGTGCGATTCAATTTGTAAGCAATCTTGTGTTGAAGATTACACAGTAACATGTGACATTTATTTTTTCGACCAAACCACATCCCAGTGTTGGTCTTCTCAACAGGAATAAGAGATACTGCCTGTCTTTCAATGGTAGTTCAATTCAATGGTAGTCTGTCTGTTTTACAAACAAATGAGGTGAAAGAATAAAAGTGCAAGGGGTGGGGTGGAAAATGGTTTTGGTGCAGATGAACATGCAAGGAATTCCACCCAGTCTTCAATCACTGTTGTTTGTAAGTCCTCTTCCCTTTTCTATTCCCCCCCCTCCAAATATCTGTTCTAGAATATTGTTGGTTAGAATGATTCAGAAATTGACCAAAAGTTGAGAAATTTTATGGAAGAAGCAACATCTGTTTCGGTTACTTTTTTTCACATTTTCTTTTGTAGAGTTTCTCTCTGCCAATCACAGTGATGATTTAGTCTCTGGGTTTTCGTCTGAATCAACAGGTGCACAGCACAAATTCAGTAGAAGCAGACTCTTTTCTGGAGCAGTACGGTGATGCAGTGGCATGGGGTGGGTGCACAATTCTTTACTTATTGGGGCAACAGCTACGGTTTGAGCTCCTTGATTTCACCTATCATATTTTAGCTGTGGCAGAAGCAGAAGCTTTACTGTTATCAACAGCATCACTTGCAGAAAAATCCAAATCTGGCCACCACACTTTGGTAATTCAAAAACTCCAATTTCAAAGATCAGTAGAGAATGGTGTATATGTCAGACAACATTTCCTTCAGACAATCTATTGAAATTATGCACCAGCTTTCGATTGTTTATTCTGAACCGACAAAGCTGGGTGTCTCTGAAAGTAGTCTCTGCAAAGAAAATAACAAGAAATGATGGATTGATTGATTGTGTGAGGTGGTGCAGGAGGTGGCAGCATTCTTGGAAAATGGCAAGAAAGCACGGCGGTTGAATAGCCATGTGTTTTCCCTCTTACGTGCTCAATCGCCACATATGGATAAGCTGGCATCCATGATCAAACAAAATGGCACAGTTTTACAGCACTTCAAACTTCCAGTCACTCCTTCCCTCCTCTCCCGTCTTGCCTTGAGAGGTAAAAGCCATAACAAAAAGACATGGCAATACTTTTCTTGTGCTTCTTACACCAAAAACACCCATGTACCTAAAATCCTCAAGATTTCTTCTTTCAATTCATTCTGATATTTGGGTAAACTCAATGGTGTAATGGTTAGTAGCTTTGTCTAGTTGGGTTCTAATGTGTAAACAAAATAAGTTGTATTCAATATCATTGTTTTGTCAAACCCTAAACCCTAAACCCGGACCAATGTCTCGTTCTGAGAGTGTGGGTATTGTCAACTGATGAAGAAATGTGGTTTTGCAGACTCCGGAGACGATACAACCACTGATGGTGCATCAGGAACTACAGACACTCAAGCACTCACTATGCCAGCAAAATTGGCATGATGGATTTTTGGTGTTGAGTCACTTTGGGTTCTTTGGGAGTGCATATTGTGAGTGATAAATTTTTTGTTTGATACTCAGTGTTAGCAAAAGGCAGCACTCTCTACAATTTTGAGATTGTACATAGATGAGAGACTCTACAGATTCAAACAAATAATAGATGAGAGTATGTATAAAACCTATTATTGATTCAGTAATAGATGAGACTAGATTAAAAAGGCGATTCATACATTTTTGGACACATTTTTGCACAGTTAAAATTTCATATCATTTATTGACAGATCTGTTTGTTTGGAGAGGCTATACAATACCTTCATTCAATCACGCATTTCATCAAATGTACTCTGAGTGTTATGTCGATATGATTAGGTTGTGAAGATGATGTATTGATGTGTTGCAATGTTGGTTTCATGCACATGATCATGCTAGGATAGAATAGTCCAACTATGGTGTGATGATAACGAGAATACATGAGAGCATCATAAATAACTTTGAGTCTGCATCACAATCTTTTCATCTCCTTCCACTATTAAAATAGGTTCAATATCCAACATATCATACCATGTACTGTTAGTATTCAATAATATTAGGTCAAACTAGACATGCTTAAACATTCTGAGTAATAAGGGTAGGAAATGCTATCATAACAAATCTTAACATGCAGGTGTGATACTGGTGTGTAGTTTCAAAATGGAGGATTGAACTTGGTGCATAAAGTACATGCTCTGCTGTAGAGATACAGGATCCTCATTGGTTGAAAGACATTGATTATGTACAGGAGTTCATAGCTGCACTTCGAAAGATAAGGGGCTGATTAGACACAAATACAATATCTAATTAACCTCGAACTAATCAGATACTAGAAAATCAATTACATTACAATCTTCGGACAAGGGGAAAGCAGGAAATGGAATGCTCAATACCCTTCAACATGTTTGAAGTCAGTAATTTGAGCGATCTGTTAAGGCAGCTCGAGGAACTTTGGCTTGAATTGAAACTTTTGATTTGTTTCCTGCAATGTGGCCCTGAAAGGGTGTTCTCAATTGAGAGTGTGCCACAAGCAATTG
>Ga0209208_10013733_pt1 | contig 10066 bp, 6 predicted proteins | sample S1TSphfallax_3_FD_187694 | JGI IMG/M metagenome (GOLD analysis project Ga0209208, IMG submission 187694) | Host-associated microbial communities from peat moss isolated from Minnesota, USA - S1T2_Fd - Sphagnum fallax MG (SPAdes) (version 2) | ecosystem: Host-associated > Plants > Peat moss >... | reverse complement strand
ATACCCCTTCCTAAGAGTGTGGGTACCTATTGGGGCAAAGAGTGGTGGTACTAGGAACAACACAAGGACCACATGGGAATGGTGGATTCAACATAAGGAGCATTTGGCAAACAATATGGGATAAACAATGGGAACACATGGGGAACAAGTAAGAACCTCATATGAACAATATGGAGAGCAATTTGGGAACATCATTAGGAACCTACTTTTGAATGGGAACACAGATGAACATAAATTGGCAACACATGTATTGGAAAAAGAAACTCCACCCCCCAACCCCCTCCGCCCTCTCATCAATCTTCAAGTCCAGCCAAACACCCTTCACATTCCCCAAAAGGCATCACCTCTGTGGCATGATTCTTCAAAGTCGGATGGGATGTGAAAGGGAACACTGTTGTTCATGGAGTTCCCCTGATTTCTAACATAAAGGAACTTGCTATTTACACCAAAGAGTACAATTATGCATTTGGCCTTTTTTTAAAGTGTAAGCAGGAATGCCCAAATCCCTGTTTAACCTTAACCTAAAATCTTATTATGGTGAAATCTTTGAAGTCCACAACACACAATTTCATAACTTGACATGACATGTTTCAAAACTATGACTTACCCAATTTCAAAACTTCACATGAAATCTTTCAAAGTTATGACCATAACTCCACATTAAATCTTTCAAAACTGACATGAGTCACCTGATTTCATCACCTCACATGAAATGAATCAAGCATAAGCCCAACTAATGTTTTTCTCTTTCAATTTTGTGATGTTGCTTAAGTGGCAATCACCATAAGTTGATATTCAAAATAAGAAAGTAGAAAAATCTTAAGCACCCTTTCATATTGAAGGCAATAGTGGTGATTTTTGGTGATTTGTTTAATAAAACATTTGCTTCTTGCCAATTTTTGGCTATCCAAAAAACAGGGAATTTGCAACAGAACATTCCTTTTCCTAAATATAGTTCACAAAATAGCAGAAGTTAGCCTTTAAAAAAACCACGGAGCCAAATCACTGAGCAAGATATTGTTGCAGCATATAGGCTCATGTGTTTATAAAAGAATACAGAGTCTTGATTGCGAGGTTTCACTCATATGGTCTACTTATCACATTGTTGAGAGAGCAAGAACAAATGATTATGCTCATAGTCGCATACACATCTCAACCAGATGGTTCTGATCTTCAGTGTATATGTCACAAAGAAGCTCAAATTGAACAAATCACAAAAACAAGAAAATGCAAGAGAAGAAAAGAGAAACAATTCTCCTTTGTTCACCTTGAGATGTTCATACTTATGTTGCTCTTCTGGTCTCTGATATATACACATGGTCAACAGAATCATCAGACTACTATAGCATGCAAATACCAAGCTAAATCCTGCAAGATGTAATCTGGTTCTTTTGGCGGGGCAGCTGTGGCATCTCCATGGACTTTCTCCATTGAATCTGTGTGCAAGGTCAAGGTCAGACCTCCTAGATTGTAGCAAATGCACTAACTCAGCTGGTGCACACTGATTGCAGGTGGATTTGTGCAAGTGCTAGGAACATGGGATTGCTGTTTCCAATACACCTGATGTATTAACAGATGACTGTGCAGATCTTGCCATAGCTATCCAGCATGCACTATGTTCGTGGAGCTGATTGCTATGTCCACAAGGGCTGCTGGCTAAAGCTTGGACAATACCCCCTCACATACAAGGTACACTGTTGCCATTTTGGCTTTTCCATGTCTGAAGTAAGGGCCCCCAACTGGTGCAGATTGCTTTGTCAATTAGCTGCTCTGCAAGCTGCCTGAATGCTCTCTCATGCTGGTGATGTGGTTGATGGAATATCCAGATGAATGGCAAGGGCTTGGGCGTAGTTGGACTGGGTCGAATTGGCATGGCTGTAGCAAAGATAGCTGTGGCTTTTAGTTGCAGAATATCATACTTTGCACGATTGGAGAAGACTGGTGTCCCTTACAAGTTCTATGACACTATATTAGAGCTTGCAAATAATTCAGACATGTTCGTCCTTACATGTGCTCTGACGAATGAGACAACCCACATTGTCGGTCGCAAAGTCTTGGATGCATTGGGCCCTGAGGTAAGTCTTGTTGCGATTTCTCACATGAAAAGTGGCTATGCTTTGCATTCCAAGGGCATCCTACCCAAGGATATGTTGAAGGTTGCATGAACAGCTCTGGTAAATGGTGGATGGAAGGGAACCTGTTTAGGAGTATAAGATGTCCAACAAAAATCCACTATCAGACATCCAGTAAGGAGGGCATTGGCAGTACATTCGGTTGCATATGCTGTTAAAATGTGGGACTGCCTTTTGTAGGAGAAGCAATCTCTGTTGCTTGATATTTTTTGCAGATACTAACACATGATCCAACCAGTGATTCTGAAGTTGTGGAAGATCTATCTCTTGAAACATTGTTGAACCACAATTCTCAAGGTCTCTGAACACAAAAGGAAAATACCCTTTTTCTTTTGTGACTGTACCCTAAAACACCCAAGCATATGCTATGGTTCATGAGACTGTACTCCACTGAAGTGAAGTGAGCTTATGAAGAAGACTTACATGTGTCCACCTCCTCTGACATGGAAACATGGAATGAGTTGCAGGTGCTCTCTCTCTCTCTCTCTCTCTCTCAGGTTTTCTGAGTCTGATGTATTTAGAATACCAGAACTGGTGGTTACTAAAAATCAAATAGGTACTCAGCCCAAGAACGTTGGGAACACATCAGGAACATGCATGGAACTTGCTACGTATGCCAGGGAACAGGCCCTTGGTGCCTGGTTATCAAGTGGTGCAAGCAGAGAAATGCCCAAATCCCTGTTTAATCTTAACCTAATATCTTTAACATGGTGAAATCTATGATGCCGAATTTCATAACTTCACTTTGTCATAAATCAAGCATAAGCTCAATCAAGCATGGAATACATTTGTTGAAGCATATACTTATCCTGCTTATATGAAAGCACAAAACTTGTTTCAATCATCCTAAATTTTAACATGCAATGCTCAGAAACCCGACAAGTGAAATCTTTCAAAACAATTCCATGCTGCCAAATTCATAACTACCACATCTCATGAATCGAGTTTTAAGTCCACTTAGATATGGGACACTATTGTTGCAGCATATAAGTTCATTGGAGTTTCAAATCAAAACAAGCTTACTGTGCTCTTATTGACTCAGGCAAACATTGCAGAGCCCATGACAGATAATTTGTACAAACCAGTAGACTAGGAGAGACTATCCCTGTCCTCCCACAAGGAGTTTGATTTCCGTTGGACAACAAGATTAGAGCATCCAAATTGCAAGATGAAAATATCATAAGCTAAAAACTGAGTTTTTTCTCCAAGGACCGCTTGCTACCTCAGCCAAAACCAAAAAACAAGAAACCAATTCAACGTGAACTGTTGAATCTGATTGAATACAGGTATGAAAAAAAAAGGAAAAAAATCTCTTTGAATTAGGTGAAAAACATGAAGGTCCATGGAATGGAATAGCAGTGCTTAACGTGCATGGAAACCTGTCAAGCTCATTTCACTCCAATCCAAAGGTGCAGCAGGCTCAGTCTCACGAGTCAGATGATTCCGCACTTGCCTGCCCATTGCACCCAATCCTTCCACGACACGGAACAATGCCATCCACCATCGGTCCTCACTGACCTCTCGTTGGAGCAGTGCCTCTGTTATACTTGCATCATGTTGCCCACTGAGAACCTGGTGTAGTAGCTCTGCAGCATCTCTAGTTTTCTCCAAAATTGTGAAACTTTCATCTCCTTCACAGATCTGGGTTAGGTCTTGTTGAGATGATGCAAGGCTCATTGCCAGTGCCCACTGTGCAGCATTAGCCCATTGAGCTGATGCAGCCCACCGCTTCCTCTCCTTCTCAGCTTCTTGTTCAATGTCACCCTTCATATCTACCTCCCCCATCACTATACTTCGCAAGTATTTAGCATTAGCAGCACCAGTACTTCGCACCATGCTTGAAAACATGCCATCCTCCTTGGCTAACAAATTCCGGGGTGTGTCAAATTCAACCATCCGCCCTGCATCCAAAACTAGGATGCGGTCGCTATCAATAATGGTGTTGATCCGGTGAGCAATTATGAGCATTGTGCAAGTCTTGAACTCCTCCCGTATGGTCTTCTGGATCAAAGCATCTGTTCCAACATCAACTGCTGCTGTTGCCTCATCAAGAACCAAAATCTTGGACCTTCGTAGTAGAGCACGTGCCAAACTTAGTAACTGTCTTTGTCCCACACTAAAGTTTTCACCTCCCTCAACTACCTCAGCATCGAGCCCAAGAGTGTTTCGTCGCAGCACATCCTTCAAATGTGACCGGTCCAAAGACTCCCACAGATCTGCATCGTTGTGTTCATTGAAAGGATCCAAGTTAAACCGAATGGAACCTGAAAACAGTACTGGAGTTTGTGGTATGATACCAAGGGTTTTTCGGACATCTGTCAAACCCAATGACTGGATATCGACTCCATCAATGGTAATCTGACCACTGGAAGGCTCCACAATGCGGAAGAGGGTATTGAACATGCTTGATTTTCCAGCTCCCGTGCGGCCCACAACCCCAACTTTTTCCATTGGCCGGATTTCAACACTAAGGCCATGGAGTACTGGAGGGAGTTCTGGGCGGTACCGCATTGTTACATCCTTGAAGACAATCTGACCTTCAGATGGCCAGCCTGGGGGTGGGCGGTGATCCTCAATAACTAGAGGTGCCTCTGGCTCCAAATCGGTATAGTTCCCAACCCTCTCAACCGCATTGAAACTGTTCTCTGCCATGCTTGCGAGGCGGAGTGTGGTTGTCATCAGTGATGTGATATTGAGGGCATATGACAGTAGAAGACCCATCTGAGGTGCAAATGCTTCCTGGTTGCTGGCACGAGAATTCCCAAAGACTGCTAGTGTTCCTGTGAGCCAAATCATAAGGCCGCCCAGAAACTCGAGGCGGATTGCTACCCAGCGGTTGGAGCTCATATTCACAAGTGTGAACCGAACATTTGTGTCCATTGTGTTCCCATTGACAGATGCCATTCGGTCATACGCTTTGTAAGCCCGTATGGTGGCCAGCCCATTCAAGGCCTCTCCAAATTGAGCATAGACAGGGGAACGAGTGATGGAATCCAACCGCTTCACCTCCCTTGCTGTGCTCTGGAAGTACAAGTAGGCAGCATAGAATGCCAAGAACAAAGGGAGAATCGCCCACAATGAGATTGTATTCACAAAGCCTATCAAAGCAAAGGTGGAAAGAAGCTGGAAAATTGATGTCAGAAACATATTTGTGTACAGTGCAACATTCCGGTCTATGTCGCCTATGTCCTTGGCGAATCGGTTGATAATCCTCCCCAATGGATTGGAATGGAAAAATGACATTGGGGCCCTCAACATTGCTCCCAGCATTCCATCATGAAGACGCTGTGCTGCTGCCAGACTTGAAAGTACTAGCCAAAATGAGTTTGCTAGAGTTACACAGACCTGACCAAAGGAGAGCCCTGCATAAATCCCATTGTAGTACAAGGGGTTGTGTGTTTTAGGTTTGGTCTTATCAGTCCAAATACTAAGCCAACCACTAGTTGAGAGTCGGACAACTTCCGCTAAAATGTAGCACATAAACAGCACAACCACAACCCCATATCCTCCCAATGCTGCTTGGTATCTTTCCAGAACCTTGTAGCTGACTATTCCTGTTTCCCGCTCTTCTTGCTGGATGAGAGCAGCATTGGCCTTCTTCTCCTTTTCCTTTTTCAAGCTGCTGGATCGCCGCTTCAAAGATGGTGCTTTGGGAGGCTTCAAAGGACTAGTAGCTCCATCAGTGTGTTTGCTTTCTTCTGTGTGCTTGTTATCATCATCATCATCAACTGCATCCTCCATGCTCCCCGCATTCTCCATGAGCTGCTTGAAAAGAGGCCCATCTGTCATCAACTGCTCGTACGTGCCCTGTTCCTTGATCTCTCCTTCCTGAACCAGAATAACCCTATCAACATGAGACAGGAAATGCAGCTGATTCGTGACAAGCACACGTGTCTTGTGTTTCAACTCCTCACGAATACAGTTGTCAAACACCTGGCGTGCCACATGCGCATCAAGGGCACTCAAAGGGTCATCAAAGACGTAGACATCTGCATCAGCATAAATGGCACGTGCGATTGACACCCGCTGCTTCTGACCACCAGAGATATTCACCCCTCGCTCCCCTATCTCTGTCATGTCACCCCCTGGCAGCAAAGTAAGGTCACGATCCAGAGAGCTCACACGGATTGCCCGTTTGTAACGCTCGGCATCATAGGGAGCCCCAAAGAGGATGTTCTCCCTAATGCTTGCATTGAAAATCCATGAAACTTGTGGAACATATGCAACTGTACCCCGGATAACAGGCTGTGATTGGGTCACTGACGGCAACTCCCCAAGGGCTGCTGAGATGAGAGAGGTTTTTCCTTCTCCTGTGGACCCAACTATTGCAACTAGACTCCCAACACTAACCTCCAAGTTGATGTTTTTCAGAGTTGGGTGCTCAGCATCTCCATCCCAAGAAAACACCCCGTCTTTGATGGAGATGGCAGGTAAACATGGATCCATAGGAGGGTTCATTTGAAGAACACGTTCATCTGCCAAAAGCAACTCTTGGATCCTCTTCAGTGAAACATTAGCATTCACAGCAGCTGTGATCAGTGTTGGGAACATGAAGAGTGGGAAGCGCAGAACAGCAAAGAGAGCTAGTGATGTGAAAGCCTTTGCAGGTGTCAGATTACCACCCAACAGAGTGTAGATCCCAAAGGCTAAAACTGTCACCAAGACTGGAATGCTGTTGAGGAGAAAGCTGTTAATAGCAGCAAGAAGCTGGGCCTTACGGAACCACTGAAGTTCATCCCTCCGAATCCCCAACACCTTCTCCTTGAAGCTACCCTCCCAAGCATAGCATTTCACTATATCCATTGAGGAGAGGACTTCATTCATGAGACCAATTCGCCTATCAGTTCGTTGCAGTCCTTCCTTTGAGAGAAATCGCATATTACTTATGATCCATGTCTGGGCTGGGAACATGAGAATAAGAACTGATGAGCCAATGAGCGAGGCCATACCAAGCTGCTGATATAGCAGGACAATTGCAATCACAATTCTGAGAGGTGCAGACCAAAGCCCATGGAGCTGCTGGCAGATCTGTTGCAAGGCTTCAACATCTGTGGTCATGAGGTTGGTGATTTTCCCAGTCGTGAACCCACGACGGCCACCAGGGGTTAGACGCAACGACTTCCTGAAAACTGCTGCCACCAGTGTGGAGCGGCTTCGGAATCCAACCCTCATCACATTCTGGAAGTATTGACCTTCACAGATGACCCCGAATAGAATCCCAACAAAGATAGCAGCAGCATACAGGTAGCCCTTCTGAACCGGCTCACGATCCTGCATCGACTGTAAGAGCAGTGCCAAGAATACAGGTCCAACAAACTGTGAAAGATCATTGCCAATCTTGAACAAACCACCAAGCCAAAATCGTGCACCCAGTGAACTATTCAGAGATCTCAAGAGCCATGGATTTGGTCGCCCCCGTTCCTCCTCCCAATACCTTTGGAATGTTGAATACAGTTGTTCTGTCTTATCCCAATGGTCGAGCTGCCAAACATCCTTGTCTCCAATGGGTCTTCTGTAACCGAGTTGCATCAGGGGGTTCATCCAATTGAACAAGAGCCGTGAAATGATATTCACCTGAAGCTCAGGGCAGATGCTGTCACCTCCAGCAAGAGGCTCATATTCCACAGATTCCAATGTAACATCATCAATTGTAACAGGTGAGTAGTCTGTCTGCTCCAGAGCTGGGAAGTAGAAGAGGTAGAAAACACTGAGCAGAGCTTGGCAGGCATAGTAACTGATCACCATGTACAGCACAATGGGATCGTAATAATCTCTCAGACTGATGACAAAGCTGAACATGGTGCTCTGTCCCACCAATCCATACATGAGAGCAAAGCGCACATACCAGATCAAGTCCTTTGTATAGGTTTTGATTTCCACTAAAAGCATGGCTGACATTGCAAACCATGTGACACTGGTGAGGGCTTGGCTCATGATCTGCAAGACGACCAAAACCCTAGATTACAAGTGGTGATCTAATGCATGATCCTGACAGAGCAATACAAAAATCCTCTAATGATGAGCATAACAATTCAATCTCTCAGGAGAAAGGGTGATGCAAGCAGCTCACAGAAATGCACACATGCAATTGTTGCTGACACTCATCACCATCATCACCATCAGCAGCAGCAGCAGCATCTCAGCCATGACATCTGTGACAATGAGGAAAAAAATGAAGGGGAAAAAATTTCTAACCTCAAATGGAGGCAAAGTGGTCTCTCCATCGAGATTGACCGCAGACAAGCTGAGGGTGATTTGCACAATGGGCTCCACTGCACACACAAATGCCAACAGAATTGCAAAGTAATGACCCCAGCGTCGGCTGACTTTAAACCTGTTGCCAGAAGAAGAAGAGTACAAAAGAGCTCGAATCCGATACACCACAGAAAAGAGAAGAGCAAGATTGGAGACTGTGATGACCACAGTGTCCACCAGACATGGTGTAAAAGCTCCAAATCCGCTGGCCAGCTTGGTTTCCCATACTCCCCCTACCACTGGCCTACAAAACACATCCATTACACCCATCCTTTTTTGCTCCCACCCAAACCCTCCCTTTGTCTCACACCCCGCCCCAATCCTCAAATCCTCATCATCACCATCAACAACAACAACAACCCAGCTCCCTCAAAATCCCCAACCCATCAGAAATTTGTCTCACAATGACAATCCTCAAAACCCTCTCAAAATCTTTTCTTCCAAAAAACCCTAATCAAAGCCCTGCTGATTCTTGTCCCCTGTGATACGTGTCTCTAGTCTCTACCTCGCCCATTGAGTTACAAATAGTTTTTTTTTTTTCCCTCCCTCTCTCTCTCACTCACTCTCATGTCTTCACTCTTTGGCAAGCATCAAGAGTGCAAATCTGGGGAGCTTACAGATTTGAGCTCAAACTGGAGTTTCTCTTCACCCACAATTTGGAACTTTCCTTCACTTTTCAATGAGGGGAAAAACCCATTCTGTATGTTTGACTCCTCATGAAGTGTCAAGAGTGCAAATCTGGGGAGCTTACAAATGGGCTCTTCTTCAGCTTTTAAAAAAAACCAAAAACAGAATTCCAACTCTTCTTCTTCATCACTTTAGGAAAGGAAGAAAGGAGTTCATTCAAAGGAGACAAGAGGAGAGAGGAAGAAGGGTAGAAACCAAAACCCCCTCAACCCATCTCCTCCTCCTCCAAAACCCAAAAAATCCCTTCTTTCTTCACCAAAACACCACTCCCACACACACACACACACACACTCAAAAGAGATTGTAGAATATATGTTCTTAAATATGTTCTTATTTGACACACTCCCAAAACAAAACAAAACAAAACAAAAAAATCAACCAAACATAACAAAATTTTGTCAACTAAAACAACAAGTCACAAATTACAACCACCAAAATAAAAAATTTAATCAAAGAGAAAAAGCTTTGAAAAATATTAGAGGCAACAACAAACATTACCCTGGGGCCCAAACCCACAAAAGAAATAAAATAAAATAAAATAAACTTCTTTTTGGGAAAAAGAAAATTACCCATATTCATACCCACAAAAGAGACTTTATCATAGCCTATTATTCATAGTAGGTACCTATATGCAGCCCTTAGGTACTAGATAGATTCCAAAAACAAAACATTAAAAAAAATTATGTTAATTCATATTAATTAGTTCATGGGTGTGCTCACACTTTTTTTTATTATTTTTTATTTTTTATTATTTTATTTTATTTTTGGGAAGGAGTCATATTGATTGGTCCATCACCAATTTTGGAACTTTGGTCACTCCCAATAGAAGCACCTCCGTGGACCCCAAGTTGCAAAATAGAAACAAACGTGTTTTTTTCCCTATGATCCCCACCTTTTAGGGATCCTCACCTTTTCAGTTTATATACATGGGAGTTGAACTTTGGGCAAACCATAAGAGATCAAACGGAGGTGATATTGGGAACACTTTGGGG
>Ga0209208_10013732_pt1 | contig 10068 bp, 6 predicted proteins | sample S1TSphfallax_3_FD_187694 | JGI IMG/M metagenome (GOLD analysis project Ga0209208, IMG submission 187694) | Host-associated microbial communities from peat moss isolated from Minnesota, USA - S1T2_Fd - Sphagnum fallax MG (SPAdes) (version 2) | ecosystem: Host-associated > Plants > Peat moss >... | reverse complement strand
GGGGGGGGGGGGAAAAGCCCTGCTGACCATCACTGGGGATGCTGTGACTATTTCTTCACACCCAACAAAGTAGTGGTCGACAAGAAAGAAGGTCCTCAAAAAGCCTGGTCGGTTTTGCCACAAGAAGTGCACATGCTATGGAATAAAAACAAATAAATTAGTAAATTTAATAATAAAAAAAATGTCACCAATCCATAAGGGAAAGGGAGGAACACAAAAGAGAGGACCAATGTCCAAAACCAAGACAACACCCAAAACCAAAAATCCCTTTGACAAAGAGGAAGAAGGACCAAACCAAAGTGGGGAATCTTTTAGTTTTAGGGTTTAGGTACAGTAGACCAGTGTAGTAGGGTCCATCCCTAAGTTCCACCTAGGAATATGGTGGAACCGTACCTATGTAGTAGGTACTCTTCCACCATATTATGGAACTACACCTAAACCTAAATTAAAACCCCTAAACCTAAACTACAAACCCCTCAAATTTTGTGGGTTATTTTGTATACATTGGAGTTATCTGTAAAGTCAGGCAATTAGGGGCCAGGAACAGCGAGTTTTGACATAATAATAGGACATCAATCGCATAACTGGGAATGAAAATTTTACAAACAAAATAACTGGGACCCATACTAGTTTTTCCACCAATAATGGTAGGCATGAAGGTGAAGCTTTGGCGATGGCAGCGTGCGTGAGTGCGAAGATGGTGATAGAAGACGAGAGACACACAGAGAGTGAGAAAAAGCAAAATGTAAATGGCAGCCATTCCATGAGTGAGCACCTCTGCTAGGAGCTTAGGCAATGGTAGAGAGAAAGGAAAATCCTCAGAGGAAGAGTGCGGATGTGAAAATATACTAGAGTTTTCCTTATGTCGGGACATGGTCAAGGCTACTAGCAACAAGGGAGCTACGGATGGTGCAATGCTGTGTAAATCCTACGAGTTTTAAGTGAAGCATAGCGCTCTTGCTATGACTGGGTTCGCAATCACTGACGAGCTCTTGCAATGGCAAGAAAGTCTTTTTTTTTGAGGGTGAGGGGCCGCTGCTTGGGGTTTTGCTTCCTAGGGGTTTTAGGTATAGGTTTTTTGTTTTTCTTTAAAGGGGCTGCTTGGGCTTTTGCTTCATAGGATTTTCAAGGGGTTTTTTATTTTTTTTTGAATGGTTCCCTCTTTGCATCCCCCATCGGTTCGAGATACATTTTGTTTTCATTATTCTAGCCTTTACCTTTTAGGTAGCCTTTGAAGGTATGTCAAGATAGCTCACCTTCTTAATAGTTTTGTTTCTTAGGTTGGCCAAGTTGTTTTATCTTTGGAGATATTTTTCCCTCCTAAGATTTTTCATGGTTCTATTTGTCTTTCTTCTTGGGGTTGGTTTTGAACTCAATTTAACCCCTTTTTGGGGTTGTTTGAATTTTGTTTTGCATGCCTTCATTTGTTTCATAAGATCCTTCAAGCCATCCAAGACAAAGTTAGGCAAGCTTTTTGCTTACCGTTTGATCGAATTACTCGAACCCAATAAACAAATTAGCATGGTTCCTTTTCTTTATGTTACCTCGTTGGTGTTTACGTTATACTCAAAGAGGTTGTTCAAATCAATGAAAGGTTTTTGTTCATCTTAGAGGTTTTTGGCTAACAATTGGTCTTCTTTTCAAGAAGAATTTTCACATGCCTCATGTCCAGCACATTCTCACCCCTCATGGGAAGATTCTTCGACCACTCGTTTTCATCGTGATTTAGCTTTAGGGAAAGTTGGTGAGTATAATCACACTGCTACAGCTCTTTAGTCAATGATGCCAGTTATTCCTTTTGAAGACATCGTTGTTGTCTTGAACGAATTGCACCCCGCTCCTTTAAACCTTGTCCTTCCATTTTTTTTGGCTTTTAGCATTAGCACCATTTTATCCTAAATACGACTATGTTCACCCAAGCTTTAACCATTATTCCCCATTTGTCTATGAATGGGTTTTCTAGGATGGTATATGAACATCTTTCAAGATGTTTAATACCAAAGGACCCATCCTTAAGGTTGTCGGGATTATTCCAAGTTGTTGTTATTCATGGGGATAACTCTAGGTTGGTGGCCCTAATGCTAGGGGCTAATAGATTGTTGGCAATGGCCAAGGAAACTGGTGGTTTTTCTCCTATCACCGTAACCAAGATGTTTTTTCAACTTATTAGTCATTCCATTGTCCTACAACTTTGGGGGCCGTTTCAAGAACACCTATCCCCCCATCAATTTGGAATATCAACCCCTTAAGGCTATGAAGCCATCCTTTTTCAAATTACTATTTTCAGAAAGTTATGTGATGCAAGGGGGCCTTTGGCAAACATTATCCCCTTTACCAGTTTGTTTTATGGTGTTCATTCTTATTTTTACTACTAACATGAGTGGAACATGGAGGGAGTAACCATTGTTGAGTCATCTTCAAGCATGAAGCAAGGTGACCCCTTAAAAGGTCTTTTATTTGTTGCCCATTATCAAACTTTCCTAAAGACCATCGCATGAAACCCTAGCTACATTTTTCCATCCCTATGAAACAATATCCAAATTGTGGGGCTTATGAATGAAATTACATGCACCTTTGACCACCTTTCAATTCAATTAGCCATAGTTGGGCCTCGGGTCAAAATGTCAAAGTGCAAGCTTTGGAGTCCATTAGGGATCTCTCCAAGCGTAGAAATTCCTTAGGGTTGCACTTTGGTCACATATGGCTCATGCATTTTGGGTGTGCCAATGGGTTCTCAAAACTTTGTCACAAATTTTTTGAATGAAGTTTTATCTCAAAACATGGCACATATTAATGATCTTCCTCTCCTAGGAGACACCCATGTTGTTTTGGGCATTTTGTCCTTGTGTGTAGTTCATCGACCTTCTTATGTCACACAGATAGTACCTCCTTTTTCCTTGATGTTTTTTTTGGCAAGTTTTGACAAGAAAGTTATGCAAGTATGTGGGGACAATATGGGTCCAAGATTGTGGGAGTATTTTCAAAGCCTTTTAACGAAACATTAAGCTCGACTACCAATATCCTTTGATGGTATAGGCCTTTTTTCTATGGAAGATTGTGCCCCATCTTCTTTTCTAAAGAGTTGGGTTCTATTGGCTCCGTATTTGTGCTCTAGGTTTGGTATTTTCGATAGACCCATTTTGGAAGAGTATGTTTCTTAGGTTGAAAGGGCCAACACCACCTTTAATCATGTTTATGTGTAGTGTGAGATGACCTTCCTCCTACATTTAAAAAGATGCACCCTTCTTTCGAGAGTCTAACAATTATTGGCGCCCTAGGTCTATAAGCATCTATGATGGACATCCACCACAACACATCCCTTAAAACTATCTTGGAGGATGTCTCCATTTCCTCAACACCCAAATACCACATTCGTTTTTATTCAAACAAAGGGGTAGGGCTATGGTTGGTTGCTAGGCCATCTATCCGTTCATTTTGCATCACACATTCTATTTTCATTTGAACATTACATTTTTGCCTTGGTTTGATTCAGCCCTCAGCATCTAATTTTTTCACATGTGAATGTGGACACATGTTTGATGCATCTGGCATGCAATTAGCTCGTTGTTCATTTGGAGGTCAGCATATAGCCACACATGACACCATTTGAGACGTCATGTATGCCCCATCTCGAGAAAGTGAGCATGTTATATAAAGGGAACGATGGTATGTCCTTAGGTCAGGAGTTTCATTATAAGTTGATCTTTACATGACCCAAAAGGACCAGGTCTTGGTTGCTAATGTGGTGGTTACTAATTTGACGCAAGAAATAGTGGTTTCGAAAGTCATTAGTTGACCAGCAAGTGCAGCTGCGAAACGTAATGCCATTGCTAAGATCTATAAGTATAAAAGGCTTCATGAGGAGCACCATTTTATTCTAATGGCCATGGAGGTGCATAGCGCATGCATAGTGCACTTGAGCATGATATGAATTGTTTCATCAAAATATGTGCTTGTCTTTTCCACAATAAATGATTGAAAATTTATTTATCTTTGTATTTTTGCAATCAATTTTTTAAACAACGTGTTAATGTTGTTCTTTAAGGTGTTTTAGCTTCTGCTATAGAAAGGAATATTGCATTGCCAAATGATGCTTGTTCTAGACCCCCCATTACTATTAAATCTCACAATTTGCATACGAGCGACATTAGAAAGGTGAAATAGTTTCCTACCACGAAAGGGACTAACTCTCTCCCTTTTTTTTATTCCTACAAATTGTGCATCTTTTGGCCTTCCTTTTTGTTTCCCCTATGATGGTTCCAGCCATCAATCGTGTTTTGGAAAAAAATTAATCAATTAATTAATTAAAAAAGTTGGTGGTAAACTAAGTTTCATCGTGTCTTTCCTTTTTCCTAAAGACCTCTGCTATTACATATATTTTCATTGCTCCTACATGTAGGACTATTATAAATACACTCAACTTGTGCATTAAATGTTAAGTTTCAACATTTCACACTGAAATTTAATAAAACTTCCTTACTTTGTGGATACCATTGAAAATAAGAATAAGGGGGTGAAAGTAAGTCCAAAGAGAGGGTGAAAACAAGGTGATTTTATAGACCAAATATTAAAATGAAAACTTATTAAAATTATTTTATATCATGGTTACTTACTTGAACAATGTGTAAAAGCATGGTGATTTTTTAGAATTCTTTTCAATTTTTGATGATTTTTTTTGAAAAAATAATAATATTCAACCAAAAGACAATTTAAGAAATTTTTTACTAAATGACAAAAATGCACCACAAAAATTGCTGAATAAGATGGTGGAAAACCTCATGAAATGCACACTAAATACGATCAAAATACCCTTGGGGGGCACTTTTTAAAGATTTTCTTGTTATGATTTTGATCAATCGTAATGATTGGCCCAAAATGTAACAACTTAAATGGTCTCTTACTTTTAATAGTAAAAGACCATTTTTTTCTTTTGGTATTTCTTTACTTTTTGATGTTTATGGGTGGGACATTGAACATTAAGTTTTTTTTAATGTACACTTTATGAGTATGGGATTGTAAATGCTCTAAGAACCTTTTTTTGGGTGGACATTTTTCTTTAAAAAAATTGAGAAATTTTTGGAGGACTTGGGTTTTGTAATGCAAATTCTACTAATTTTTTTCTATTTTTGGGGGAAATTTTCATCAACTTTTTAATACTAAGAAATTGGGGGAAAACCTCCCCCTTCCCAACTAACCAAATAGTGGACAGCCACCCATTGTAAGTATCCTAATTGCACTACTTATTTTTCTCCTTTACTAAGTTTTCTTGGATTGTCTTTGCTTCAAAGCCCACACCAATGAGGCAACCCAGTTGAAAGTTTCCACATTCGGATGGTGTGGATGATTCATGGATGAATTCCATTCAATATTTTCTGTATTCTAAATGATAAGAGTGCCTGGGTGTGGATGAATTATGGACAGCCCAGTTCAATCTTTCCTATATTCTAATGTGGATGATTCACTGACAATACCCGGCAACTGGATTTTTCCATCTTCTGTATGGATTTTTAAGTAGCATGGATGATGTGACAATCATTATTTATAAAGACACTGGCATTGATGGATGAAAACATAGAAACGCATAGGTATGCATCCATCCCCTTTCTAGAGGCGGATGAGTAGAGTAGTGAGTGCGAAAGGATGCATCATGGCTGGCTTTTATGTGGAACCCATCTCATCTCATCTCATCTAGTGTTGTTGGTGGGGCTCATGATAAGTATCAGCTCATGATATTAGCCACGTATCGGCAAATGTACATGTCTTGAAAAATAATGTGTTATGTTTGGCCGGTCCATCAATATCATGTGTACCTAATGGAGTGTCAAAACAAACTCATGAATTTGGTGGGGAATGGATGAACATAGTTTAAGGTTTAGGGTTTCCTAGTTGATAAGGTTTAGGGTTTAGGGTTTAGGGTTCAAAATTTGAGAACCACTTAGGACATTTTTTTTTAATTTTCTTTTCTCCACCTCGTGGTGCTTGCAAAGGATTCTTCACCCTTTTTGGGTTTGTGCTAATCCACACAAGTGCCTTGCATTTCAGACATTAAAAAAATGGAAGGCCAAGTTGATTGAAATAAGGGACAAATATGAGAAAGAAAGCAAGAGAGACGACGGTGTCAATTTCACATGTTGAGTCAATCGTTATGGTTGGCCAATCAAAAATATAATGAGCATTTTTTAAATTCGTGGTGGTCTTTCAAGGCTCTTCTAGGGTTTTGAAATATGTGCAAATGTTCTGAAAGCCCAATTTTAGTTTTTCGATGAAATCCGTTGAATGTATGTATAAACACATTTTTTCCTTACATCCAAAAGTCCGAGTTCAGAGCCTTTATTTTAGAGTTGTTGTTGCTAGAGATGCTATAATAATGAAGTCGTAATTATTTCCTCATCCTCACTCATAAATATAAAAAAATTAAACAACATAAAATGAAAGATTTTTAAAATGTCATCATCTCATCAAAAATATATATATATATATATTTTAAAAATTGACCTTTTCAAAATCATTGTATCTTATGCATATTTAGATGTCTAGACTAGTGCCGGTTGGTCGGGTATCACATTTTGTTTCATACTAATTCTGATCATAATACATAATAATAAGTGTCTCTAATAAGAACTCAATACCAATAAGAAACTATGGTACTAGGGGACCAAGTCAAATTTTATACCGGTTTGATCAATATATTGACAATCTTATGAATTTGTGAGGTACAAGTATCAACAGAAATATTAAATAATATGATACCAACAATTGTGTCTTACTATGTAATGTAACAATAAAGTCTTTCTTCAAGCGCACGGGATTACATTGTGTAAAGATGTCTCCGCATCCACTAAAAAAACCAACATTGTTTTTATGCTAGCTACGTTTCCTTTTTGTTATTATTGTCATGTGTGAGCTTCCAAAGAAAGAAAGAAAGCATGCTACAAGAATTACCCTAAGCAATTCAAGAAAAGTGTGTGTGTTTTTTTATTTAACAATTCGCTCTCTAGGGGTGGGGACCAAGGGGTATATTGTATTACCTTAACAGCTTTGACACTAAATAATTTGTGAAAATGTTTGAAATTTTCAAGAAATTTTTTTCTCAAAAATAATAATAAATTATGAAGGAAATTTATTTTTTAATTGAAATATTTTATTTATCAACATGGAATTTTCAGAATTAATTAATTATTCAACAAACATTTGTTGAAGTTGGCCTTGTAATATAGTATGATGTTTTATATATATATATATAATGATTGTTTTTAGAAAAGGGTATGGGCTTGTTACAAAACCCATTTATTTTAGGCGATTAGGGTTTTAAGGTTTATGGTTTAGCTTTTAAGGTTTTTCATTTTGAAGGTTTGAAGTTATATGAATATTAAATTAGGGTTTTAGGTTGGGGTTTTTAGGTTCTATGTTTTAGGTTTATGAAACGTTTTGATTTCACAAAAAATAAGTGCAATCATCTGTTTAGAACAATTGAAGTATTAGTTATAGGTTTAACATCTTGTTAATTTGAGCCTTGAATTTTACATATGAAATCATTTCACACTTTCTAACTATTTTTCAAATTGCCTATTTTAAATGTGTTATTATTTTTTTATGCTAATATTTAGCTTTGCCCTTAACAAAGCCTTTTGGTCTTCCATTGAACTTTTCAATTTGTTAACAATAGGGGTAAGTGGCAAAGATCTTCGATTGTGACATCAACTTCTTGGTTTTTAGTCATTGTTCTATCCACTAGAATATTTGTAAATGTATTAACAAATACCAATGATGACCCCAACATCCCATCCGACATAGGGCTAGAGCTCGGGCTAAGCTTAAAAAAAGAGTGAAATGTGAGACTTAATGTACCTTCTATCATAAACTTCAACCTTTTGAATACATTCCATGTTGCATGACTAGCGAGCACATGTTTTTAACTATGCCAAAAACATGATCACATTGGAACAAAGCTCTTTTTTGCACCCTTTTCATTTGTTGTGCATATCTTTTAATTCCTTAAAAATATCCCACAACTTGTCCTTGAGGTTCTCCTCTTGAAAAACAAAATTCAAATAATTAAAGCTTGTATTCTTAGTACACAACTTTCCAAACATGGTTAAGGATAAATTGTGTCACATTTTTCTTGTTTCAATTGTAAAGCATGAAATGCCAATGGTGGGAGTTGGCCATGTAGCTCAAGTGTACAAAATCCACAATGCACTTTGGGGTTTTATCTTTCCAAGGTACCTTTATGGACCTATTAAATGATCATTAACTCACATTCATTATATTGTGTCATGAATGGATGAACATCAAAAACCCTCCATATCTAAATAAATTCCACATGAATTTGGTCTAGAAATCCACACAAAAAAAATTTGTTGATTTATTCATGGGTCCAATTGAAAATCTTCAAGTCAAGAAATCAAAAAGAATGCAAGGTGTCTAAATCGCCATTTTTTTAATGATAATTTCCAATAGGTAATTAAGTGTAACAAAAATGGGAGGATGTGAGGTTTTACTTAATGGGTTTGTACATCACTATTATAACGTTGTTGATTTTTCCACCACCCCTTCCCTCACCCTCCCCATATGAACACCTAACTAACTTTATCCCCTTATGCTACATATTGCAATTGAATGTCTCAAGTGCATTCCACTTCCTATGCATAAAATTTGTTATTTACCCAATGCACACCATTACATTCACTAAACAATTTTCTCAATTGTCCTTACGCATGGCATTCTCAAAACACATGGTCGAGTTCAAATATTTTTGCTAACACTTTCACCAAAATTTTACACCCATGTAATGTGTAAAACTATAGAACCAAATGCATATAAATCTTCCTTGCCATAACTATGCAATAGAAAATTCTTCATGTATTGGTTTGTAATAAATGTATACACGTGGTCTGTAATCCTTCCTATCCATTATCTAATCCCCTTATTCCTTTTGATTAACATTTTAAGAAACCCAAAAAAACTAAGAAGCTACCAAGGCCAAATCAAAAATTAATTACTTAATAATCCATCCTTCCAAAATTGAAACCCTTCAAAAACACCGCATTACCAAATTTCATTAGCAAAACATCATTTTCTTCATTGTATTATATTGGATTTCAATGTAATAAAAATTGCAAAATATCATGGATTTCAAAAACCTATCAATCAATGAATTTTTCATTTCCAATAATAATTTTTATGCAATGCTAGTAGTATGTGTCCTTAGACTTTTTTTAATAATAAATTTCACCAAATTTGACCTTGAAAAATATGATTTCAACCTATATAATGGGATTTTCATGTGGAACAAGTGTTTCGCATTTGGCAAACTTCAAAGAAAAAGATTTCAAGTCACCATATTTTTATGATAAATTTTAGTAGGTAACCAAGATTTTTTTTAAAATTATGCAATGGAGACCACTATTAAAAAAACCTAATTATTCAAAAAGAACCAAAAGCAAATGATGATGAAAATTATTGAAAATGGTTAGATCACTAACATAATAACAATATTTGTAATTTGACATATTCATGCTTCTTCTATTCTCCCTTAATGAGATCCATTGTTGATGAACTTGATAACAAACAAATTGCCCATATTACAAGTTTATCCAAACCATCTTATTATACTTCTTAAAAGTATTACAAATGACATTTATTATTATTTCTATTAATATCTATTATATACTTACATTAATTACATGTAATAAAAAATTAAATTTCAATATTATCTTTGACTAAAATTCTAAAATAGTAATATTTTATTGCATAATGATCACAATGATGATGATGATGACAATGATATTAGAATGATGAGAAAAATAATTATATAATTACTAAAGTAATTATTAAAACTTATAATATAATTTTATTATTTATTTATTTATTTTCAAATGGCTAATGTACTTATTATGAATTAATTCTAATTTATTAAAAAAATGAAAACTTCATTATAATAAATCATAATAGTTCTAACAAGTGACATTATAATAATAATAATAATAATAATTAACCTAGGCTAACTACAAATTACATTATTATTATTATAACTAATCAATTATGAAGTATTACTAGATTATATAA
>Ga0209208_10013731_pt1 | contig 10069 bp, 11 predicted proteins | sample S1TSphfallax_3_FD_187694 | JGI IMG/M metagenome (GOLD analysis project Ga0209208, IMG submission 187694) | Host-associated microbial communities from peat moss isolated from Minnesota, USA - S1T2_Fd - Sphagnum fallax MG (SPAdes) (version 2) | ecosystem: Host-associated > Plants > Peat moss >... | reverse complement strand
CTAAGTAGTCTCTACTTCTAAACCCTAACCTAACTACTACAAGGATGTGAATACTATTCATCCTTTTGATGAATGTCTAACACATTCATCAACATTGGGAATTAGAAACGAATAGTATTTCTAACAGAGATGTCCAACTCTCCTCCAACCTTGCTCTTTATTCCCTTCCCTGTACCACCACATTGACAAAGCATATGGGATAAATATTTCTCTCCCTCCTCATTCTAACATGTTGGTGGTACTAACATATCTCAAATCTACCTATGTCTTTGATTGCTTGCAACACTTATCTACCACATTGTTTCTAATATCTACCACACCATTATCTATGTTTCATCTACATCATAATCTTCAACAGGGAAAACATGACCACATATATCCAAGGAATTATTCCTTAAATTTTGCAAATTGTTTCCACATTTCTATGGTGTTGCAAATCCTTTTATGAGTTATTGCCATAAAACAAACCAACATACAACAACTTACTGCTAGATATTTAATGCAAATGTCCTTTGCCTTCTTCTTTTTCGTGTTGCTATTAAGAACTCCAAATTGTTGCAGAAAATACTCACAACATTTGGATAAATGGGTTTCCTTTTCATGGGTAACTTTCATTGGTGTCCCTTTTGTATTGTGTTTTTTAATGGTGAAAATGTAACTATTTTTTAATTTTTTATTATAAAATTCTACCAGATTTTCCATAACACAAAACTTGATAAACAAAGAAAAAAGAAAATCATGCAAATTGATTTTCTACAAAAAATTAATGTTTGATACAAAAGAAATCAAACATTATCAACTTTGAAAATGTTTGAAAAAAATTCGAATTATTATACGAAAATGCAATACCATTATGTTGAACATTTAAATTATTAATACATCTATAGTTAGAATAATAACTTCATATTTGACCTTTGGAAATAAAGTTCATAAATCCAAAAATATTTATTATAACATTGAATGACAAGGAGTAAATGCAAGAAATAAATATTATATAACTTAACATAATAAATTATAAATTGATGTAAATTATATGTATTTATTGGGAATTTTAAAAATTATTTAAGACATATATAATAAAGATGTGAAATTGATAATAACAAGAAACGTTTTGTCATTTTACATGTCAAATCCAAGAATTTAAAAAATAAAATGCAAATATATCACAATTTCAAATAATTAAATTTCAAATTTTCATAAATCAAAAAATATCTACAATAATATTGAATGAAAAGGAATGAATGCAAGAAATAGACATTATAAAGCATAATATAGTAAATTAAAAATCAAATTAAATTATATGCATACTTTTGGGATGAATTTTGATTATTTCAAACATGTATAATAAAAATGTGAAATTGATGACAATAATAATTTTTTTGTCATTTAGAATATATTTTACATTCCAAATCTAAGAATTTGTAGAATTTTAATGTAAATATATCATAATTTTCAATAATTAAATAATTCAAATATCAAAATACATATAGTAGAAAATTCAAATTAATGGAAAGAAAATTTTTACATGTATGAAACCTAATATGCATCATCATTATACAACTTCAAATATATTAAAATGTTATCAATAATTTGTTGGAAAATTAATAATTTTATATTACTCTTTATCGTAATTTTCAAATTACTCTTTGAGTGTAATTTTCAAATAATTTCACATGTTAAAATAAGAATTGATAAATAATAAAATAATGTTAATGTTGTATTTTGGTTTAGTAAAACAATTGAATGAGCTTTTTAAAATAAAATTTAAATAATTTCAAATGTGAAGTAGAAAATTTGGAAAAAAACTTGAATATTTTCAAAACTTCAAAAAACAAATCTATAATTTTCAAAGGATCATATATCACACAAAAAATAAATGAAAAGAATCTTATTGAACGATTACATGCAAAACATATGTTGGCTTTGATGAAATTTAATTTTTTTTGGGTGTTATGGATAATAATTGCAATTGAAGCATGTGTGGCTATTGATATTAGTAAAAAAATAAAATGATCTATATTGAATGTTATATGTAATATTTCATAAAAACTTCATGTAAATAATTTTTAATTCAACAAAAATGATTCATCCTATTTAATATGGATTAATTCAAATATTTTCCAAGTAATTATATAGCCTATAACTATACATATCCTTAAGAAACCACTTGTATGGATCCATATATTTAGTGATTATGGATTATGATTGTTCATAAAATATATGTATGCATAATTGCAAAATATTTTATATCCGCATTGTTTTATTACTTCCTTTAAATAGTTTTAAGACTATAAAACATTGATTATTATAGTGATTTGATTCTTCACAAGAAATTTCTAGTTGACTAAGTTTATGCTATTGAATTGGAGACAAATGCAAGGAATGTTGAACACATTCAATCTTGGGTGAACAATATAAGATTCAATCTCATGCAACATGTTGCATTAAGAACATTGGTTATGGTGATTGAAAACATTGATTTAAAAGTTGGTGCTACAAATGGAACAATATCATCCAAAGGAGTTTGTTTTAGAAAGTAATGTTTGTAGCATTTCCATTGCACTCAATGCATTAGGATACGTGCAAATAGTTCGAAAAAAATCAATTCAAAACAAATATAATTCTCAAGAACATTTTTACAAAGCATCATTTCCTTTAATGTTAGATTATGCAATTATACAACACAAATCCTAAGGTGCAACAATATCATCCAAAGTGATGATACATATTTGTGAATCTTTTGCATGAGGATTAGTGTATGCAATGTCACAAGTCAGAAAAAGTTAACAATTTTTAACCTTCAGACATCCAACCTATGTTACCATGGTTTTTAAAAAATTTGAACATATGTTTTAAATTGAAATACTAACACATGTATCATTGTAATCTAGTATGCACTACGTGCAATTCTTTTGATTGGTTTTACCAATCTCCAATCCACTTAATCCGCAAATTGGGCATATTTTTCTAGGTTAAGGGCTGCCATAAAGGGCTGAGTTTTGTGATTGGAGGTGGATTAGTGCATAATTGAACCTTCTAGGGGGTAGAGTGTGTTTATGAAAGTGCATTGAGGCAAATTGCATGTAAGAGTGCTCATTAGGCACTAATTGGCATTTGGTTGACTGCATAAGTGGGTAGAGAGGTCAGATTTGAGTGCAAAATGGCATCGTTTGAGGGAGAGAGCGTAAGAGTCATTGACAAGTTCAATGGGGAGAACTTCAACCTTTGGAAGTTCAAGATGGAGATGGTGTTGGCCTCCATGGACCTTTGGGAGATTGTCAACAGGTCCGAGGAGGCTCCACCATCCAATGCGGACCCCAAAGTCATCAAGGAGTACCAACAGCGCGCGAAAAAGGCCATGCCCACCATTGGCATCAACTTGGTGGATAGTGAACTTCACCACATCAAGAGGTGCAAGGGACCCGCGAAGGCATGGAAGACATTTTGCAACATCCACGAGACGTGGAGCAAGCCAACATCCTCTTCATTTGCCGCAAGTTCTTGATGTGCAAGATGCAAGAGGGAGAGGACCTTCTAGACCACATCAACAAGGTCAAGGCACATGCGAATCAACTTGCTTGCTTGGAGGTGCCTGTGAGGGATGAGGATGTTGTGATGACCTTGCTTGAGAGCTTGCCACCCTCCTACAAGTACCTAATCACCGCCTTGGAGACCTTGCCCATGCAAGACCATGGAGTTTGTGACCGCACGATTGATGCATGAAGTGTCTAAGAGGAGGGAGAAGGAGCCACAAGGTGACGATGCAACGATGGTGTCAACTCAAGGAAATGGAGGGACCACATCTACATGCAAAGACACCAAGACATGCTACTATTGTGGCAAACCAGGCCACATTGCACTATTTTGATTCAAGGCCAAGAACAACAAGGAGAATGAGAATGCCAACAAAGCCAAGGACGATGATGACTATGCCTTTGCAACAAAGGATGGAAACCATTGCAAGGCCATATGCAAGTGGATCATGGACTTGAGAGCCACCAAGCATATGACCCCTCATAGAGTTGCATTTGACATGTATGAGGTAATTCCAACATGCAACGTGCATATGGGTGATGATAGTAGCATTGTTGAGGCAATTGGAATGGGGTTCATCCTTGTCGAAGTGATGGTGAAAGGGCAAATCAAGAGGATTAAAATCAAGGACGTGCTCCATGTGCCAAAATTGCATGTTAACTTGCTTTCGATGAACAAAATCTTGTCAAGTGGGTGCAAAGTGCAATTCAACATGAATCAGTGCATTGTGAAGGCATTTGATGGAAAGGTCATTATAATAGCACTACGCAAAGGCAACTTGTATCAAGTGACCTTCACCAAGGTGTGTGAGATGCATGTGGCCAACGTGGCCCAAACTTCAACAATTGATGGTGCATTGGAGCTTTGGCATCGCCGCCTCAGTCATTTGAACGTCAAAGGTGTGCATGCGCTCCAAAACATGGTGAGTGGTATGAACCTTGGAAACATGCCTTTCCCTACATCTTCATTTGTTTGTGAAGGGTGCATTGAGGGAAAACAACATCGCAAACCATTTCCAAGCGATGGAGGGATGCGTGCCACCAAGCCCTTAAAGATTGTGCATTCGGATGTATGCGGCCCCATGAGGACCGCATCCTTGGGTGGTGCAAGGTACTTTGTGACGTACATTGATGACTTTTCAAGGAAGGAGTGGGTGTACTTGTTGAAGTCCAAAGGGGAGTGCTTGGAAAAGTTCAAGGAATTCAAGGCACTTGTGGAGACACAATCGGAGCACAAGATCAAGGTGTTTCGGTCGGACAATGGAAGGGAGTACATTTCCAAGGGATTCAAACGCTTCTTGAAGGCACACGACATTGAGAAACAAACCTCCACACCATATAGGCCTCAACAAAACGGAGTGGTAGAGCGTGCAAACCGCACCCTCGTGGAGATGGTGAGGAGCATGCTTCATGCTCAAAACCTCAAGAAGTCACTTTGGGCGGAAGCGGTGGTGAATGCGGCCTACACAAGGAATTGATGTCCATCAAGGCATTGTCGTCCATCACACCCGAGGAAGCGTGGAGTGGGAGAAAGCATGGGAGAAAGCCTTGCATTTCACACATGCGTGTGTGTGGATGCATTGCGTATGCCATGGACGAGAAGAGGCGTAAGCTTGATGCAAAGGGCATAAAATGCTTGTTTCTTGGGTATTTTGAACGCACCAAGGCATATAGGCTCATGTGTGTGCAATCCAAAAAGATCATCAAGTGTAGGGATGTTGAGTTCATGGAGGATAGCACTAGTGTTGGTAATGATTTGGACATGTGTCCAAGTGGGAGAAATGAGACCCCTAATGTGGTGATTATGGACACATCTTCAAAATCGCCTTGTGTGGATGATGATGAGGGCGTAAGTGATGCCAAAGAGGATCCAAACAATCAAGAGGTAATGCCAACCCAGGGTGTTCATCAACACCAACAAGAGGGGCAGCCCTCGAAGGAGCGTAGGTACCCCTTGAGGGTGACGCGCTCCCAAGTCACGGGGTGAAACCCACTTGAGGGTTTCACAAAGTCAAGTTGCGGAAAGTTGAGGCTTGGAAGCACGCTCTTGGCTTACAACTTTAAAAAGGGGTAGAGGGTCGAGTTGGGAGCCCAGGGATTAGACTAGGAAGAAGATTTAGTAGATCAAGCATGAATCTGCATCAAACAAACCGCCCACGTGGTTAGTTCACATTCCGGGACACCCTTGGGTGTTGGAACAAGCCACGGGCACTTTGGACCACAAGACACACCACGGCCCGGACTCGGGGGAAGCCACCACCTTCCCCCATATAGTATTCTCTGCGCCACGTTTCGGGGCTACATCCAAATGGCTCTTTTTTCCCAGGACTCCCAAGTTGGAGTCCCGAAATTGTCCCGAAATTGTCCCGGGTGAAGTCCCGGGACTTTGGGAGCTCATAACTCCCGACTGCAAAGTCTGATCGCGACGAGGTCTGAACCAAACTTGTAGCTCTCGACGTCATCTTTCCAACGACGTATCGCACTCTCAATTCGGAGGTCAAGAAGAGGTCGACTCCCGACTTTTGGTGGTCGGGAGTCGAACTGCCAGTTTGACTCTCGGCCCTTCTTTTGCCCATAGCTTGGGCGAAAAATGTCCAAATGGCCAATGCGGGGCCATTTTCGATATCTACGCTTCAAGACCTTTCCAATGACACCAAGAACACCCCAATGCGAGGCGTTTTGGACCTTGTTGTCGAGCTCTAAACATTCGGGAGTCCCTGAGGACTCCAACTCCTCACTTTTTCCAAGTGTTGGGCTTCACCCCCACACTTGGCCAAAGTAGGGTTGCGACAGAGGGAGTGACAACCGCTTGGAGAATGGTGGAAGAACCACATCTTATCTTGCACATTTAAAAACACATAGATCACACAAGTATGTGAACAATGTGCTTTTAAATGTGCAATCTCTCCTCTAATATTCAACATCTCTCCTCTGATTTTCAACAACTTATCTACCACATTGTTTCTAATATCTACCACACTATTATCTATGTTTCTAACATCTACATCATAATCTTCAACACTCCCACTTTGCAAATAATCTAAGACTCCCAATCCCATGCTTCTTGTAAGGTTTTGATGCCACTCCTTTGCCAATGCCTTTGTCAACACATCTGCCACCATATCTTGAGTTGGGCAATATTTGAGGCCTATTTTTCCACTCTCCAACTTCTTTCGAATGAAGTGGTGTTGTATGTTAATGTGCTTTGTGCGAGAGTGGTGGGTAGGGTTCTTTGCAAGTGCAATGCATCCCTGATTGTCACACATGATGCTTGTTGCTCCATCTTGCACAAGTCCCACATCCGCCATCAACTTCCTCAAGCATATGGCCTCCTTGGTGCATTGACTAGTGGCCATGTATTTGACCTTTGTGGTAGACAAGGCAATTGTAGGTTGCCTCTTGCAATTCCATGAAACGGCTCCCACTCCAACAAAGAATACGTACCCCGTGGTGGAACGCCGCTCATTTGCATCTCCACCCCAATCGGCATCACAATATCCCCTCAAACTAACATCCTTGCCTCCAAGGCACAATTTCAAGTCCAGAGTGCCCTTTAAGTACCACATGATGTGTTTCACCACCATCCAATGGGAAGGACTAGCCCTTGACATGAATTGACTCACCATGCTCACCGGGAATGCAAGATCTAGTCGTGTGCCCACCATGGCATACATCAATGATCCCATCGCTGCCTTGTATGGAATGCCTTGCATCTCCTCTTGAATGCCTTGAAACTCCTCCTCTGTGAGCTTCAAGAGCTTGGAATTCACATCAAGCGGAGTTCCAATGGGCCTCCATGTTGAAGCGCTTGAGCACCTCTTCAATGTACTTTTTGGCTCATGGTTATGGTGTGGTTTGCACAGTCTCTCTCAGACTCCACGCCAAGGCAATAGTGCAACTCTCCAAGATCACTCATCTCAAATTCATTTTCAAGCCTTGATTTCAACCACTTCAAAATGCTCAGATTGCTTGCTAAGATGATCAAATCATCCACATAGATGATCACTATCGACAAGTACTCACCTGTTTGCTTGACGTACAACGAATGGTCCGCTTGGCTCCTAGAAAAGTTTTCGTGGGTGAAGAACATGTCAATGCATTGGTACCATGCTCTTGGTGATTGCTTGAGCCCGTACAAGGACTTCAGCTTACACACCAAGTGCTCCTTGCCATCTTTTGCACGAATCCTTGCGGTTGGTCAGTGTAGATGTCTTGTTCCAATTGCCCATTCAAGAATGCTAGCCTCCACTTCCAAACCCTAGCCACCACTATTCAACCTAACCTAACTACTATAAGGATGTGAATACTATTCATCCTTTTGATGAATGTTTAACACATTCAACAACATTGGGAATTAGAAACAAATAGTATTTCTAACACAACAATGCTCGAAAAGTTGTTGTGGCAGAAGCACAAAGGGACAAGAACTTGTACCTTCTTAATGTGAAGGTGCGCAAAGATGTGGCCGAAGGAGCCAAAGATTGGCAACAAAAAAACCATCTACAAGATTCATTTATTAAAATTGTTAGACATTTACAATGTGGTGGGATTGACAAGCAATGTACTACCACTAATGAGGAGCCATTATAAAATAATTGGGTTAGATTATATGATAATTCTACTACAACTCAACTAGTTGAAAACAATTGAACCAATGATGTAAATAAAAAACCTATGACAAAAAAAAATAGGTTACAACAAATAAGACTTCGAAAGAAATTCTAAAAGATATCAACAAACAAGTCTTGGAGACCAAGTATACTAAGCTTGGGACAATTGTTGTGGGTAATACTCAATATTAAATGCTACTTTCTTAACCCAATACGATCAAAACATGTTATACAAGAATTGGTAGTTGCTTCAATAGTCATTGATCATTAGATGGCAATTATACAAATTCAAGTAAGAAAGAATTTTATAGAAGATGTATTTTTAGATGGTGGTTTTGGAATAAATATCATTATTGAAAAATTGAAAATGAAGTTAGGTTTGTCAAAACTAAACCCAACACCCAATAATTCATGCATGGCCAATCAAACCATTGCTAAACCTTTAGGTCTAATCAAAGATCTTAGGATCCTTGTCCATGGAATTTCTTATACATTAACTTTTATTGTAATATAGAGTTGTGTCTTGGATTGTACCTATTATATGTTGTTAGGTTGTCATTTGTTGAGAGATGCTAAAATTTCTCATGATTGGGGTAACAATATTATCACTATACAAAGAATGGGTGCAATTAGAACTATACATGTTATCAAAAAACTTGGAGCACCAACTAAACATCCAAAGGTGTTAGTATGTTATGATTTCCATTATGGAATATTTGATGAAGAAGAAGATTTAATGTTGCTATTAAACCACTATTGTTTTCAATAAGAACCAAATCTATTCCTTCATCAGTCGTGACATAACAACCTATTAATTTGATTACATCAACAAGTTTGAATTTAGTTGAACATGTATCTATACCTGTCAAACTGAATTGGTGTCTATATTACTTGTTCAAAATGATCAACCTATGGAACTTGTATATGTATTACTTGTTCAAATAACTAACCTCTTGATATGTTCAAACAACATTTGCTAAAGATTTTTTTTCAACCCGAACTAGGAGAAATGGAAATTAATGAGACGCATGCTCAAATAAGAGTTCAAAATCTTTGCATTACTAGATGGACTGTCACAAAAGAATATCAACTTACTAAGATCAACTCAGGTTTTGAAGAAAACTTGTAACAAGTTAAAATCAATGTTGATTTGAAATTTGTTGTCAATTTCCAATTGATTCATTTGTTGAAGGAGTTCAAAGACATCTTTGTGTGGACTTACAAAGATATGAAAGGCATACCACCTAAAATAGCTCAACATCGGATTGAGTTAAACACATCGATACCACATGATCATTAAACAATGTATTAGTTGAATCTTAACTATGCAACTATTATTAAACATGATATTGACAAATTGCTTGCTACATGTTTTATTAAACCTATTGAAGAGGCTACTTGGCTATCATCTATAGTTATAATGCTTAAGAAAAATGGAAAACTCAAAATTTGTGTGGATTTTAGAAAGTTTAACATTGCCACAAAGAAAGATCCATACTCGTTGTCATTTACTAATGAGGTCATTAATATTGTAGTGGACATGAGGTTTATACATTTTTACATGGTTTTTGTGGATACCATCAAATTTCTATAACATTAGAAGACTATGTTTCTAATTCCCAATGGTGATGAAAGTGTTAATCATTCATCAAAAGGATGAATAGTATTCTCTATTGGAAACAACTTGAAAACAAGCAAGAAATGAAACATTCAAGGTTCATGAAATGGAACAATCGTATTAACTAACAAGAAGATTACAAAGGTTGTATGCTTCAAATGCAACAATCACAAAACTATGGCTTGCAACAACTAACAAAGCTTGAAGGTTCTATGTGCACTCAAAAACCATGAAAGGAGAGAATGAAAGACTACTCAAAACCACTCCATTATATACTAACTCCTAACCCTAAAGTAGCCGCCACTTAA
>Ga0209208_10013730_pt1 | contig 10069 bp, 8 predicted proteins | sample S1TSphfallax_3_FD_187694 | JGI IMG/M metagenome (GOLD analysis project Ga0209208, IMG submission 187694) | Host-associated microbial communities from peat moss isolated from Minnesota, USA - S1T2_Fd - Sphagnum fallax MG (SPAdes) (version 2) | ecosystem: Host-associated > Plants > Peat moss >... | reverse complement strand
ATTCCCTCTTTTTTTTTCTTTTGATACCCGGCGGATATGAGGGAAAACACGAAAAAGCATTTAAAACCAAATGCCCTGCCCTTTGGTGGAAGAAAAGTTTTGCTTCGTAACCGTGCTCTCAAGATACGATACACTAAGAAATTGCCTTACTTAGGGCTTACATGAGTGTTAATTAAACGCCCAGCCTGACCTATAAACATGAACAATTGGGCACAATAATGCCATCAACTATTTAAATGCCATTGCCTCGGCCGATCTTTATTACACCTGACCAATTAGAAAGAGTCATGTTTGTCTACTGGGTCTTTTGTGGAGACCACCTCTACAGCATGCTAATCTAAAGGTCCCAAACAGCCCTTTTGGGTGGTTCTTTGAATTTTAAAAGAACCATGAGTTCCGGTTCTTTTTTATATATATTGCAGAATATATAAGAACCGTCAGTCAGTTTCTGTTCTTTGAAAAGAAAAAAAAAAACATATTCAAAATCAAAGAACCACTAATTACAGTTATTTCAAAAACCTCGAAGAATTGCGGTGGGTTTCATGAAAGAACCGGCAGTTCTTTGACATTTTAATTTTTAAAAAGAAATTCACAGGTTATAAACCAATACCAATTCTTTGAAATTTTTATAATCAATGGGTAAGTGTGTGTGTGTGTGTGTGTATGTGTGTCTATATATATATACCAGTTTGATAACTGGCGGGTATGTGTCCCATCATTTTAAGAACTGCCCAACAGTGGTCCAAACCAATGTTGGGCAAATATCCATAAAATCAGGGTATCAAACATAGTTTCCAAATATCAAGGTGCCCAATATTATGATGGGTGATATATCCGGCATCTCGAATATATCCAAAGCTGAATATCAGGGTTAGTAGTTACTAAATAGGTTAGGTTATTAATTAGGTTAGGTTTGTAATATTTTTTTTCATTTTTTTTTCATTTTCCTGATGCATCTAGCGTGGATTAGAATCTCTAGACAATTTTTAAATTGTTCTGGGGACATATTTTCAAAGGTCTCTTCAATGTTGTAGTTAGTAGTAATTATTATTGTGGCTATACTTTCTAGAAATTTTGATTTATGAAAAAAAAAAATTCGAATTTTTAAAGATTTTTTTTGTAATAAAATATTCTCTTTATAAAATTAAAAATAGGATGTTGGCTTTTTGGAGATTTTTCGCCTAAATTTTTTTTAAAAAGGCTAGCACCTAGCATAATTGGCAAGCGAATTTTTGATATTTGAATTTGCTAATATCTGACTAATAAATAAATGAAAAAATATCTGGGAACACTAGTGTCTGGGTCGAATTAAAAATGTGAAAATCTGATATTCAACCAGGATATCTAAATTTTAAAAATAATATAAATATAATATCCTTATCCGACAGAAAAAAAAAAGATGGATATCTAATCCAACGGATATCGCAAGAAGATGATATCCGCCTAACACTGGTCCAAACCCAACAATGCACCACCTCTATTTGCCATCCAAAGTTGGATGGATGAAGCCCCATTTTAGAACCCCGCAGCCATTGGGAGGTTAGCTGGGGGAACAAGAACCCAACGATAAAAAAGTGTCCTGTCCATACACCGTCCAAACACCATCCATCCACGGTGGTGCTGGTTCTCTTTGGCCCCATTTGATGCTGTTTGAAGCCTGTACTTCATCCAAGAGTACATTTGTACACCGGCCATTTTATTGCTGCTGGTGGACCTGATCTTACATGAGATGTTAGTGTACCTGAAAACTAGGAGTTCAAATCCTTGAATAAATAAATAATATAAAATTTGTCAAATTTGAATTTTGCAATAACACAATACCAAGGCTTTTTTTTTTCCAATTTTTTCCAATTTTTTCTTGGCTAAAATCTTCCCAAAAATTAGAAAAATAAGTCAATTTAGCACTAGAAAGCATTTTTCTTCCAATTTTTTTGTTGAATATTTTTATAAATAGTTTTCCCCAAAAAACTATTACACACTACAAGAAAGAGGAATTGAAAAGGAAAGTGAAATTATTAAGGTCTTGTCATTAGAAGCATGACTCAACTCTCAAGAGGGAGTAACAAATTAGAAGTGACTATGGTTATGCAACAAATGGAAGTTGAGAGGTGATCGATTGAATCTATTGCTACCAATCGACTTACAATGGAGGACACTTGCATCCGTTGGAGCACAATTGAAACTCATTATTGGAGAAAAAGTGACTCTATTAGACAAGACAATCCTCTAGACCACAAACTCTAAACCCTAAACATGTCAAAGCATTGTCGGCTTAGATTCTAGAATAATACCTCTAATTCAATACATAACCCTCTCAAATTCTTATGTTCTTTCTTTTGTAGAGACAAAGTTGTTATGGGATTAATGCAAAGTTGAATAACTATGATGTGGAACTGGCAAAGTCCAATTGTGAAAATAGAGCAATTTACATGCTGATTTGCATGTCAACAAACAAGTTTGGACTTTGAACTTCACCAATTTTGGATGTAACAAAGTTCAATGATGCAAACTAGACATGCCAAAGTTGTGTGTTATGAATGAAGACACCCATCACCAACTTATTATTTGGTGACCAAACATCCCAATAGTGCAAGTGCAAGTTGGTCAACTTCTAAGTTAAGCATGCATTGGACATATATATACTATAACCCCATGGCTAGGGAAAGAGATTTGGATTTATGGAATATACTCTAATAGTTTAAATAAATCTTTAAATTGTAAGTTAAGTTTCACTTTGAAAATGTGAGAAAGAGGTAAGAATAATGGGTAAAGGAGATGGAGGTTTCTCAATTTAATAATGTCCCCTCCTCTTCCCCCCCCCTTTTAATTTCCCTCGTGCATTTCCATATGATCTCAATCTAGATTTTATTATATAACATGGACATGAAAAGGTGGATGTTACTGTGCCTTTTCATTTTTTTAATTTATTGAAATAATAAAATTTTGAATAATAATTTGAATTATAACATTACATATATATATAAATGGACTACTTTGCAAACTTTGGATTAATCTAGAATATATATATATATATATATTCAATTTCCTAGTGGAGCCAAGGTGGCAAGCATCCCTACGCAATTTTCAATTTAATTAAAAAAATTATTTCAAGAAAATCTTGAAATTGTAACCAATAGACATAAATGTAATGACACCCTCCCCAAAATAACAACTGTTATTTAATTTTGAATTATTAACCCCCTCTTTTTCCTTTGTAATGATAGTTGCCTTTTTTTTCAACTAGATTTATATGGTAATAATTTTCTAGGAAAAAAAAACGTTGGTATATATCCACATTGCACGCAAAACTCAATTGAACATGATGTTTTTAAGTTATAAGTGTAATTTATTCTTAGAATGATTATTTAACTTGTTTTGATTATGCAAGTCTTTGCAATAGGTAATGGGACGTGGTCTACCATATTCAATAGTAAACACACTTCCAAGATTGGAGATGCAATCTTAAATTCACCCACATTGCACATATGTTTATGTAAAACATACCTCTGTGTTTTTTTTTGGGCACCAAAGCACCTATGGAACACAATGTGTGTGTTTTTTAAGAAAGTTTGTAAGCACCAAACAACTTCCCAATAGTTTTGGAATGTTTCATAATCTTTGATCTCCAACATTATTTGCAACTTATGTTAATGATAATTTAACACATAATTTTTGCAATTTTCATGGCAAAAAATGAGATGTAAGAACCAATGATTTTTTTTCAAATTTGTGAGGTCAATGGGTTGGCTATTGCCCTCAAGAAAAGTTAGCCAAATTTGACTACATGTCAAAGACGAAAATGGAAAAGTTTAGGAATCAAGTTATATTTTTGTGACATGCTACAACCTATTGTCTAAATATGGCAATTTCAAGTTTTATTCCCTCATAACATGGCAACAACGGGCAATTTTTTCCCCAATAAACACCATTGTACTTGTTGTAAAGGCTATTTTGCCATGTTGCAAAATTTTGCAACAAAAGAAATCATTGGTTGGAAATATGTTCTATGATCACTTGATATGTTACATAAACATATATTTTGTTATTTGGTGGACAATTTGGTTTGAGCTTCAATAGTTTACTTACTTTCAAATGTTTCACACTAGAACATATAATTGATATGAACATGCAATAACATGGAATATGTGTGCATAATAGTCCAAAGTTGATAGTGGTGATTACACTAAAAGCTTGTTATGATAACAAAAAGTTTTAGCATGTGTAAGTCACCAAATAGATTAGTTGAGAAATTGTTTTCTTATTTACCTCTCCTACTATGGAGAATCCCCTTGAAAATTATGCATGAAATTGATTGTTTCCAACCATTTCATCTTAGAAATACCACTTAAATGATTACAAGTTAGAAGATTTGGAAATGAAGTTTTTTTAGTCCTTCTATTAGCATGTAGTATAAGTATTGGTGATACAAAATAAATTGGTTGCGCACTTATAATAGCTCCATCAACAATAAAAAAATTGGGCATGTACACCACATTTTGGATGATATTTGTGTCACAATGGCATGAAAATCAATCTCCTTTACTAAAAATGGATGCATGGTGAAGGTTTGAAAACCTCAGCAAAGAACATTGTGACTTTTCCTTGGCCAATTAAAATTTGTTACCCCATTTTGGCTCCATTTTTTATTGGTTGGTCAACCTTAATGGTCCATGTATGGCTTTTAATTACAAATTTAAAATACATAATGTAATATTTATTGTTCATTGGTCCCTAAAGGTAGATAATTTTATTGACATTAGATGTTTATATATATATATCCTATTAGAGGAACTGGGATTCATAGTTGGGGTAACCAAAAAAAAAAAAAACTTAATGATTACTTTTACAAATAAGATTTACATGAAACAAATTTAAGTGAGAAAAATTGGATAGTCCAATATAAGATAATTCATGTGTTAACAATGATTTTTCACAATCATACATAATTGTGTATGATTATTTTTGTTTAATGCCAAAAATGCAGAAAATCCCAAAATGAGTTTCAATGGACAACTAAACATTTTTTTGGCATGTTTATTTTCTTCACATGTGACCTAGATCTAAAGCTACACATTTTGAACCCATTGAACATAATTTTTCTATCAAATGATTTTTTAAATGAATATTTTACCTTGCAGCCCTTTTTTTCAAAATTTCAAGATTTAAATTTTTTTGAATGATTTGGTTTTTCATTGAATTCATCCAATGAACATGTACTTTCATAAAAGGGGGCATGATTTTATGCCTTCCTTTTGATTACATTTTTAAAAAATGTACTTTAAACATTTGATTATTTTAGTTTACAAGATTCAAAATGACATTAACATAATATCCAAATTATTTAAAATTATTTTTATTAATTTAAAACAATATCATTTTATCCATTGGCATACCAAAATACATTAAAATAATAATGTAAGATAAACAAAAATCCAAAGTTGTCCTTTGCAGTCCTTTTTTAGTTAAACACTTCTTTTTGGTATTACAATTGTGAATGGGCCTAACTACTTTTACCCATTATATAATTTGAAGACAATCATTCGTTTTTTTTGAGATCTAGCATCTTTTACAACTTATTCACACAATGGAATGACATATGCCCATTATTTATTTATAAGACTTGAAATTTAAAACACATGTTGAATCAATCTTTCAATTTTTCCAAAATGTTTCACTTTGGTGAACATGGAAGAATGAACAATGTGTTCAAATTTTGGTGTTTATGATTTATGTTAATTTGGTGATTTGTGATATAAGTTTGTTAAGGAGAAATCTTAAAGGTTGAAAAACTTTGAATATTTTTTCATGTGGGGGCTTCAAGATTGTACTTAAATTTTGACTCTTATATGGAATACATTCAAAATGGAAACCCATCATAAGGAGCCTTTGATTTTCAAATATGGGTTGTTGCGTAGGTGGCAAAACATTTAAGATATTGAATGCACATGTGATGAGGATAAAAAGGTGTTTCCAACTTTTATTTGGTACATGCCATTTTTATGATAGTGTTTTTAATTGATAGAATAAAAGACCACATATTCCATGGTGGTGATGAGTTTCATTGCTTTAATTACATCCTTTAGTTATTGAAGCCTTTCATCTAGATCATTATCTGGTTATGTGCATTGGACGTTAATAAAGAATTTGCTAATTAACATAAGCTAAGGAAATGTTGTTTAACAACAAGCAAATTGAAAAGAGGGGCACAAAAACACTAGCAAAATTCAAGCATGTTCTCCTTGGCCATTTGTTGATTAAACATTAGACCACACCTTATATGTAACCTTGTATGGAAAGGTGCCAAGTGTGAAAATTTATGTGTGTACATAAAAACAATCAAGTGCAACTGATTGTTCAAACGATTATGTGTTTTGTTTTTCAAGAAAACAAAAGAACTAAAACATTGTTTACCTTCAATAAAACCAAGCACATGGACCGCATCAATTTCTATCACCTTTAAGTACTTAGGAAAAACATGGGACAATCATTGTGATACATGGATCACCCACCACATACATGTGGGGGGGATTGACAACGACAAGGTTAACCTTGTCAAATGCAAGGACCATGACTTTTGCCATGGTTTGAACTACATTTTTTTCATGTTCAACTTAAACATGCCTTGTTGAACATCCTAATCCCAACTTGAAAGAATCACATGAACCATAGGGGCAAATTTCCCTTCCTTGGCTTGTCCACATGGACCATAGTTCATCCCCTTGGAATAATAAGGTGGTATCACAATATAGAATGCACATCTAACCTTAGAATACTTTAATTATAGTTATGAAATCACAAATGAAAATATCCCCCTTTTGAGTAAATTTGAGGAGAGATTGCATGCTTTCCATAAATGGCAAAACACAAGCAAACTTGAGTTACAAATGTATGTCATTCAATAGGCTTATATTGGTTTGCCACATACATTACAATAATCCTAACATTACTAATACCACTCAACATTGGCAAAATTCAAGAATTAAAAGAAAGTACCAATTGTGTTCATATATGTATTCTAAACACCACACATTAAAAAAATGAACTTGGACATCATGGTTCAACACAAGAATCTACAAAATAGAGATGAAAAAGAGGAAAATCGTCATGTTTCAAATCCAAAACTACAAAACAAAGGTAAAAAAACTCACCTTTGCCACCTAGGTTGTAATGTAGTTAGCTTGCATCATTGTAAGCAAAGGTTGATATTCTACCATGATCCTTTTTAGAGGTTTGAACATGGACATCCATTTCATTTTCACATTCTTGAAAATCTTATTCCCCTTCTTCTCCAAGGTCTAAACAAGCCTTTGAAATTCCATATGCCTTTTTGGCGAATGGTTGAAATACCCATACATATTCTACATGAAAATTTTAATCTTAATAGTGAATTCCAAATCCCCCAAGGATTGGACTACTAAATTCACTACTAGATATTTTTGGTGGTTTAGAAAAAGTTAGGCTAAGCAACTTAGATTAGGCTAGCAAGGCAATTGAGGTAGCCTAGGTAACCATTAAAACACCCTAGGTTGCAAAGATGAAGACTTGAACTCCTCATTTTCACATTGAGAAGTTAAGTTTTTAACCTCTGCATCACCACCTTCATAAGGTGAATTTTTTTGTCAACATATTATAATGAACTTCAATGAATTTTCTTTTCAACATATTGGAATGAAATTATTATTTTTTGTAATATGTCTGACATGGGTAGATATATAAGTTAGTTGAGTTAGGTAGGAAGGTAGGTAAGAAGGTAAATAAAAAAAATTAAAAATTAAATAACCTAGGTAAGTTGTCAAACATACTAGATAGATTAGCTTACCTAGCTTACTTGGCATGCTAGCTAGGCTTACACTACCTACCTACATAATAACCTAACCTATGTAGCCAGTTCACCAACCTAACCTACCTAGGTCTAGGTTACCTTCCTAAGGCCAAGGTGAAGCAACACCTACAGTGGCACCTGCCACCTTCTGTACCTCCTGGAATCTAATATAGAAATCTGGTGATTAAAAAAAAGGATCCCTGAATCTGAAAATTAAAAAACCCAAAAGGCTACTTATTTTCCCCATTTGTTATTTATTATTATTTTTAAAACTAAAAATAAAGACAAATGCTGGAACTCCTTGAAAGTGTAGTAATGTCTTTAGAAAATGAAATTAATAATATCACTTGTTCCTATGTTTGGCTGCTACTGAGAGTCATTATTTTAATATTCCATATCAAAGTCATGAAGAGATGATTTCCTTCAATCTAGTTCTAGTTGAACTATCTATATTGCATTCAATCTGTGTATGAGATCTGCAGTAGTGTTTTATTTGCGGTTATTTGAATTCAGAAATAATTTGTCGATCTTGATCATTTCAAAAAGACCTTAAAGAATGGATGGTAATACATGAAAAAATTGGCAATGAACTGGTGGTTTTTATTATGGCTATTTGATTTTTTTTCCCCTAAAAATTGAGAACCCGTGATTATATTTCAGAACCACAAGTATGAATTCTAAGAACCAAACCAGCCTGATAACCATCGGGTGTCTGATCTTTTTTTTAATAACCACCCAACACTTGTTAACCGTCATTGTCTGCTCCAAGATCTTACACTGGAGTTCTCTGTAATGATGCATTAGAGCAGCTCCACCCACAACAGCAAAATGGCCATAGTACCTTGGTAGTTTTGACACATCTTTGTCAAATTATTTTTTTGGTGTAAATTTCATTTGAAAGATATAAAATATTCTTGAGACTTCATTATTTGCCTTCAAAAAGGAATTAATGGATTAAATTTCAAAATTTCTGAAAATAATATAATTAGTGTCAAATCTGCCAAGAGGTGTTAGTGTATTTTGGATGTACTGTTAGATGACTGTAAGTCAACATGAGATAATAAATTCTTGCTGGGTAAGAAGAAAAGGCAGCAATGTTCTTTGCTAGGGTTTTCAAACTTACGGCATGCGCCCCCATTCTTGGCAGAGGTGATTGAGTTTCATGTCATCGTGGTGCAAAAATATCATCCCAGAATGTGATGCACCAACATGTTTATGAATACCGACGGAGCCAGAATGTGACATATGGACTCATTTTTTACTACGAATGGAGCCAGAATGTGATGTATTGGCTCATTCTTGAATATTTGTGGAGCCAAAATGTGATGTATTGGCTCATTTTCTTACTACCGATGGAGCTAGAATGTGATGTATTGGCTCATTTTTAACTACTAACGGTGGAGCCAGAATGTGATGTATCGGCCTATTTTTGACTACGGGTGGAGATGCTCTAAACAGTGTAAAATTCAGGTTGAGATTGTAAACACACCTATGATGATGATGATGATTATTATTATTATACAGTGCCTCCCAACCCAAGGAGGCCAGCAATAGGAATGGACTGTTTTTGATAAGCCAGCCATAATAATGATTTGAGACCAAAATGGTGACAATTTAATAAATAGTCTTCTGTCACTTCATGGGTTCAAGAGCAGAGTCCCCTGACACCAAAAGGAAAAGATCCAACAAATATGCACCAAATTCTCAAAAGAGGACACAAGGTAAGGTGGAAAAAAAAATCAACCCTCACGCATTCCCAAATCTAAAGAGACCCACTACTCTACACACACATACACACACACACACACACCATTGACCAATGGATGTTATTATTATTAGAATAATCTCCCAAATGTCATTAATAATGGAGATGTTTTTTTTTTTTTTTTCCTTTGTAGTCATGCCAATTCACTTGGGAAAACGTGTTGCATTAAATGTGTTGCATCAATGTTCATTACAGTTGGGGTGACTTGAATTTCAAGTAGAATTGACAATCTTATATATAATATAATATAATAATATATGGGCCAGAGTGAACCAGCACCCACCCAGTGCACCAACGTGGATGGATGGTGCATTGATAGGACTCTCTTTTCTATCCTTGTGCCATCCCAGGTTGACTTGTTTTTTTCTTTGCCCATTCTCAGCCCTTTTCTTAGTTTTTCTTTGCAACTTTATTTTCTCCCTGCCCCCTTCCCAGTTTTTTTTTTTTTGGGGGAGCTTTATTTTCTCCCAGCCCCCCACCCA
>Ga0209208_10013729_pt1 | contig 10070 bp, 7 predicted proteins | sample S1TSphfallax_3_FD_187694 | JGI IMG/M metagenome (GOLD analysis project Ga0209208, IMG submission 187694) | Host-associated microbial communities from peat moss isolated from Minnesota, USA - S1T2_Fd - Sphagnum fallax MG (SPAdes) (version 2) | ecosystem: Host-associated > Plants > Peat moss >... | reverse complement strand
GATCAACAAAAACAACAAAAACTTAACTGAAAAAACAAGGGTTTAGGGTTTTCATGAGCTTAATTAACAATGAAAAAACAAAGGGTCAATGGGAGGTTGGAAAAGGCAAAACAATGGCAAAGACTGGAAATGGGCTTGGGGGTGGAATTTGAAACTTGAAAAAGTTTCTAAAGTTCAGTTAGGCAACCTTGGAATAGTGTTACATGCAAGTAAAGTCACACATTCTTGATTGAAAAAATAAGGCTTTTCGTGCATGAACTTGCTCTTCATGTCCTAGATGGGAAAAAGGAGCTTGAGTGATAAAGCTTGACTCAAGACCATTTGTTGGTGTGTTCATAGCATTTGTTCAACACGGTGACCATGGTTGTTAGGTTGGATTTGGAATGGATTTCAAAGTGAAGTTAAGTTGTTAAGCAGAAGACAATTTTGGAATTGAAAGCTACATGCACATAAATTAAACATGTTTGTACTTTGGGTGGACACCCCACTTGGGACTCTTCTTGTGTTGTATTGGAAAATAAATAAACAACTTAACATAAATGAACTATCAAGATCCAAGGAGTAATTAACCCCAAATGGAAGGATTCAAGAGATGTGGGCTAGTTAGAAGGTGAACTTTCTGGAAAACATCAATGAGGGCATTGATACCTCTAAAGTGGGGGAAAATGACATGCCTTTCTAGGTGAGACTATAAGCGAGCTTGCTTGGTTGGGGCCCATTCTGGGACCACCATGGGGTGGCCTCCATGTCAACATGGGTGATGTGACTTGAATGCCAATTCGGGTTTGACTTTCAATGCAATAAGTTACTACTTAGCACAAGGGTGTGCTAAAATAGGTGGAGGGTTGATAAAGGACTTGAGGTCACTTTGAAATGAATCTAAGTGTTAGAGTTGTAGTTGGGTTAGTAGGCAAAATTGGAGGACTTTAGACAATGAAGTCGTAAATCGTTTAGGAAGTCCACATCGAGGCTGAATCCTTCCCATTTGAGGTGGAAAGGAAAAGCTTGTGTTAGGAAGTTAGTTTGGGATCGAGTTTTTGGATGGGTAATTTATCAACATGTGGTTTGGTCAATGTGCAAGGGAGATGAAGTTATTTCAGGAAAATGGAGAATGTGGGGACGCATCAAGGGGCATTCGAAGCAAAGTTAGGTACCTACATATAAGTACTAATTAAAAATATTTATGATTAAAGACATATGATTACATGACTAGATTAGGACATAATTGTAAACAATCATGAAAGATAGGTTTTCACTTTGTGCTAAACATTGGTCAATGTAAGTAGGTTGGTAAGTAATACTAAATGGGTAGATGGTATCTACTTATAAGTTCATTTGAATGTTGTACTAATATGTCCCATTTCACACATCAATCAAATATTAATATTAAGTATTTTCATACCAATTGGTATTGGTATTATATGAATATTAACAATTCTTTCATATTGACTTAATATTCATAGTGGACACAAGGGTAATATTTTCTTAATACAAGGTAGGTATAACTTAATATTGACATTGATATAAACCTATTATTAAGCTAATATTATTTTAAGTCCATACCAATTTGGTGCTAATATAAGGTTGGTATTGCTTTAGGTGATACTAAATTGATATGTTTTTTCATACTAATATACATACCATTACCATATACCTAGGTTGCTCCTTGTATACACTTACAACATTGGTTCCATCCTATCTACCTATTTACATCCTATTCATCTAACTACTCATTACTTTTTTTAAAAATAGTTAGAAATGTAAAAGATGTGAAGTAAACACATGTCCATAATAATAGATTGATAAAATTTTAACATTTGTTAAATGTGTGATGAATTGGTTAGGGATTTAGTTTCTCATTGGGAAGCTAAGGTTCAAGTTTTTATACATGCAACTTATATGCATGTCTAGGGGATTAACTTAACCTAAGGCTAACACATGATAGGGTAGGGTAGGGTGGGTAGGTAGGTAGGTCAACATTAAGTTGTTTAGGCTAGGTTAGGCTAGACTAAGTAGAGATCACATGTCATGTGTATAGTCATATGTCCATCATGTGTGATTATATGTATAGTTGCATGTTTAGTCATATAGGTAGTCATGTGCTTGACATAATCACAATCGTAAATCTCATGCAAAAACATCTACATGTATGACCACATCTATAATCTCATGATAAAAATGATTATATGATTGGCAATCCTAGTTCCATGTATCATCACAATGAGAAGACTTCAAAAAATAAGTGGTAAATTGAGGTGAAGATATGTTGATATGCTAGTGTCTACTATAGTACATGAACGGTTTCAGCATAAATTAAATTATTTTTTATTTTTTCTAAAATAATTGAAAAAAAATTTACTATTTGTGTTGAAATTTTAATAATTATTATAAAATCAAAATTTGAAGAATTCCGAGTGTCAGGTTTGAACTTCAGACCTGCCACTTTCACTTGTAGATTGTCTCACAAAGACAACAAAATCATGTTTATTATTTTATATAAAACATTACCTGCCAAAAAAAATCAGAATTATAAAATTAATTAATATTGGGGTATTTGTGTATATACCTTTGCGGCCTTTGCTGTACGCTCCCATTGTTGGGAAGTCGCTAGCAAGGGCCATTACAGCCGGCAGAAATGAAGGACAGAAGGGGGGAGACGAAGGACAGAGGGGGCAGAGCGACACCGGGAACCGAGGTAGGGGCCTGCGCAGGGCACGGTCCTTGTGACAGAGGTACCTAGAAGGGCCCTTCGCGTATGCTAAAAATAACCAGCTGGGACGTGGCTAACACGGGCCGTTACTTACAACCGGTGGAAACGAAGGGCAGAGAGCGCAGAGCGCAACCGGGAACCGGGAACCGACGGTCGAAACCCTTGTTCAAAGAGGTGCCGGGAAAGAAGAAGACGGCGACGGAGGAAGAGAGGCTTCTCCATATCCCCTCCCATCGCGTTGCGGCCGCTTTGCAGCCACTCGCTGGATTGGGCCGTTTTTCTTTGCTTCTCTGAGCAGATTCACGAGTTGTTTGCGTTGTTTTTCTTTTTGCAATTGTTTGCCTTTCCCTCACTCTTTCGGTTGAGAATCGAAGTCTATAGCTGCGGGATCTCCTCGGTAGCAGGTGGAAAGAGAGAGAGAGAGAGACAAAGACAGCAGCAGCAGGTGGAAAGAGAGAAAGAGAGCAGCTGCAGCAGGTGTGTGCGGCATCAGCAAAAGCGGTGCTGTATTTTCTTGAGAACAAGAGGCCGAAGGAGAATGAGCAAGCAAGGAACTGGTGACATCCCCTCTCTCTCTACGATGTCGGATCTCGGTGCGGCTCTGCCGCCAGGCAATGGAGGTACTGTTTCTGTCTATGCTTGAGCCGTTATTGTCTACTTTGTGTCGATTTTTTTAGTTTTCCCCTATTGCCATCTTGAAAGCCTTCAAGCATAATAAAACCTATTTACGTCTACAAGACTTTGCAAATCGGAGTGTATTTTAGGTTTTCAAAAACTTATCACTTTCTGAAAGTGTTAGCATGAAATTTTTAAGCTTTGTGAGGTTCCTGTCTGGATAAAATGTTGCAATTGAAGAATACATGCTAAGTTGGTTTTTTTTTGTGAAAAGAACAGCTTGTACTCTGAATCTTGCAACCCTGAACTTCTTTAAGAATAGTTCTTGTGCATTTCTGACGCAGAGAAATCCTAGGGAACCATGTTTTACTACACACCACAGTTTACATGCTTCTTCTAAAGAAGTAAAGGATTATTCAAGATTTGAGCACAAATCTTGAACAGTCTGTTTTGCACTGAGTACATTCATTCGAAATGGTATTACATTGTTAGATCTTGCATTGTTGATTTCTCCTGCCTCATGCACCTGAGGACTACAATAAGGACTTCCTCAATGTGTAGGACATTAGGGACTGACTGCCTTGATAGTCAGTTGTTGAATGCTTAGCATACCAGAATATAGTGCTTGCATCTACATGGAACTAACCGAATGATTCTCCTGTTCTAGTGTTGAGTGCAGCTGATCGTGCAGGTTTGGTGAACATCTTGAAGGTCAGTTTGACTTCTCGCATGACATGTGGCGCAGACCCTCTGTTTGCCAACTCTAGGGTTTTATCATGTGAACTTTTTTGTGTGGGGGCTGCCCTACATTGGGTTTCAGTATTCAGAAGTTGAACTCATAAGTGTTGATCTGTTTATGTCAACTTTTCTTGCAACGTGTATGCCATGAATCAAGGTTGTGCTCATAGAATGCATGCTCTCTTTTCAAGAGTCTGAAACCAAGATGTTGTGGACTTTAGATTGCCTTGTCTAGCTTCTTTTTTTACTTTGACCCAAGCTTTTTCCCATGTCATTGCAGGATAAACTTCAGCATCTTGCTGGACAATCCTCTGGGTACCTTGAATCACTTTCACCTAAAGTGAAGAGGAGGGTGGTGGTTCTGCAAGAACTCCAGGTTTGTTTGTTTGATTTTGGCAGTACTTGAGTGTCTTTTTTAAATGAATATTTTTGTATAGAAAATGAATTTTCCTGTTCCTGGTTTTACGTTGGCTTTGGTTTCCTTTTTAACGAACTTCTCTACAAATAACTCTGTGTGGGAGTGGAATGTAAGATCAAATTGCACAGCATCACATTGACTAGAGAATCTGATCTGAGTAAACTGACCTTTAGTCTTTTTAGTTGGATCTGGTAGGTCTTCTGTATACTGATGTAATGTATATCTTTTTGTACCTAACTGGCTTTCTCTTGTTCAAGCTGAGCCTCCTCCCTTCTGATTGGTTGGTGAGGTTTCTGTGGTCAACTTTGAAGTGTTCATGTTTAGGAAAAGAAGGTGTATGACTAGATTTAATGTCTCTTGATGCTCCAGGACTGTGCATGAAAGTTGGAAGTCCAGAAGCTCAAGCTCAGAAATTGGATTGATATGTAACTTTTGAGTTGTGTTTCCTTGTTAAGCATTTTCCCTCCAAAGTCCTTGTTATGCTGAGAACATGATGTTAGTCAAAGTTCAACAAAGTAATCTGTGCAGCTATATAACTGGATTCACAAGTAGATGTGAATTTTCTTTCCTTGGATCTGACCTTCCTTTTGCTTTTTGGTTGAAAGAGTGATCATGATGAACTTGAGGCAAAGTTTAAGGAGGAAAGAGCTGCTCTCGAAGCCAAGTATCAGAAGTTGTATGAACCACTGTACTCCAAGGTATGGACTGAGGATTATTGCAAAGCCTCAGGGAAAACTGTACTATGTTAAGTTTAAGTCTTCAAAGGATTTTTGTAATCCTTATTGAAAACTGGATTATTAAGATTAAATCTTCAGATAAATTGTTCTACAAATATATAAGCATGCTACCTTTGCACACAAGATTGCAGTCTCTGCTCTCTGACTATGCAATATTTTTGTGCTTTGACCTAGAAAATTTTCAGTAAACTAATGTGAAACAAGGATTGAAATTGATTATGGTTTCTTTTATATTATTCTAGGAAGCCAGATGCTACAAAATCTCATAGATTTGTTGATTGTAGAGAGCGGAAATTGTCAATGGTGATCTGGAAGTTGAGCCTTCCAAGGATGAAGTCCCTGAGTCAAATGCAGCATCAGAGGAGGTGGGCGAGGAAGGTTAGTTGCCTGTATGTATGACATTTTCACTAACCATGATGTGTAGGTGGCTTTGTGTTTAATCTACCACTTGGGACATCTAGAATAATGCTTTAGCCATGCAGGTGGCACAGACGATGACATCTATATTCTGAACTAAAATTATTTTCTTGTTTGCATGAATGTTGCAGAGAAGGGGGTCCCACAGTTTTGGCTCACAGCAATGAAAACAAATGAAATCTTGGCCATGCAGGTAGGAGAGAAGTTGATACACTGATATTCTTTGTTAGATTCAAATCGTATAAGGACCTTTTGCTTATATATCTTCTAGAACTTGCAAATGGAGTGGATCTCATCAATTGTTATTTTACTGATAGCATCTGTATCTTTGAATTGCAGATCACAGAGCGGGATGAGGCTGCCCTGAAATATATAAAGGACATCAAGTGGAGCAATCTGGATGAGAATAAGGGTTTTATACTTGAGTTTTATTTTGACTCCAATCCATACTTCAAGAATCCAACGGTTCTTCCCTATCATTTTTCAATCACACTAGTGGTTTCAATAATCTCAAGTTTCTTTGTTGGTTCTTTTGCAATGGGTCTTGATGTGAAGATGGAATGTCATTGGCAAATAGATATTAAGCACTCACTGGTTAAACATGATTGCAGGTCATTTTCTGAATCCCAAGTGTCTCTGTTCACTAGAACCTCTTCAAAATGGACATAATTTGTTATGCATGGTCCTGTAAATTTGATTGATCTGCCCATATGGACTTCAAGGATTTGGTTGGATTGGCAGTTGACTAAGACGTACCACATGATTGAGGATGACGAGCCCATCTTGGAACGTGCTGTGGGGTAAGTTCTGTGGATGGATTATGTTAGGGTTTAGCTGTAGGTTTATGTTTCCTCTTCTAATCTAGAATAGGTCTAGGTGCAATAGGGAAATAAACCACCAGGATCTTCTTGAATTCTGGAAGATGTTGGCCTTGAAAGTTGTCGAGAGCACCTCTTTTCAGCATTGAAGCAGAACAATCTACAATCATCAAGCCATTGTGCTGTCCTCGTCTGGGGCTCTTTGATCACTTGCTATTCTCTAGAAAGTCAATGTGTACATGTGAGTGGGAAGAGTCAAGAAGCACCCTCATTGGCCAAACTGTTACCGGTTTTGCAGGACAGAGATTGAGTGGATTCCTGGGAAGAATTTGACAACAAAGGTTTTGAAAAAGAAACCCAAGAAAGGGGCAAAGAACACAAAGCCAGTTACAAAGACTGAACGATGTGAAAGCTTTTTCAATTTCTTCAGCCCTCCACAAGTGCCTGATGAGGAAGATATTGACCAGGATACGGTACAGAGCCTCACCATTTCTAGTCTGTGAAAGGTCCACGGAATCTTCTTCTGGTCATGTTGAAGACTAGTGTACCGTGAACCATCTTTGAGGTCAGCATTAATGGAACAAAGAAACAGCGGACACAAATGCTTCATCCCTTCCATGTCCCTGGATTTATCCACTGCAAAAGCAGCACTACATTTTAAAGCTGTTTTTGATGGAGCAGCCTCTAACAAGTAGAAGGTCTGGGAAGGGGCTGAAAAGTCGTCAAGACTAGCTGGCAGTGTAAAGGAGGTGGCATAGTTTTTGAACCCACAGCACTGTTTGTACAAAGAATCTCCACAAGCTTTTGAGGGATTACTGAAAGTTTGCTCTTTCCATCTATTATAAGCGGTTGTTGAACTGTGGCCATCTGATGGTGATTTGATATTGGAATTTCATGAACCAATTGGAAGGAGAAAATCATCAGTAACTTGGACCTATTTCATAGCTGGAACCTCTAACATGGATTGACCTCTAATCCAGCAAGTATTTTCTGCCTGATATGTCTTTGCAGCAGATTCACTTTGCTAAGGTCTTGCAAATGGTGTTGCATGTCTTATGTGGTATTTTGGTTTAGTTCAGACCTGATGTGCTGAAGTGTGTCTACGTACCTTTTGTGCTGAAATTCATGGTGTATGAGCTGCAGTGTTCATCTTCACATATGCAGTATGAATGACTCACTGACACCATCTTCAGAGACTTCTAGCTTCCATTTTGCCCCCATGGAAGTCTTAGGATTACAGCCTTCACTTGCAGAGGATGGGCATGCGAGAGGTTAAGCTATAATTCCAGTCTGCTGTTGCTGAAAGGACTGTATGTGTGCAGGCAGAGGAGTTGCAAGATCTGATGGAGCAGGATTATGATATTGGGTAAGCTTCATCCTTTCCCTCAGTGTAATTAGTTTCTATATGAATTTGAAGTCTCACTCATCATTGGGCTTTGGAGCATAAGGCAGGGTATGCTTGGCTCACTCAAACTTTGACTGCAGAACGTCTTGTAGCAATCAATAAATTGTACATGATGGTTGACTCCTTGTTGCAGATGGTACAAGGTTTCTTGCAAGAATGCAATGCCAAGCTGCATGTTATGATTCCTAGTTTCATTCCCTTGTTATAGGCAGGTTTTGTCTGTAAGTCCAGTTGCTTTTTGCTAGGATTTCTTGTATCAGGATATGAAGAGAAACCTGTCTGATATCTAATTGTTCTATATTTGCAGGTCAACAATAAGGGACAAGATTATCCCCCATGCAGTTTCATGGTTCACAGGTGAGGCTTTGCAAGGGGAGGACTTGGAGGACGAAGATGAGGAAGGTGATGAGGATGATGAGGATGAGGACGATGATGAAGATGATGAGGACGAGGATGAAGAGGAGGATGAGGAGGATGATGATGAGGAGGAAGTCCGTGGTCGCAAGGTTCAATCTTTTCTTTACTCATCTTATTGTTGTGACTTTTCCATCGTCTGTTCATAGCCTGGCAACTCTACTCAGGTGAAATTGTGTGCAAGCTACATGTGGTTGAAGGTGATTCTAATGTCATGGAGTTTCACTGACATGTTATGTGTCATGTGGATGCAGCATGTGGGCCCTGCAGCCAAGGTACAATTTTCATCACCTCTGCTGTTTCTTGGATTGGTCTCTGTTTGAAAAATTTCTTTCTGCAGTTGTCTTGATGTTATCCGAATTTTTTTTCTGAAGATTGTTGTGTACCTGGAATGGAGTATTTGCAGGCCGGTGACCAGAAGAATAGCAGTGGGCAGCAGCAAGGAGGAGAACAGCCTGCAGAGTGCAAGCAGCAGTGAAGCCATAGAATTTGACAAGCTCTTTTTCCAAGGGGGGTTAGAACATCCTCCAGAGTGCACACAGCAGTGAAGCCATGCCATTTCACATGCTTTTTGTCCAAGAGGTCAGACTACAGCTACACTATCATAGAGGAGACTGCAAATACATAGATGGGGATGGATAGGCGGAGGCCTTTCACAGGGAGGGCACATTTTAAAGTGAACAAGCTAAGTTTCTTGTAAGGAGTTTTAGGTTTCAAAGTGCTGAGATGAAGCAGAGGGGAAGCAAGCACTAGAATGGTTTAATAGTGGTGGTTGTTGAAAAGAGGTGGAAGTTCTGGTCCTCACTGTTCTCAATTATCTCTATTCCCTGTTCCACTGAATGGCTGGTCAGTGCATGGTACATGTTTTACAATCTCTCAAGTAGGTAAGGCATTTCTCTTGCACCAAATTTTCTCTTCCTCTTGTTTAGCTTGGTCCATTCAAGGGGGCCTTGGGTTTTCTCTTTTGCTTCATGAAAATAAAATCCACCACTGCTTTCAATTTGAATTACTCTTTGATAGTCACTGGAATTGGAGTGGCAAATGCAGGCAATAGTCTGTGATAGAATTCTAAAAGCGATTAGTGGCTTGTTTGTAGTGTCAGGAAGACTTTGTCTTTAGACCAGTAATTGTCTTCAGAGGAGTGCTTTGCTTGGATGCTTTTGCTTGCTTTGCTTCCTCTCATGTATGTTGGCTGTATGTAGGTTGGCTCCGTCTTTCAAACCAGTTTCAGTTTCAGTTTTGAAAATTTTCCCCAAGTTTTAGAAGTGGCCATCTATGGAAGTTTTTCATCTATAGGAGAAATTGATTTCTTGGATTCCAATCTTGTAACTTTGTCTTTATGTCTGGGTTGTTTGAAGTTGTGAAGCAGCAAAAATTTCTTGAGATGAAAAAGGTTTGCTTAGGCAAGATCAACAATATTGTTTTCTTAGAATGCAAACCCCCATCTGTAGGGAGGACAATGTCAACACACCATCTAAATGTTTCTTGATGTTTGAAATGTAAACAAAATTGTAAGAAGATGCAACTGCTTTTCGACCCTTTGAAAATCAATCTCTTTGGCAATGGATGCAAAGTCATGACAATTTTATGAGCATGTTGTAGTAGATGGATACTCAATGGATAAGTGAGTTGAACACAATGAGAGAGGCCTAATTGTTAAAGAAAGGGGAATTGAAGCCAAGTTTGTTCATCTTGATGGAGAAGATGGCCCTTAACATTGGTAGGATATTTTGGGTTTGAGCATGAAATGGTCCAAAGCTTGATGGACACGTAATGCCCATCAAAAATGGTTTTGATG
>Ga0209208_10013728_pt1 | contig 10071 bp, 3 predicted proteins | sample S1TSphfallax_3_FD_187694 | JGI IMG/M metagenome (GOLD analysis project Ga0209208, IMG submission 187694) | Host-associated microbial communities from peat moss isolated from Minnesota, USA - S1T2_Fd - Sphagnum fallax MG (SPAdes) (version 2) | ecosystem: Host-associated > Plants > Peat moss >... | reverse complement strand
GTCCCTAGTTTGTGTTTTAATTGTGCCCACTCATGCCCTCGTGAAGGCCATAGCCCAAACGAAGCTTGAGTTTTCTTCAAGTTTTTTTCAAAGGTGAAGATTTTTTTTAGGATTTTTTTTTTTTTTCCTTTTTGCAAATTTTATGGTTGCCATAAAATGAAACCATTGCACAAAGCCTTTTTGAACCCAAACGGAACTAGCATAAGTTATCTTTACGCTATTTTAAGTTTTATTGAAATTGTTTTCAAATCATTTCACTATGAAAAATTATGTTCGCCAAGATTAGATTGGCATGCAACTAGATCATCATAGAAACTATTGTGCAACTAGGGTACAAATACAATATGGAAATATGATGAATTAATAATTAAAATGCCACATTAGAGTATTTCATAGTTGCACATTAGTTGCAACTTGGACTCTATACATGCATATGTACACAAAATATATATGGTGATAGTCAACCGTAGTTTGACCATGATCACAAGTTACAATGAAGTGGTTAATCTCAATTGTGTTACAACTAGTGTAGCTTTAGAGCTAAGTGAACAACTATTTTGCAACTGGCGTACGACGTTGATGCATACAATCATGCCATGTGTATGGTTAGGTAAAGGTCCATAACATCTGGAACTTGCAACTTGTTTGCAACTAAGAGTCAATTAAATTGGTTAGTTTTACAACTAAGTTACAATTAAATGTGTCATTATGGTTTCACTACATAACTACTACTTGTCAATTATTTTAGAACTAGAGTTTGGGTCAGGACATGGGAAGGGAGTTCATGATGGTATTAGGGCTATTTTAAAACATGAAATTAAGGAAAAAAAAACTCCTTTTGGCCAAAAACTTTAAAATGCTGTTACTTTTTGTGAACAGAAACAATTGGAGGAACTTGCAACCTACACTAATGCACGAAGGGTGGTGTGACGATTTTTCCATTTGGTGATACCTAAAGATGTGGATCAAACTACTGATTGGGATTGTAAGAACATTACAGGTTCAAGGTCCTTGCATTCTATGGCATTGGTTTCACATAAAAATGTAGTTTTGTTGAAGATACAAGAGCTAACTTATTTCTACTCAAAATGCATGGATGTAATTTTGAGTTGTGTGAGAACAAGAAACATGTGGAACCTTGGAGACTACATACATTGGAACCACTAAATGTAACATAGGTAATGTTTTCAATGGTTCTTTATGTATAAAAGGTCATGCATGTTTGTAGCTCCACTTCATGTCCCCTCTGATAGGTGTGATAAAAAAAAAAAATTCTCTACATTTAATGATCGGCTATATAATAATTTTGAAAGAAGTGCATCTAATGGCACTCATTATGTTGTAGCCTTGTTTATTGCAAATTAATTAATTTAAAGTGAACACATTTTTTTGGCATTTCCTACAACCTCTAGGCTAGAATAAATTTTGAGGATTTAATACTAGATTCTTAATGTCATATTATGTTTTTTTGTTTTGTAGGTTCATGATGATTAGATGATGTGTTCATTTGGAAAAAACCCATGTCCCACCAAATGAGTTCAGTGGAGCTCAAAACAATGTTGCACAAATAGGGTGTTGTGCTCAATGTCATAAAACATAGTAATGATACTTGGTGATGAACATATCCTTACTTAAACCAAGGTCAACAAGATACTCTAGGTTCCACTAGTAGCATATGTGCACCAAGATGGTTAATTGGAAGGAATGCTAATGCACTTCCTGTATTTCATTGTATTCTTGAAAGGTGTAATTTTTTGCATAGTCCACCATAGACATCACAGAAGATTTTTTACATGTATCCAAACTTATCCAATACTGTTCCTCTTAAAAGCGAGCTACATAATTATGGACTATGAATTTATGTAACCTTAGCCTTAGGTATTGTAGGCATTCAATTGGTCTAATCTCTTTGTATTATGACCGTAGGATCTTATTATCTTTTCCAAACCTAGTCTTGCCATGTAACACTAGTTCATAACACTTCCACTACATCAACTATGAACAAGTTGCATCCTCCTCTATAGGACAAATCAACAACATATCAATCCCACATTAAACACAAGTTCCTTTCAAACAACTTGGGTTGTGTTAAGGTGAACCATCAACTGAACATAAGATGGAGTTCCACATGTCAATAACATCATTAAACTAGCATTTGTCAGCTATGCATTCTCCTAGAATAATGCTAATGTTGCAAATATCACAAGCACATATGCATTGAGTTCCATGTACTCCCTTTTGTGCCAAAGTTATGCATATTATTGAACCCTAATATGAATTTTGCCATTTCAACATGGTATTTGCAAGCGCAAATGTTCCTTTCCTTTAATCACTGCACATAGAAAGGTTTCATCTTTTCAAAAGCTCACAAATAAACATTGCAAGTTGGGTTTTCCTTTAGGAACCGAATGTAGAAATCTATTTGCACACAACACACAATAGATTTGAATGTGTAGAATATTTAACCAACCACCACCTAATAGCACAACTAAGTTGAACTATTTGCTTATGTGCATGGCCAAATTATTTATTCTATTGATCAAATTAAGATCAAGTAAGAATCAAGTACTTGCCATTACCAACCATGAATTAAAAACAAGTAACTGAGATCTAATGATCACTTGTCAAACTAGTCAAATATACTAGACACTACTATCCATATTTACTTAAACAAGTAGGGGCTACTAATCACTTGTCAAACCAATAAATCTATTGGACATTATTGCCCATTACCTTAACAAGTAAGATACACTGATCATTTTCCAAACCAGTAAAATCTACTAAACACTACTACCCATTACTTAAACAAATAGGGATCTACACTTCTCCAACTTTTAAACATTACACCTTATTACTTAGACAAGTAAACATTTACTAGCCCTTCAAGTAGGAATCTACTTACCATTACTAACCATGATTAGGCAAATAAGAATTTACTAGTCATTACTTGTCCAAGCTACTTGTAGGAAACTGGCAAGTAATTAAAGGTTCATCTTTCTGGTCTTAAGTACATATAAACTAGAACAAGTAACAAGTAATTGCTACTTGTTGGATGGAACAACCTATTGGAGGTTAAGTTGACAAGTAATACTTACATGTACCTATAAAAAATCAACAATTTGATCAACTTCTAGCAAGTAGGTATTACTCACACACTAAGTAACAATTTGGACATTTCAATGTAAGCCAATAGATGTTACTGGTTAGAAGTAAGATCACCATAGACAAGTTTAGCACCCATCTAGGTCCCCTTAAATTGAGCAAGTATGTAATAAACCTAACAATATTGTAAGTACCAACTTTTTGATACTTTAAGACAATAACAATCAACATTCAAATTTGGGTCCAGACTCCACATTCTTTAAAGTGTACCATTAAGGACAAAAAGGACCTAGTCTTTAATGGAGTTTTTTTTTTGTCTTATATTTTGATCCCCAGCAATATTAATTGAATCAAAATGTGTCAAATATTTTAAAACTACCATATTTTAAACCACTACAACTATAGATTCCATCAATTTCATCCATTTTGTGTCTTTACATGGTCAAATAAGACTATGTAAAGGAGTATAGAAAGGGTGATAAATAACATTATTTTGGTACTCTTTAAACAATTTAGACCCATTTGTCTATAGTGCATGGATTGAAAAGTAATGTCTGACAAACTTTGTCAACCCTATGATTCTTGCACATAATGAATCAAATGTTGTTCAAACTTCTTGACATCAATTCTTCGATGTTACACATCCTTTTGGATTGGTGATATGGTTGTGGATGTTTCCCACGATTAGAGGATGAGCTTTTGGTCTTCAACATTTATGACATCACATTGATGTTTCTTGGGCAACCCACCCCAAAAAATTTCACCTATTTGGTTAGCATGAACTTTTCTACCTATAGTTTTTCAAATAGATAATTAAAAAGCCCCTACTGTCTTAACAATATGCATTTGATTTATGTCAACACTTGTAGACACAACAACAAACAACAACACATTTTTGAAGGTCAAGTTTTGAGAGTGTCGAGTAGTGGTTATCTGAACATAAGCAGACTTCATGGCATCTAATACTACAAAATTGCTCTCAACTTCCCTTCCAAATCTTGCATACTATGGTACATAGTTTACCACCCTAGTATTCGATGAATTTTTTAATAATTTCCTACTTTTCCACTCCATTGAAAGAATATTGTATGCTATCCATTTGTTGCATGAAGTTGTCTGCTACACTTGAACACTTCCTCCACCTTCTAAGTCTTGAATTGGGTTGCAAATCAACATCAAGTTCAAAATTATCGAAATTTGCCATTGGAGGATCATCTATATGATCATTTGAATTAAGTTGTTTTTTCTACAGTCTCAACCCTCTACATATTTATTATTGTTCATGTCGTATAGTTTGCAGCCTATTAAGGAACTAAGAACGTTCATTATGTAAAAAAAACATAAGACACTGGGACATTTTCCAAATTGTTTATTAATGCAAGTTAACCACAATGACTTAGGTATGCAACTACAAAACTTGTACCAACTATTTGCAAATTGTTTTGTCATAAACACAAAGATATAAATACTAAATGGTAATGTAATAATCAGATGTGAAAAATTCATTTGATCCTTTCTATATTTATTCTTATCAAGTTTTGGATGATTAAATTATGCATACTAACAATGTGAATAATTTTTCCCTTGCCAAATTTTGTACATTTACCTGGCCTTTTCAACTGCTAAAGCCTCCTTTCTCCGAACTTTGCGTTCTTAATCAATCTTTATCCTCTTTACTCTTGGCACATACTTGTTCCTTTTGCTTCCCATTTGGACAGAAACATTTATGCACGATTTGACCAAATGATAGGATACATCATGTCCAAAAGTAGCTTAGGCACTAAAAAATAACAAAATTAACATGTGAAACCATTTTATATACCTTAGTGTAGGCTGGTTAGTTCCCACATTGATGAAACGAATAATTAATTTTGTTCAAGATGAAACTACTTGAAAATGAACTACTATTTATTATGACATTATAAATTATAATATTGATAGTTATGAAACTACTAAGTTTGTACCTTGTTACAAGTATATGAAGAGGTTGTTTTCAATTACACCTCCTTGCACAAAACAATCATTTCAACAGCTAAAGGTTTATGTCATGTGATAAAAATGACCTCATGAGAAGGTACTCATGGATAAGATGTATCCATGATTCTAGCTCTCATTGGACTATATCCCAAGATGATTAAGCCAACGATAGGGAAGGGTTAAAAAACAATCCTTGGAAGGTTGATTTGAGTGAGTGTATCTAATACATTGTGGATGACAAAAACTAATTTCAACAATGTGGGTTCAAAAAAATCACATTTGTGGGCAAATAATAAAGATATGAATTTACATATATGAAATCACATGTTATTAATTCATGTTATGTTAATTTCTTGCAATTTCTTGGAATATGCTACTAGAAGCTTGGGATAATAGAAATTGCAACTCAAATGTTACAACCTTAGCGTTGGGCTTGCGATCAAGGCAAAGGGGTTACAAGGTTGCGGGCCAAGAGGAAGCCCGAGAGTCACATCACATGCTCCCGGGAGTGTAAGAAAGTGTGAGGGAGTGAACTCTCACACTCTCAAGGCAACTCCCACTTTGGGAGATGGAATCCTGGTGGATTCCCGAAACTTCAGAGAGTGATTTGAAGGGTCAAAACTCAATGGCTTGTGGCGTTCTTTATATCATTGGAAGCCCTTGGAACTTAGATGTCTAAAATGGGCTCTTATTGTTCATTTAAACAATTCAAACACAAGTTATGGCCAAAAGAAGGGCCGGGAGTCAAACTGCCAATTTGACTTCCGACCAGAAAAAGTCAGGAATCGACCCGATTTACTTATCTACAAACTATGTGCGACATACTGTTGGAAAGTTCTCGAGGAGAACTACAACTTTGCTTTAAACCGCACTTCGATCCAAGGTCTGCTCGCAAAGTTATGGGGCTCCAAAGTCGCGGGAGTCCCGGCTGGCGTGATTTTGGGACTCCCACGCGGGAGTCCCGGGAGAGAAAAGCCATTTGGATGTAGGCCCCGTGGAGAGCTGCAGAGTATACTATAAAGGGGGAAGGTGGTAGCTTCCCCCAAGTCCGAGTCGTGGTGAATTTTATGTGTCCATGTTGCCCGTGGTTCATCCTAGCACCAAAGGTGCTCCAACAATGCACTAACCACCTTGTGTGGGTTGTGTGCAGGCCTGTGTGAGTGAGTGAAACTTGTCAACTCTTCCTAGTCCCATCTCGGAGCTCCAACATGCCCCTCTACCCCTCAAAGTGTTGTGAGTTAAGGAGCGTGCCTCGACTCCTCTTTCTTCCATTGTCTTTCACTTGGACTCACATTTGAATCCTTCAAGGAGTTGGGAGTGCGTCATCAAAGCTCCCATTTACCTTGTACTAGATGTGTCCAAAATATGTTTATTAACATAATTGTTTTGGTTCATATAGGTAATTATCAACTAGCACATGTAATCAAAATTCTTACATGGTCACCCCCACCCATATGTAAGGCATTGTAACTTGAACCCAAAAGACTTTAAATACCTTTGCAAATTAAGTTGACAACACGCACAAAAAAATTAGCCCAAGATATTTCCAAGCAAAAAAAGACACTTATAGTGGATGAAGAAGGTCAAGTTGTAAAAATTTGCAAAAAATGTGATTTAATGAAAGCATCAAGAAACACATGAAAATTTGTTTGAGAAAAAATTGCAAAACTTAGCAATACATGTCTATTCATAATCAAGTTTAATCGTATCATAAAAAGAGCATCAAGAAATGAGTTACAAAGTTTTATAAAAGCAACTAGTGCTCTTAGTCTAAGCAATCTTTCGAACTCAAAACTTCTATGTGCTTAGATTCAATCAACTAGTGCACTGAATTTTAAACATGAGCAAACACAGTTTTGCAAAAACAACTAGATAGAAGCATATTAAGGAAGACCTAATACTCACATAAAAGTAATGACCTAAGTTCACTTCAATGTCTTTAAGGTGTATAGGTTGCAAAACATACCAAAGGAACTTGAATAAAGCCCGTGTTTGAGAAGTGGTCTCAATGAAATCAAACAATGCATTGCAAAATTTGTCATTGTGTCCAAAAACCATGGTTTCAGGTCGGCCATCCTTTGCTTCTAGTATGGGCATCAAATATTGTGCTTTCCTTTGGAAATCAACTATGAAGCACATGGAAAAATCCCTAGGCTCTTAGAGAAATCCCTTCACATGACCACATTGTTTGATGTATCATTATAAGTATGTTGCCAAACCCTATTCAAGAAAATGCACACACAAAACCTTTCACATTTGAAGCAAAAAATGTCATACAAAACAAGAATCATGATTGTGTATCACAACCTCGGGATCTTAAGAAGATCCCAACATACTTCATTGAAGCTCCATGGCAGACATTAGGTCTACAAAACAAGAAGACAAAGAGGCAACATTCTTTTCGTGGCTAGGTCATTTCAAAATGCAAAGAGTATTGGCAAGGGAAGCCCTCTGTTTGTGGCCCTAAGTCATTTCAAAAAAGGATAGCTTTTTACAATTGACACATGCCCTAGTTTTAGGTAGTGGAACTACTTGTTTACTTGCAAAATTGGTTGGGCAAGTCAAAATGAAGTTGCACCTTTGGAGGGAAGATTAATGTGCGATCCTACTATGCATCAACATAGTTTTGGAGCAATTTTTTCCATTTCATTTGGAGTAAAAAAAGTAGGTGAAAAATATTTTTGAAGTAATGCCAAATTTTTAAGTTTAAAAATACTTCTCTCCAAAATTACCACATTAATCACAAAGCTTGGATACCCTACATCACATATACATAAAGTGCATATGAATATACATGCATCAAACTTTTTAATTCCCTTCACCTACACAAATTGGCATAAGATAATTTGCAAGTAGACCATTAACTATTACTTTTTGACATTCCATTATATATATCAAGAGCAAGATTAATATTCTACAAGTATATGTGGGTGCCTCTTCAAAAGAAAAAATATATTACTGACTTTCGCTTTGTTTTTCAAAATAACTAAATTTTGTAATGCCAAACTCTACTTGTTGTGTCTAATTGATTGTGCTTTCACCCAAGGAACTAATGTCTTAAGAATAGCTTATTTGATAGACCTTCAATTTCATAAACTTTCAAGGAACAATCCCATGTTTCTTTTACTGTTTTTTCTCCAATGACATTTTGAAACAAAGAATAATGCAAACCAACAATAATGAAGGTCCTAGCCTTCCTATCCCTCTTTTCCCAATTTATAAAATCCCTTGTTGGTTTAGCTTTTGTCCTTGACACAATGCTTTAAAGCTTTTTGTCTTCTAATAACATTTTCATTTTAAACTTCCACAAATGGAAATTATCACCTACAAACTTTGTTATGACTTATGTGAATCTATGTGGGCCCATAACCTGTTGAGTTAAAGAGGACTTCATGTAGAAGACTTCATTTGTAATAATCTAATTTATTAGCTTGTAAACACCTTGTTAATAGACATTGGACTAGTTTTGCAAAAGATACATAATGAAATATTATATTTGCGAATACCACATTACCCTAGAACTAGAGCTCAAAAACCACTATAGTACAATTTTGCTGCAACTACATCCCCCAAAATGCAACTTCTATGTAACTACACATTATAAATATGGTGATTTAATAAATAAAAATTCATGTAAAAAAAAAGCCAATTGTTTGATAGTTGCACCTTAGTTCTAAATGTGTTTTGTATATGGTAATTTATATGCATTGTATATACGCATGTAATCAACTACTTTTGACTTTCTAAAGAATCGCATTATAGTTGTAATGTGAACTGTTAAAAATGAACTACACATTGAACAACTTTTTTGCAACTAGCATACAACTTTCATATGTGCAATTATGTCATGTGTCCACACTCCCACCATCCATGAGGTACAACCTTTGTAACTAGTTTTCAATTATGAAGTTTGTTTGTGTAGTTGGTTGGCCATTATGTTGCCATTAAATGGTCACTATTGTAATACTAATTGCCCATTATTGTGCCATTATTGTGCCATAACTATGCCACTATGTGGCCACCTAGATGCCATTAATTGTTACATATATGCACTAAAAGCCACACTGTTCACACTATTTTACAACTGGATGGCCATTTTGGTGCTACTACTTGGCCAGTATTAATAAAGTACTACAAATTCACTATCCATATAAAGTGTGAATTTGTAACCTCAAATTGGATCCTAATGCTACATAAAATTATATCAAAAATATCTATTGGAGGTACATCAAGGAATTCAAGCTTATACGCCTAGAATTGTTTTATGCCGAAGGTTACATGAACAATTTTGTAGTTGATAATAGCTAATTTTTTTTGCAAATAGTTCTTTGGCACCCACAAAGGTAGAATCTAGTGACATATTTAATATATAATATTTGGAAATATTTTACTAAATTATTATGAATTAAACACTAGATTAAATAATTAGCCCTTAATTTCAATCAATCAATTTAATTCAAACAATTTATGAAATTAAAAGCAATGTGTATATTTTATTAAACATTCAATAAAGGTGTACATATGCATATTTTTTTATACAACTCAATGTTTTTTACTTAGATTCATGTTTGTTATGTAATATTTCATAATGAATTATTTGTTAATAATTTATTAATTTTTAATTAATATGTAATATACTTAATTACTACAAATTAATTAATTGAATTGAATAACAAACTATTCATGAATTCATTAAATCAAAGTTAAATAGTTATTTTGTTAATTAATTTAGATGGTAAATAAATAGATTCTAAAATCGGATAATTAGTTATTTAATCATTAATTATTTAAAATCACTAACAAACTATTTCAATTTGATGAATTAGTTAAAATATTTTAGATAATAATTTTTCTAAATTTAGATGAGTAATTACTGAATTTTATTTGAATTCAAATCATCAATTATCAAAATAATTATTTTGATCAAAATTAATTTGCTACTTATTTTGATAATTATTATTTAAATTACCTAAATAATTAATTATGTGAGTT
>Ga0209208_10013726_pt1 | contig 10072 bp, 7 predicted proteins | sample S1TSphfallax_3_FD_187694 | JGI IMG/M metagenome (GOLD analysis project Ga0209208, IMG submission 187694) | Host-associated microbial communities from peat moss isolated from Minnesota, USA - S1T2_Fd - Sphagnum fallax MG (SPAdes) (version 2) | ecosystem: Host-associated > Plants > Peat moss >... | reverse complement strand
ACTACTCATGTTCCACAAAAATGATTAGCAAAAGGTGTAGCTAAATAGAGAGAAAATTTTATTGATATTTGCTGAAATTGTTGAGAATCAAACTCCCATTGGGTAACTGTTGTAATACATAACACAAGGTGTACTTTGCATATTTATTCCTCAATTGTTGAAATCCTGAAAAATTCAATTTGAGATTGCCAATTTTCTTTTTTTTAAATAACTATTCAGCAATGAAGTGCTAAACAGTGTTTTTTTTCTTTTGTTTGAATGGACTGGGGCAAATTGACGCCCTCCTCTAGGGCCAATCATTGTAGTTGGCCAATGAGAAACAGTCATACATTGCTGAGAAAGAGTCAATTTCCACTGCTGGCACTCTAGGAGGGGCCCGGCCTGGTAGCATGTGCCAAGCAGTTTCAAAGTTGTTTTTCTCCAAATCTTCATCCAAAAAGTAAGTGTTCAGGGGTATGTAAATGCTGCCGTGGGGCAGGGTCTTAGGATTTTACTATGAACGTCTGGAATCTGGGTAGACAAACGCCTTCTCCAAAAGCAGGCAATTGTCCTTGGATGGCCTACTCTGTGAGAGGGGAGGAAGACGTACAAAATTCCTAAACTACACAATTGCATTTGCATCACTGTCTCCACTTAGGTACTGTGCTCTGCAAGTGGAAGAAGAGCGACCTTCTACCAGACAAAGAAACGACTCATGTGCGTTCCATTACTTGAACGCTATCCGGATGGCAGCAGTGTTCAGGGTCCACACTCCAGAGTCCAGACAAGTCACAAAGCATCTAGCTCAACTGTATTCGTACGGGGACTCGGGAGCATCTTGGCTGATGAGGAGGTACACATGGCTTTTCCGCCTGCACACTGAAGCAGTGCAATCAACCATGCCGCACCATCCCCCCCGCACTCCTCTTTCTCCTTTCCAACGGTGAAATTCCACTACTTTTACCTTCCAGGCTCCATCGAGCATATGAATTTTTGTTTGTAGCCAGAGTGGCGATCAGTTTTTTTTTTCCAAGTGCAGCTAGTTGCAAATGTGGCTACACAACTCAAAGTCAACTTAGCGTAGTTGGCGTTTTTCTTTTCTTTTCAGCTGGAGCTGCCCTGTCAAATTTTAATTTTAAAAAGTGACTATGTTATCAAATTGTCCTTCCAAATGTTTGCAGATTGGCTACAACCATAATAAGTGAGATCAAAAATATTGGCGAAATGTGGGTTTACAAGGGAGTGCATTTGACTACAAAGTTATTGTAGGGAGCAGAGATTTGGTGACTTGTAGCACCGAATAGAAGCTCATACAAGCAAATAACCCTAGACTCTAGTAAGCCTAACTAGTGATCACTTATACCTTAAAGTCCCAAGTTACAAGTTTACGAAGAAAAACAAACTTTGCACTTGCATATGGATGGAAGGAATTAATTGACAAATTAATCTACCTAGTAGTAAAAATAAGGACCATAGATGAATGAGGAAGATTTAAATCTTAAATAGTTTGAAGGGGATTTGAACCCCAACCTTCAAAAGGGTGCAACTTGTTGTAACTCAAGCCCTACTTGCACCCAAAAACCAATTAGAAAATAAGCTTTATACCTTTGAGTTTAAAATCAAATTAGAACCTTAAATGCAAAGATTTAAATTCTAGAACATACACAATGATTTAAAATATCTGCCATGACCCTAAAAATTTACAATCTAATCAACAAAAGGTCAAAAAAAAATTATTATATTAGGTAGGGAAGAATCTAATTGGTAAAAAAAAAAAAGTTGCAAGTCAAAATAATGGCATAATCATAAGACCTTATCTAATTTGTCACCTTGCACTTGCAAATTGTAACCTTCCAAGAAATTGGAATCCCTTATGCACTTATAGAATATTGCAATTCATCTTACCATTTGGCAATGGTTTGGTCATAGAGAAAATTTTCTAAAATAAAAAACACTGACTATAGAACCTAGTGTAAAAATCCAAATGAACGTTCAATTGATTTCATTATTTGTACTTCACAAAGTTGATACTATGAAAGTTCATTCATCTTCACCAAACCCAAACACTTGGACAATATAAATTTTAGCCAATTTCATAAATTCCAAAAGCTTATGGTTGAGGATGGTAAATGTAGAAATCTTGCACCAAAGCCTAGTAACTAAGTTTAACTCATTCTCTTTGTGCAAGATTGCATCAAACTTATCAACCATTGTTGTCTTAAAAAAGCATATGCAAATCAAGGTTGTGAATAGAAAGTAAAGTTGGCACAACTTTGCCACTATCACCCACCTTCCAAGTGGTACAAAAAATGGCCTTAACAAAAATTAGGTGATTGTCGATAAATTGCATGTTTATAATCCATGAATTGTGAATAAACTACATCAAGGGCTATCATAACTTCATGTTTTAAGAAGTGTTGTTCAAGCTTTGCAACAAGATGCCAAGCTACCCCCTCAAGCTCATCTTTTACTTTGGTGGCAACTTTGTTGAAAACATCCTTGGTGATAAGTTCAAAACCAATAAAACCATCATTGTAGGTTTGATAGATAGGGTATTTGCCTCTATCAAATAAAAGAATGCAATATACACTTCTTCTTCACTTCTATTTATATTAAAAAACCAATTTATGGGGAAGGTGTCATTGGATAGAATGGGAAGAAAATTGCAATCATAAAATATTGGATCTTTATACTTAGTAAAAGGATCATAGTAAAACTTGAACAAATTTTGTTAGGCCAACTTGACAACATCCACAAAGTCACAAACAAACACATCATTGCCTTATGCAAATTTTATCAACATATGCACATATTCAAGCAAAAGAAAAATACAAAGTAGCCCCAAAATGAACTTGACATTGCATAATGAATTCAAGTCTTCAAAAGCATTGACCTCATTCTTTATAAATTCAACATGCATCTTAGAATGAAAGGGTGACATTTCGAAATAATTTGTTGCATTTAACGTTGGTCAAGTCAATAAGCTTTTGGAGTTCTAAAAACTTCTTCAAGCTATGAGCAAAAAATGTGTACAAATTTTGTAATAAATATTCAAGTCAACACACCAGCTGTAGTTTTGAAAATGTGAGCACAACCAAATTTGTTTTATGGGCAAAACAATGAACTACATTTAGAAAAATAGCAACCTTCTCAAATTGAATTGCAATGTGACATCAATTTGATTACCTTAGAAGACATTAATGCCATCACAACAAGTATTAACCATCTTTCCTCCCAAATGTTCCAACCCTAAACCACCAAAGTCTTGAAAAGACTTAACCATCAAAGAAAAAATATTGTTAAATGTGGAGGGCATATTCATTATTTCAACACAAAGGAGAATGGGAATCGTTTTCCACTCTTGGAACACATGTTGTCAATTACCATAATTTCATTTGAACTAATGGTAGTGGAAGTGAAACCAACAAATCAATTGTTATAACTTCCAACAAAACAATATGCATGATGTATCAAACTAATGTATTTTGGAAACATTTTTATTTTCAACATCTGGACTAAAACTTGGAAGCTTCTATAATCAATCATAAGCCATCCATCAACCAAAATGTGATAAATTATAATAAACTACACATATTTTGTTTTCGATCACAAGGGACATGTTCAATCTAGAATTAGTCCAAGATGAAAAGGTGGAATTAATAGTGTATACACACTCCTTTTTCATGTGCATTGAATCCTTGTTAAAATAATATGAATTGACATCAACACCTACCTAGGACACCAAACAAAAATTTACAGACCACATATTTTAACAAGTTGTTTAGCTTTGGAGCTAGAAGCTTTTCTTTTCCTTCAATAAATGTGCATATTTTACATTTAACTTGGTGCATTGCACCCTTTTCATGAATCATGGATTCAACCCATGGCAAGCATGTTATTTAGATGTCCTAAAACTTTATTGACCCATCATATAATTTCCTTTTCTTTTCAACATTAGCCTTAAATAGGTCTTCATAACCTTCATCAAACAATACCAATAATGATATTTCATTAAAAAAACAAAAGCATAATATCTTGATGATAAAGATGGACTAACCCCATCTTGAGGAAATGAAAGTAAAGGATATAGATTGGCTTGAACTTGAAATTTTTAGGAATTTGCAAACAAGCCATAGCAATTGTACATTTCAACAAACCAAGGATCAATCATCAAGTTTTGAAAGCATCTACCTTTAGATGATAGAAGATCAATGGCACCTAAACCTTAAAAACCTTAACAAACAAGCTACCAATGTTTTCTTATTTGAAAAGTACCTCAATGTCAAAAGATTCAGTAACATCAGTAGAGAACATCAAAAAGATAAAGAGAGAGACAAAGACACAAAGAGCTTCAACAAATGAAATGAAAGGAACAAACTTTTTGATAGTTTTAAAGGCAACAAGATAATGTGCATTGTTCAAGTCCCCATTGGTGAGGCAGTGATCATTGAATGTTGCAAAATGCCAATAAACACATTATATATACAATAAACATAGCAAACGAAGTGCGAAGTGAAATGGTGAACAAATAGAAAGTAATTACATTGGATGTGATTCTTGAAAAAAAATAAAATCCTTTTGAATCATCCTCTTCTTAACCCGTAACTTGAAGTGATTTAGTACTCTCTCTCTTTCTCTACCAGCGAGCATCTAAGAGAGAGAGAGAGAGAGAGAGAGAGAGAGTACTAAATCACTTCAAGTTCAAACAGCTATTGGTGGTCCCTGCATGAAATAGAGAGGGGCCAAATAGAAGAAGGTCATGCAATCAATCTCCCTTTTTGTTTTTCCAGATGATTTGGATTCTGTGAGATTCAAATGGGGGTTGGCAATTGTTTTCTTCCAAAACAAAAGCTGACAATCTCTTTGATAAGAAAGTTTCTTATACTAATCAGATTAATTTCTGAACTCACAATGAATTGATTCTTGAAACCCTAAATGTAGTCCGCAGGAGGTGAGCACAGAGAGAGACACACACACAAAGTTGGAGAGAATGAGAAATAAAGAGAGAAGCTCATTTACGAACACTCTGTAGTAACCGCACCATGATCAAGCTCTTTGGCCCCAGCGCGTGCCCACGACGCAGTTTTCTCGCAGTTTTTCGTGGACTTCTCTACAGTCGAAGCTGATGACATTTTCCTTTTCAGGACTGATGATCGACTGATGGCTTGTCAAGCCCATTCGCGAGGCTTATCTGCCATCGCTACTACTACTGTAATCTGAATATCAAGGGTGAGTCTGGATTTCTGGGATGTTGTAGATGCTGGATGAGCCAGAGTAATAAGAAGAAGAGCCAGGGTCTAGGGTTTGGAGCTTGAGCCATCTTCTCCATCCTTCCTTTGTGGCATTCGTATTTCATGTGAAGGCTCGTCTCGTCTCCCTTCGACTCACATATGCAATACATTGCTATAGCTTCCTAGTATTTGAGAACGACTTTGTGGTGCACTCACTCAACCAGGGAGGTGGTGTTGCTGTTGGTTTTCCTTCCTTCTTCAGAAATTTCTCGCGGATTTGAGGTGCACAATTCGTCATTTATTGAAGAAGATTTCAGGTTTGAACTTATGATTCAATCTTTGAGGTTGTAGTCTTAGGATTCACTATTCTCTTTTGACCTTCCCGTGGACATGTATTCTTAGGATCTTCTTCTTGTTCTTCTTGTTCTTGTTTTTCCAATGTCATCTTTCTTTGTGGTAGAAAGGAAGTTTTTCTTAAAAAAAACAGAGGAAGAAGTTTTGTCTGAACTTATCAGAGGCAGGAGAAGATCGGAAGTCAATTTGTAGAATCAACTACAATCATTGTTATGGCAGGGTGATGATGCTTCAAGCTGGTGCAGAAATGATGCTAAGCCAAAAACCCTGGACATGAATTCCAGAATGCAGGATTTCCATCTCAGATTTCTCCCATAGCTTTTTTTAGGGTTTTTGTTTTCTTTCGAGTAGAATCTTAACCTCTCTTTCTGAGTCTCTCTTTGTGTAAATGATGAGCAGTACCCTTGAAATCTTTGTTACAGGGAGGGATTTCGGGCTTTGGTTTTCCAAGCTTGGCTAGTGCTGGAGCGCTGCTCTCAGCAAGTGCCTTTTGTGCATCCCATCTCTCACATCCCACAGCTTGTAGGGGTGAGTGTTTTCTTGAACCTTAAGGTAGAATCTTAATCCCTCTGAGTTGCAGACCACAAGGATCTTTCTCTAGTGATGAGAAATAGCCTTGACATCATCTTCTTCTTCACAGGGATTTTGTCTTTGATTTCCAAGTCTCTCGAGTGGAGTGCTCTCTCTGCAAGCCCCTTGTGTGCATCTGATTTCAGCCTTCCAGATGGTGCTCGCCTCCTCTTCCCTGTGCTTTTCATTTTTTAGGGTTTTCTCAATTTAGACCTATCTGCAACAACAAAAAAAATTGGAAAATGAATGCTGGGACACCACAATGCTGATCTTGCATTCTAGAACATTAGCCAGATGAGGAGAGGGTTACATGTTCTTCTGACTGTAGATCTGAGTGTGACAAATATCTCTATACAATTCCAGAGTGCTTTTTCTTCTGTTTTGAGAGAGCAGTATAGTAGTGTGTTCAGTTGGTGTTGCTGTCAGTTTTAAGGATTTAGTTGTCCTCACTTCAACAAAGAAAATTTTCTGGATTGCCAAATTGATTACCAGTGTTGTTCTCATCATATTCTTTCCTGAATTGAGGATTGGGTTTTTAACCCCAAACATTATGTTGCACCCATCCCTTGTTGAAAGGTTTGTGGGAGGTAGCTGAAAGGACATTTTGGAAGCCTTTAAAGGCATGTCAAAATGATGTCAAGATGTTAGAATAGAGCTCAACATTCAACCTCTGTTTGCATCAAGCATTTCTCTCAGTATCAACTTGTCATGTATCTGTTATCCTTAGTCAGTGTATTCCTTTCTGGGGACATTGTGGGTTGGGGGGGGTTGGGGAAATTTAGGCAATGTTTATAAGAGTGAAGCGCAAGAAGACCACTTTCTTTCTGCATTGTGATCCTTCAGAAATGGTTCTTGAAACAAAGCAGAAGTTGCATACTCTCAGTGACTTCCCAGTCGATCAGCAGCGCCTCATTTTGCTCAGCACCAAAGCTACTCTTGATGATAACAGGAGCCTTGCTGATCAAAAGGTCCCACATAACCTTATACTCCAATGAAGGTGGCTATGACTAGCTTTGGTCTAAATCAACAGATCTCTCTATGAGTTTCAATTTTTGGAAGGCTGACTGACACCTGTGTCCATCAGCCCCATGGCAATTTACAAGAAACCCAACCTTATAGAATTGTAGGTCAGAAATATCGCCTACCAATTTCAAGCAGGATGGTGTCTACACTTCTGTAACATTGTAAATTGGTGGCACTTTGAAGAATTGAGGCATGCATGGTCACGGATTTCCAAGCATATACAGGAATAATATGCAAACTGACAAACTGTCCTGAATTATCTGGTGTTGTGCAGGTTGAGAATGATGCAGTTGTTGCTTTGACATTGAAAATACCAGGTTCAAATTTTGATCATTATTTTGAATACCCATTTTCTCTATAGATGAAGATTATGACTACTTTCCAACTAATGTCATAGCTGGATGCTACAAATGAATTCTGATGATGCATGTGGTGCTGCAGAAACTGGAGAGTGGGAGGATGTGAATATTGAGAAGCCAGCAGATCATGCCAATCTGATTGAGTCAGAAAGTAGTTGAACCTTGAACAAGCATATTTTAGGTCATGATTATCATTCTCAGGGATGTTGACATGCTCCGCATCTCTTGTCTCGCTTTTGTCACTCGTGATTTCTTGTGTTGTATATCTGTTTGGTGACTTGGGTTTTACCATTTTGAAGGATTCCTATTTGATTCAGAAAGCTTTAGAGGTTTAAGTTGGTTCAAGTTTGGAGGCTATTTTTTGTCTCTGACACTTTTGACTGCTGGAAGGGGTCATGTTGGGTTGCTATGGCACTCTTGTAATCACTTATCATACAATTCTAGCCTTTTTAAAGGGATTTTACCACTGATTTAATTTGTGAAGCCAAGATGTGAATATACTTCTACAGGAACATGAATGAAATCCTCTTGTATGCTTTTGGTTTCCTTGTCTTTGTTTAGTGCATTTTCCAAACACTAAATACTTGTGTTACTGAAGGGATTTGATTTGGCTGCCGGTTTGGGTGGGTATCACATTGGATTCCATCGCATGCTGTGCTATATCGAACCTACTGAATAATGGGTAGCAGCATGTGCTTGAGCTCTTACTGATAACCTGTCAAGTCACAACCAAAACTGGACTCTTTCCAGGTGCATGGCAAATACTAATAGAGGCACATTGAACAAAGACTCCTAAGCAAGTTGGTCCAGAGTAAGGTCCTCCTTGATATCTTACAGATATGCTATACTATGTTGGAAATACCAAACTCTCAGATATATCTTCATGTAGATGTTAATGCATCATGCCATTGGGCTGAAGTGGGAGGACAGAATCTAAACTGCTGCCAAAGGTACCCAGTACACAGTGGGCTCAACACCAGAAGGACATGGCATACCTACAGACTTGTGGATTCAAGGGCTCATCACATAAGGTAAGCCATCAGTCCTTAAAATCTTCTGTGCTTGGTACTACATAGCTGTTGTGGAATCGTTAAAGATTTAGTGTTTCAAGAAGTACATCATGTATAAGGTAGGCAGTTGTGACCAACTGACCAGGCACCAAATTAATCCATTTACTATAGCAGTTTAGAATCACCCAAGAGGAACAAACAATAGATGGATGCCTTGGCCTAGAGTCTTGTTGTTCTGTTGTAGAACTTCCTATGCACATGTTGGCTTCACAGAACTGTATTCCTTGTACTGCAGCTGGATGTCTAGGAGTTCTTCATCTTTGTCTGCTGTTCTTGTACTGCTGTTTACTTCATCTCATCATTTTCTTGATGTTCTTGACAATCCCTTTGTAACTCAGAACTTTTGTACATGGTGGATTCAATGATCTTCTCCAGGTCTGGATATCCCTGCTTTCTATGTATGTTTGTATATTTTCTTTTGGTCGAATTTGCAGTGCAACTACAGGATCTTAAGGGTATAACTAGACTTGCAAAAACTGTCTGTTTGCTATTCTAAGCTATGACCTAAGAAATGTTACATATTTTTTTAAAGATATGTTCTACACATGTTCCTGTGCCATGGTCTCTCATTTTTTCCTCTCCCAGAATTGATCAATGTAATGTGCATTGCTTGGTTTGCCTTCTCATCAAAACTCAAAACCCAGAACCATGTATTGGAATAATTCAACTTAGGTGAAAATGGGTCTGTCATCACAGAGAATTTCAAACACATTGACAATGAAATTCACTGATGATTTCAGATCTACCCAGAAATAAAATCTGGAGTAACAATGAGATTGGATGAGCTTATAGGGGCTTATTGCTTGGACAGAGATTCCTGGACTTATTGGCTGAAACCAAAGCACAACATGACTGATGAGTCTGTTGTGGATGTGTAGTTTCTGTGTGTTGCTGGAAAGATTTCAAACTTATTGATGCTCACTAAGGCTGCTAATTGCAATTTCAATTTGATTATGGACTCAAAGAATCCAGTGTCAGTACTGATGCTAATCTGAAGTTGAAATTTGATTTATGGACCTGAACAATCCAGCTTATGGCTGCTAATTGCAACTTGTAATCTGATTTATGAACTTGAAGACTCCAACTTAAATACTGCTGCTAATTGCAAGTTCAAATTTGATTTAAGGACTCAAAAAAAACCCAGCCTAATTGCTGGTCCTAATTGCAAGTTGCAATCTGATTTTTGGACTTGAAGAATCCAGCTTGATTACTACTGCTAATTGCAAGTTCGAATTTGATTTTTAGACTTGGAGAATCCAGCATAATTACTGTGGCCAATGTGCAAGTTAAAGGATTTGGTCTGTGGCCTTGAAATATCCAGGTTAAGGTCTGCTGCTAATTGCAAATTAAGGGTTGATCTATGGACTTGAAGAATTCAGCCTAGAGCAGGAGCAATCTCTGGCTGTGAGAGTGCATGTGTGGTGAAGGGAGCACCAAACATATTCACCTGAAATGGGTTTTTGTGAAATGGATGATTGCATGAAAA
>Ga0209208_10013725_pt1 | contig 10072 bp, 9 predicted proteins | sample S1TSphfallax_3_FD_187694 | JGI IMG/M metagenome (GOLD analysis project Ga0209208, IMG submission 187694) | Host-associated microbial communities from peat moss isolated from Minnesota, USA - S1T2_Fd - Sphagnum fallax MG (SPAdes) (version 2) | ecosystem: Host-associated > Plants > Peat moss >... | reverse complement strand
GTCTCACTCTCTGAAGCCATGCCTGGAAGAATGAACCCTTGTTGTCGAGGTTTCGTGACTCGATGGTTGAACCTTTAGAAATTACAGATGCAGAGATTTCGTGGTTTCTTTGAACTAGTCAGTAAGTTTCAAAAGAAATGATGCATACTGTCCATTCCTTTTTGAGGTGAGAGCACTGCTGAGAAAGTCCGTCTTGCGGTGTCTTTCGAGCCAATGTTGAGCAAGTTCTCTATTGAGTGTCTTCGAAATGGCACATCTGCTTTGTTAGAAAGATCTGTTGTTTGTTGGATTCTAGGGAAAATATTGCCATACCTCGATGTTGTGTGAACAGCTTGTGATGAATGAACTTGGACATAGGCACAAGCCATGCTGAGTATTGTTTTCCACCTTCTGAAGCTGATTTTCGTATCGTGATCTGCACCTCGACCCGTCAAGGACCTTCCTCACCCCCGTTCATTATTTAAAGGGCTGCAGGCATTGACACTGTCCTCTAGGTTTGTAAAGGGTAAGAACCCAGAATGGGTCTGTTTTGGGAGTGGGGCAGAAGTTGAATTCAATATGAAAATTCCCCAATGGCTTGTCAGTGCTACAGCTTGCTGAGGACAAGAGGTAAAGCGAGGCATAAGCTTCAATGGAAATTGGTACTCCACTACAAGAATATGGGTCTGATACTTTATACCACTATCTCCACCGTTCATTCAAGCTTCCATTCTCATGCCTAGTCACCTGAGAACAAGGATTTGTAGACTTATCAGTCTCCTATGCATAACAACCGAACAAAATTGGCTGTGTACTATGCACGTTTTCTGAGATCATGCTTCTACTATCGGACTATCTCTGCCTCCCCTACAATTCTAGACCTATCTCTGCCTCCCCTACAATTCCAGACCGTTCAATTCTTGAACCATGAAGGATTTTATACTGTAGCACCCTACACCCCCACACTATAAATTCGTAGAAGATAATAATGTGCCTGCCAATTGTCATTACCAAAGAAACTTTTTACCTTGACATGCTTCTGCAACCTCTACATTGCAATCTTATACAAAATACAAGGGAATTTGTAAAAAATGGGCTTCCAATCTGTTACAAAAGTTCAACAGACCCAGCTTGCGCATAGAATTTGACAATGACATGAATGGAGTCCGCAATCTAGAAAACTATATATCCAACCATTCCAGGTCAGAACCATACTACTCAACATCCTTAATCAAAATATACGGAAATGAAGAATTTCCCCAACATTTTGTAAACATTCCTTCATTGTACTAATTATCTCCTACAAAAATGAACACAGTAACAATGACCCACAGCAACTCTACAGGGATCGACAATAGATTTCCATAGGAACTTGCAGATGCCTGTTCAATATATATGTTGATTCATATCTTGTAAGTTGCCATGTGGTGCAACATTGCCAGATATGGAGCACATAAGTACCTGGATTTCCACAGAAGCCACAAGTTGAAATGTACTGTGGTCTCTCTGCAAATTGACAGTGGCATGCTCTAGTGGCCCATGCTCAGCTTACTTAGCACATCTGACATGTCTGCAATGTCCAGCTTGGCCAGAGATTCTTTCTTGGCAGCTTCCAACTCTGCTTCCTCCAGCTCAGCTGTAAGATCCTGTATCTTCTTCTCAATATTTGCTCCTCTGTCTGGTAGCCGTGCAAGTGTAGCCTGCAAAAAAATGCATATTATTGACATAGTGGAGACCTTTGAAACTATTTAGTAGAATGTCTCCAATGGAGAGAAATTCCAAAATGCTGAGGACAGAACTTGGGAGTGATGCACAAAAGCATAATATTTACAGTCTGATAATCAGAACAGGCAACAACTCCTGCACCATCCTTGAAATGCTCTCTTTCTTGAAGTTCCACATTTGATATATAGCCCAGATAGTCAATCAAGATTCTGATTGGAAGGTGGAACCTCACCTTGTCATTGAAAGTCTTCCAGAGACGGTTAAGTTTGCCTCGTAGAAATAATACTTTAACCATACTGTCATGTTCAGTTTGAGCTTGCAACTGTGCATTGGCAGTTGTGAAAAAACCTTTCCTGTCCATCCCCATGTTATTTAGCTCACCTTATCCACTATACAATGGGAGTTCCTCAAGCAATGAATCTGAACTTGACCTGATTCAATACATAGCACACTAAGGTTGGAGAGAAATCAGAAAAAAGCATACTAAGGTGGTAGTGAGCACAATAAAATGATGAATAGTCTCCTTGAGTGTGACAGACAAGAAGAGAGGATGCATGACATACCCTAAGGTTTCTGTATCTTCCCATATGTGGGTTACACTGTCATGCTTTGAAGCTGGCTTGCTTCTGTGTCCAGCATATGCAGGATTCCTAAAAAACAACCACATGTCAGATAAGATTACACTTAATCTTGCATGCTCAATCTGACCATCTCCTGCAAAAGGACTCTCCTTTACTATTAGCAGTGCCAAAAATTGATACAAAATTAATCATTTGTAACAGATAACAGGATGCAAGCAAATGATTAGCCAGTCACAGGCCCACCAGAATCCTTTTGGCACCAATCTGAGGAATACTGGCTAGTAATAGTACTTGACAAGCTCTAACTTGGGGGTGAAGAATGTCCTGAAACACAGATTTCCTGCCCAAAACTTTACAATGGTGCAGAATTCTGTGCAGCAGACAATGAGGAGTGGGTCATCTGAACAACACAAAGTGTTCAGTTGCATTAGTACCTTGGTTCCCACGTAACATTAAGATCTTTGTCATCAGGACCAGCAGGTGGTACTGGCTCTGCTGCCTTTGAGAATAGAAGATCATGGTGACTCACACCAGCAATGCCCAGCCCTTGTAGGAACACAATGTGCTTTTGTAGACCTTCATCTCTGCAAAAAAAACCAAATGCCTCTTAGATATGTAAGAATTTGGTTCAGGGCCACCAAATTCAAACCTGACTTCAATGCAAGAGGATACTAAGAACACAGCCAGTTTGAGCTACAGCTTACATCCGGTGCTGGCTAGCATGCTCCTTGTGTAATTGCTGTTGTGTAACAGAGACATCAAAGCCTGTCTTTGGCACCTGGAACAGCTCCCTCAGTTCCTGTACAGAAGTCATGTGAGATGCATTTCCCCTCATCTCTTGCTAGCTGTTGAGAATGTTGTGTGAACAGCTGAGTTAAAACCACATTACCATGACAAAAAGATGATCAAACTCAAGCTGTTCTCTTCTTTCCACTTGCATCAACAGCCAAAAGAAAAATTGCAGACCTGGTGTGAGAAATATCGCATTTGATCTTTTGTTTCTGTGGCTACTTTCATGAGTCCTCCCTTGTAAACCTGCCCAGAGACAAACACAAGCAACTTTCTCAAAAAGTCGCATTGGCAGGGTGAGAATCCCATTGGCAAGATGATCAATCTATCTTTTAATTCCACAGTAAAGGGCGTCAATTCTGACCTGTTTGCGATAGATCTTTTCCTCAACAGTGCCACATGTCATCAAGCGGTAGACTATGACATCCTTCATTTGCCCAATGCGGTATGCCCGATCAACACTCTGATTGTCAGTGCTGTTTCCCCTCCAGTACACTAGTCATTATCAGTTCACTAACACAGTAGTACAATTAGGAAAAAACATTCAAGATGGCAAAAACCCCTTGATATAATCTAGTAGATTCCCTAGGGTGATTGGCAAACTTTCATTATCACACTGGGACTTCACATCAAACCTAAACTTACTTCATGGATCATTTAGACATCTACAGAGGGCAAGAGCAAATGCCTTGGGTTCCAAGCAGGGTCAACTATCACAACTCTGTCTGCTCCAGTCAATGTGAGCCCCAGACCTCCAACTTGTGATGTCAAGAGAAAGAGAGGAATTTGATCATCAGCTTGGAAATCCTGTAACAGAACATTCGCACCTATGCTCAAAACAGGGATTAGCAGAACTCTGAGCAGAAACTTATCAAACTATCTGTAGATTGTGAAGTCATATAGTCCCACAGTTCCAACTGTGAACATAATGAGAACTTCAAATGCTGCAGCATCTCTTCCATGCTGAACTAGCTATAGTCTGTCATAACATGACTTTCAAACCAAGAAAAGAGTAGGTTCTTGCCACACACATGTACATGCAGTTCACGTTCAGCTGCTTTCAATGTGCCATCAATTCGTCGAAAACACCACCCTCTGCCAACTATTTCACTCTGCACCACACATTATGAACTGAATTAATGAAAATGCAGGAAGAAGTCTGGAGAATAGTGGGACTGCAAAATAGACAATCCTCTAGCAAAAGCAAATATGCTTGGTATGATTGGTTCCTCATCTCCTCAGTCCTTTTGAAATGGCTATGGAGTTTGCACCAGAAAGCAGAACCAAGAGGTCTTAACTGGAAATAAGTTCTAACATTTGAATAAAACAGACATCTCACAATGCCACTTTAACTCACATGGCTTCAACAACTAAGGGAAAGGTCAATCCATTAGTCTCATCCCTCATCCACACAAGATATAGTTCACAAGGGATGGCCACTCCGCAAAAGCACTCAGAAACCAGTACATAACTTATGTTGACAAAGAGGATTTAGCAGAAAGACCTGAATGATGTCTAACATTTTACGGGTCTGTGAAAATATGAGAGTGCGATGGCCCTCATCAATCAAATTCTCCTGCATTTAAGCACCATGTAAGTGATTGTCTTGTGTAGCTTGATCTCCCTGAAATGGTTCGCATTGTTAAGCAGGGATTAACAGAATGTGATAGGTATCAGTGGCAAATGAGTGAAGACAGAAAGTAATGGATCCCAATGGGCTAGCTACAAAAGGAAAGTTGCAGCTCAAAAGTTGTGGAATTACAAGCGTGGAAACAGTTACCAGCAAGGCCATGAGAAAGACAATCTTGCAAGAAGGAGCACCCAAGGAATCATCATCCTGAATCATCCCTGCTAAAGACTTTGTCAAATCCTCAGCAGTAGCAACATCAGCAGAGTCCAGGATACCTTCCATCCCTTCTGCTATGTCATTAGCTGCTCTCAATGTGAGCAGACTTGGATGGTCACATATTTTCTTCATCACCTGGTAGTCACAGCACAAGCAAGTTTCAGCTACCTTGTTAAATGACTTTACATCTGACCATCTATTGCTAAGTTTGTGTCAGATGAATCTCTTGCTTACCGCCAGTGCTGCCAAGGCCGATCTACCACCAGCCCATGACTCCTCAGCTGTCTCACTATTGAGGAATGCTGTGTACAATTTTTGCTGCAACATTGGAACACAGTAGCCCAGTGAGTACCACATCCTTGCAAGTAACTTTGAGGGTGTCAACTCCCAGAATCACTCTCATTAGAATGCAAACATAAGACAGATTGATGCACCGTAACAAGCATGAGCCCAGAGGTTCAAATCACATCTTTCACCTGCCTTTGTAGCAAACTATCCTCCACCAGAAGTTCAATTGCTGAAAAAACATACCTCCATACACACTCTTATGGTTCTAATGTCAACCCTACCATTTATAAACCTGGAACTGACAACACCTGTTGAGACCTCAGGAAGCCAACATACCATAGAGGACAGTACCTAAAACTCAAAAAGCTAGAAGCTACTGCTGACTAAATAGACACTTATAAGCCACATACCTTGTAAAGGTACATAGTTAGGTGCTTCTGCAAGCAAAAGAACTAGAGGACTTTGTACCTGATGCTTAGAGGGGCGGAGCCACACAATCAAGTCATTCTTCCGAGAGAGCTTTTGGTCAGATCTGTCTTCTGATTCTGGGAAGACTTCACTCTTCAAGCGACGCAGAAAAAAGGGTGCAAATCGTTGCCTTAGCTCCTGCAATCAGAAGAACATCAATATTACCAAAAAATCCGAACACTGGTCTGACTCAGAAACAATGATATGTACCCAGATGGTCCTTTAAGAAATCACTTGAGCTACAAATGCCTACAACCTACAGAACATGTAACACAATTGAATAATGTTACTGGTCATTGTGGAATCAGCCATTGCTGTACAGAATGAGCTCAAAATTTTCCCTTGTGAGCCACAATTGACTCATTTCATGAGACCGAAATTTCCCAATTCCACAGTGCTCAGCAACAGAGGGTGAACTCCACAGAAGTAAACTTTCACCTCTGCAACTGCAAATCCAATTCGCTTCTGCCTGTCTGATGCATGTTTGTCTGTCCCTTCCACAATCTGTCGCTCATACTTTTCCTTGAACCTGTTGGAAACCCAAACATTGGGCAGTAAGATTGTGGCATATTTCAATTCCTGTGATCTTGGGGAAGCAAGATAGTAGGTAAACAATTCAAGCCACCATAAGACACTACCCCAAGAAGCTTGCTTGCTTAAGAACTCTGAAATGGTATATGGTAGTAAAACACTCACTCCTTGCGGTCTCCAAGAAGATCTGGGCAGCAGAAATCAAATAGTGCCCACATTTCCTGCAATCAAAGCAGAAGAGAATGTTCATCATTGACCTGCAGATAGAGTCTTGGAGGTTGCAATGATTGAAGACCATAGCAATCAACATATGTAGCAACTTAGCAACATATGCTCATTCAAACTCTTATTCATCTCGCCCAAAAGAAAGGGGGAGGAATACCTGAAGTCTGTTTTGAATGGGGGTGCCACTGAGAACAATCCGGTGTGCAGCTGGTATCTCCCGCAAGCTTTTGGCCCGTTGAGTATTTGGATTCTTAACCAAATGTCCCTGTTACAGAACCTCACTTATCATAGGGAGAACTGCCCCATAAAAGCTGCATCTTCTCATTCAACTTTGAAGGTGCAGAATCAAGCAGCAATACATTCAAAACCAAAGATCAGTGCAGGCACAAACCTCATCAAGGATAATGTAATCCCAGGTGACAATGTCATCACTAGTATCACCATAGCCATCTCTCCCTATAAAGTCTCCTCTCAGTGCCTTGGAATTGCAACGCACCATATCATATGTTGTAAGCAGAACCCCTCCAACTTGCAGAACACATTCTAGAGCATATTCACGTGCCTTTACAGATGTGCCTGAATAACTGCACACCACCAACAGCATCACCTGTGGGGTTATGTCTCTTCATTGTCATCTCTCACAGATGTTGCATGCATGTATATCGGCAGACACTGTTATTTCAGCATACTAAAGCAAAGCTGTCACCAGTATTCAGCACAACTGGATACAAAGCAAGCAATCTTACTCCTGAATGAAATCCTGAGTTTCTTGGAAAGGGATGGCTAATGCTATCCCGATAAAGATGAATGTGTTAACTTAATACAATTATTCCCAGAATTCCTTTGCTTTTACAAGGGAATGCTGTTACAATCTAATCCTAGCAGAGATCCACTTGGAATTCAGCCTTACTGCTACAAAATTGCACACCATCTGGAGTAACTCAACAATATAACCCTAATTTACTTATAATAGCTAGTTTTTGGACATACTCATGCGTCTTGCGTGCAAGACCAACACTGGCCAGTTCTTTTGCCCAATGGGCGATTAGAGTCTTCGGAGCAACAATAACCGCACACTTGATGAGTCGGGAATAAAATAAACCTGCAAGAAAGGATGCAATCTGCATCAAACATGACCAAAAATTGAATGTCAGATCCACACACGATAGGTATTAAGCAGACAGTACTCATCTGTAGTCAGCAAGACATGTATGTGTGCAGACATAATATGAGCCTGCAAAACTGCAGAACTAAATAGCTCTTGAATTCCAAGCAAGCAGCTTATGAATATTAAGAAACCTAGGAAGTCACTTGAATTGCAAATTTACAGGCACTGCACCATTTTCTGGTGCAGGTGGCTCAATTACATCTCAGGACAGACATGGTGCCACATCTCATATATTAGTGCAGAAACTTTAAATTATATGTTTGAAGGCCCTGTAAAAGAAAATGTGAAATTTTGTGCAAAGAATATCTCTCATGAGAATCAAGAAATCTCCATTCCCACAACTAAGAAAAGTCAGACCAAATTTTCTGGAAAGAAACCACAGAGTAGACTAACCTGCATGGTCTTACCAAGACCCATGTCATCTCCTAGGATACCTCCCATCTTTTTGACATGTAGGCCCCATAACCACCTGATGCCTTCACACTGATGTGGATACAAAATCTTTGCAATTTTCGATTGGAGGATGTAGCGATGTGCACCATCCACCAAAACCATATCCTCTTCTACTGCTCCTCTATCTGTTCGTTCATTGGTCACACTGCCAGCAGATGGTTGAGAGTGTTGTTGAGAAGTTCCCACCCTTGCAACCTGACCTGTGAAAAATCAGGACCCCAAAGGTAAGATGGAAATACACTAGAGACAACAAAATACCCTTCAGCATATTCCAGGAACTGGCTTAGCCATGTAATCCACAGTTAACAGCCCACTACTTCACACCCATAATCCAAGCTCCCAGCATGGTATGTCCTTGAAAGAAGGTCTGGTAAGTGCCCATCTGAGTGGAAAGGAAAAGGTACAGGGTCGTGATGAAAGGCACAGGTTGGACTACAATTTGACTTGCTCTTGACAACCTGGAAGTGCATTTGGCTTTCACATTCCTGAGGAAACTGACTGCATCTTAAGTTGAAAGGAGGAAGAAGCCTCTGGAGGGAGAACAGATTGCTTACTTTTTTGTTTGGTGTTCAACACCACATATGAGTCCACATCATCATCAACTGCGGAAGAATACTCTGTGGATGCTTGCGAGACTGAAGCAGAAAGACTGTTGAGGCTAGCACCCTCAGAGTCACTATCCAGTTGAACTACAGTTGTTCTCTGGACCATGCCTTTTCTCCCATTAGGAGGGAATTCTTTTGATTGCAACTGATTGTATCCTTCAGTTGACCTTGGTTTTTCACCACTCTTGCCCTTGTTTAGCTTGTTCAGACTCGCACTTAATCTCTCTGACATACTAGCTTGCACAGACAGATGGGAATCAGAGGCTGTGCCCCCACAATCCAGACCCTTGGAACCTGAAATCTGTTCATTTTGTGCTTGTACCTTACACAATCTCCTCCTTCCATTGACCTTGGCTTCTAGTTGACTCTCAGCTGCATACAAAGCACAACAGTTGCTAACTATGAGCTGGTAAACAAATATCCCATTGGCCTGCTTGATACAAATCCTCACAATGGAATGACTGTCAGTACAAGCAAAGGATCCTTCACACTGATTATGTTAGAGGTCATGCCATGATCATCTGATTTCATTTACAAAACAATTTGAGCAGTCATCAGACACTTCACACTTACAGAGACCTGAAGTTGAATTGCTATGGCTGGAAATGGCAGTCTCTTCATCACCGCTCAGTCCACTCTCTTCTGAAGAGTCTGGCAAGAATTCAATAGCTGCCAACCTTGCCTCTTCATCAAACTTCCCAGCTCCACTGACCACAGTAACCGCTTCTGCCAGCCAATTTCCTTCTCATAAAGGCATTCTTTCGGTCATCAGCTATTCTAAGATTCGATTTCTGCATTTTACAATTTTCAAGTGCTTCTAGAAATGTCTGCTACATGAGAACAAACACATACCTGACAGTATGGGGACATCCTTGTTAGTACGGAGCTGTTGGGCCTGTCGGCGAGCAGCAATGGATTGAAGAAGATTAGCTCGCTGCTGATGAGCAGTGGAGTTGTTGACCACCCTTCGTTCTCGAGCCCAATTGTCCATTATTGACTACAAACCCCAGCTGCACACAAGTTGTGACGTAAATCCTGGTATCAGATCAAGAGTTAGGGCAAGAAGAAGGTCCACATTTCAATGGCAACATAACGGGTTACAAATACGTACACACTTCCGGCATCAATGCCATTATCGAGCCTTGTGCCCTCAAGCTTCAATATTTCATTGAGAAATATGAAATTGTCACTCAGATAGATACGTGAAAATGAGGAGCTCTCTGTAATCTTCAACTCCGATTTGCAACCAACGGCTTACGTCGCTACAAGGGGAAAGATGTGAAATTCAATTGTACAAGCAAGCTGCCTAAAGTTTTTGAGCTTAGAAACAACACAAAGATCAAATATTCTCGACAGAAGAGAAGATTGTTAAAAGGGAGAGACAGGAACACGAAAAAGGAAGAGCACAAACAGG
>Ga0209208_10013723_pt1 | contig 10073 bp, 9 predicted proteins | sample S1TSphfallax_3_FD_187694 | JGI IMG/M metagenome (GOLD analysis project Ga0209208, IMG submission 187694) | Host-associated microbial communities from peat moss isolated from Minnesota, USA - S1T2_Fd - Sphagnum fallax MG (SPAdes) (version 2) | ecosystem: Host-associated > Plants > Peat moss >... | reverse complement strand
AGAGGATTTTTTTGAAGACTATATTTTTGCATGGTGAAATATTTGAATTCCCATCATTCTTCTTTTGCCTTAATATACTTTTTAAAAATGTAAATGGTAAGGCCACAGTGTGACACACCCCTTGTTTGTTTATTTTTTCTTCCCCTTCCAACCACAACGGCATAGCCAACCTGACAAGCCTATGCCACCAGCAAGTCAAGCTCATTGGCAGAGGGCCATCAGGAGTTTCACCTGCACAGCACTGGGTCCATGGGCCCAGGACCTTTTCCTGGTCCAAGGGTCTCCATAAGGGGGTATACCAGTGAGCCCTCACCCCTGGGATAAGTGTTGCTGGTTTGATTGAACTTTGAACTGGCAACAAGGACAAAGCCAATTTATATATACGCCCATACAAGGTACACCCCATGCCTTCCAATAGCCCAGGTGAAAAATGGTGACAAATAGTTTTAGAAATAAAAATTTGATGCAGCCAAGGAGAAGGCTCAACATAGATAGACAAGGGCCCAATTTGTTTTCTTTTGGGTCGCGGACTGAGGGGTTTTTTGGGTTTTCTGTTCCCATAGAGTTCCCAATTTGTTCCTGAATATGTTCCCAGTAGAACCACACTTTTATTCCATATGCTTTGCCCAAAGTTCTCCCCTTATCAGCTTTATAGCTGGGTCAAGGGGGTCAGCACTCCATCGCCAATGGAGCTTTTATTTTGGGGAGCCACCAATGTTTCAGGTTTATGTTTGTGATGGGCCAATCAAAATGGCTCATTGCCCCCCCATAAAAAAGAAAAAAACTTGGGAAGCAAGCCCCATCTAATGAATTGAAACATGAATATACTACCATAGTGCAGTATATGCCATACTGTGTTTGCCTTGCATTAGCAATTTACTGTAGGCCAAAAGCAATGATGAAGAGTTTTAGCACCACAATCTCCATGAGGGGAGTGGGGTGGGATCCAATTTTTTCTTTTTGGGGGGAAGGTGGGGATTATTAGTGGTTTCAAGTTTTGTTGGAATGAAAAGCAGAAATAGCTGTTTTCAAAATCGAATTAGAATCTAAATTGAGGTTGTTGTCTTGTTTTACACAAGTTCAAAATTTTTAGGTATATAAGAATAATTTTATATGAAAAATTTATAACTTTGGACCTATGTTTTAGGCAAGTTATTTCTTTTATTTAATTTTACATAGTTAATATTACATAATTTTGTTTGAATTCTGTGCACTAGTAAAAAAATTGTGCAAATTTTCGAGTTGTTACAAAATCTGAAAATGACCTACAATCTCTCAAAGGGTTTGTTCAAAAGAAATTCAAAAAATTTGCCAAAAAAGTCGGGATAAGAAGTCGCCACATTTAGACTTTGTGATCCTTTAGAATAGGAGGGTTCTGAAAATGGCTTCCTATTTGTCTTGTAGTCAAACCTGAGTAAATCATCCTTTGGATGCCCATCATGTGGCTACATTTTTTCAAAACAGTATTATGCATTCGTTGAACAAACTAATATTACACAAAATCATTATTATTTAGTTATGTGTGATGCAGATGGAAGAGACCTTGCCTTAAATGGAATCAACTCTAAATTCTTTGTGAAAGTGATGAAACGTTTTAAAAATTCAAAAAATCAGTCTCAAAACTAGATTGGAACTTTTGTACAATTTTTTTAAAAAAAGAGTTAAAATGAGGACTGAATGTTCCTTTTGAAATGAAGAAATGGACAACACCGGTTAAAACTAGAAACAATTAAACAAAGAAATGGTCAATGAAGTTCAGAGAAATGAAGTCACAGTCCCATATTAACACTTTGTGAACAATCCTGAAAATGCGGGACCAAATGCATGCTACACCCATCCCTCCATACTGAAATGGATTCTATCAATTAGTTTCAGGGTGCACCCAAAGCCTTTTTTTTGGGAAGGGGCTACTTTCATTGGCCAATGACTTGCTTAGCTACCTTGCAAGTGTAACTTTTTTCTTACCTATTAACTTGCCTACCTACATGCCTACCTATTTTAGTAACCTATCTACCTTGTTATTTGAACTTCCTTTCTACTTACTAAATTTTCTAGTAACCCAACTACCTACGTATATACCTACTTACCTACCTAAGCACCCATCTTCCTACCAACCATTATGTTTGCCTACCTAACTTTGTTTTTCACATAGTCAAATGCCTAACTAGTGATCTACTCACTTTTCCCACCCTTAGCCCCCAATCCTACTTATCAAATTATTAAGGTTCGCCCTAATTCATGGATGATGAACATAGGTCCCCATATATAGGTATTACAAACAATTTATACCAGAAACAATGTCATAATTGCGGCCATTTTGGTTTAATTATTGTGTGTTTTATTAAATTTTGTTTATGTATTTTATTTATGGAATGAACATTATAATGCATCTTTTCATGTAATTACTATAAATATGTATTATTGAATTATGGTTTAGGTTTAAGGTTGAGACACATAAATTAGTTAACAAGTTTTTCACAAATCTATAGTAATTATCCAAACTAGGCTAAATTTGAAGGTTTAAACATATGTGAAGTAATACAATTTCATTTTATATCTTTTTCAAAAAAAATGCAAAAAATTAGTTTGGAGAGATCACACCAAGATAAAAATCTTTTTTGGGTTCTTTTCCAAACTTTATTTGATTATTTTTTAAGATTAAGGTTTTTTTTTAAGTTAGTAAATCTTTGTAATTTAAAATCTTAAAAATTTGGTTCCTAATTTTTTTTCCTATGTTTTTTTTATTATTTTATTTTTTCATTATATAATTTGTATATTTTATATATTTTTTGAATTTAAAACATATATCACTAAGACTTTTTTTTTCTTAAGGTTTGTATTATTAGGGTTATAATAGGACTTATGGCAAAATATCATTTAGATTTTTAGGGTTATGTCATATGATTTCATGTTTAGGAATTTGGTTCATATCAAGGTTTAAGGTTTATATTTTAGATTTTGCTCATTGTATTGGTTTTTTATTTTATCATTTATTTAGATCTATAACATAATTATGAATCTCCTTTGCTTCCATATGTTCCATAGTTGTTAAAATTCAATATTTTTCTTAACCCACTTTTGTTTAAATGTTATACATGTATAATATTGTAATAATTCATTAACACTGAAACATATACATATTTTTTAAATATTTGATTCTTCGCCAATACATCATGAAATTCATGTTTTCAAAATTATTTATTCACCTTATAGTATGATTTAACACATATAAAAATGAAGATAATGCAAAATTGGTCACATTGATGATACAAGGGGTTAACGTTTAATGTAAAATTTATTACTTAATGTTAGAATTATGGTTTAGGTTCAAATTTTGAGACATATAAATTAATTAACATTTTCTTACAAGTCTATAATAATTAAAATAAATCTAGAGTGCATTTTGGGCGGAATTTTTAAGGCTTAACATATGTAAAACAATGTAATGTCATTTTATATTTGTTTAAAGAAAATGAATGAACTTAAATTGGAAATATTACCAAATGGTAAGAAATATATATATTTTTGTGTTTTGTTACAAATTTTAATTAATTATTCAAAAAATTAAAGCCAAATTTCTAATTGGTGAAAATAAATATGTGTGCGGGTATTGCAAAATTATATGAATACCTAGCCCTAATTGCAATACCCATATTCAAGTTTGTTTCAATATAACCCACATGTGATTTAGGTAACTTGAGGTGCAGACCCAACCCTAAATGCAATACCCACATGTAAAGTCATTTCAAAATAATTAGTATGTAGTTTAGGTGGCCTTTCAATGAAAACCAAAACCTATATGCAATATTTGCATGCAAGTTCATTTTGAAATAATCCATAGGTGATTTAAACAACCTTAGGTGAATAATCAACCTTAAATGCAATACTCACATGTAAAGTCATTTCAAAATAAATAGTTTGGGTACCCAAAATATGTCTTTTTATATACCTAAAATAATTTATCAACATAAAAAATCTAACTAAGATAATAAATTAAAAATCAAATTATTAATTGAATGTTTAGATATAAATTTTAATTATCTGAATATTTAAGGTTCAACCAAATAATTAGTTCATTAATATTGAAATATATATGATTCTTTAAATATGATAATTAATCATTTACATTATCTAAAATATTTTTTTAGTAATTCTTTAATTATGACATTATTTGTTGAAATTTAAACTAGATTATTATGTCATATGATTCTCATAAATATGACAAGGGAAACCTATATGCAAGTATTGTAAAAAAAATGTTTAAATTAGCAACTATTTATGGACCTATATGTGGGTATTGTAATGGATGTTAGAAAAATCAACTACAAAACCTATATTCGGGTATTACAATGGATGTAAAAAAAAAACAATTATTTACGAAAACCTATATGCGAATATTGGAATGGATGTAAAAAAATCAGTAATTATTTACAAAACCTATATGTGAGTATTGCATATTTGAAATGGTGTTATGGAAATTATAATAGAAAGGATGTAGGTATTGCACAATGTTCATTTTGATGTTTGTAAACCTTAAACAAATTAATGTTACCTATTCATATGGGCCTATTTAAATTTTGATTCTTATATCTAAAGTATTAAGAAGATTATGAAAAAGAAAACATATATAATTAACCATATACTCATTAAACAAATGTGACTAAAAGAAAATATTATATTGATAAAAGATGTGCAAATATGGGTTGATCAAAAAATGTTAAAGAACCCAATGAAAAAAAAGGTTATCTATAATATATCAAAGGACCAAAGTTCACAAATTGGGTAGTCCAAAAAATGACACATCTAAAAAAACTTAGCTAATTATATAAAGTGGAAACCTTAAACTATATCATTACTTACAATCCCGTGTTTAGTTCGGTAAGCAGGTGCTACATGATGAGTAGTGTACAAATGGCAACATTGCATTTCAACTTGAACTGCATTTGCACCAAAGTCTTCCTTTGTTGTGCCCTGAACCTTATAAACACCCAAAAACCACGAAATTAAACCCTAACATACCTTGGTTGAAGCAATTTAGAAAAACATTGATTATTATTATTTCTTACCTAGCATGAATCATTATAGATTCATGGAAATTTAATACATTTTTTTTTCTCAAATAGAAGGTCGCAAAATTTCATGTTGTATGGGCCCACTACACGAGTTCCACATTGTGGGTGATGTTTTGTGGCCTGCCCGAAAATGTTTTATATCATCCAAATATATCGGCTTTAACATTGTATGCACATTAGATTCCAGAGCTTGTCATCGTCGCCTTCTTCCTTACAACAACACCATAAAAGAAAACAATGACACATTGCCGTCATTTTCTTCTTTTCTAACACTGAAAAGAAGGCAACGACATAAGCTACCATTGTCTTTTTCGCTTCAACGCCCCCAAAGAAGAAAACAATGGCAACAAATTGTTGTCACTTTATTTGATGAAACACCACCATAGAAGAAGATGACAGTGCATTGCTACATTGTCGTTTTCTTCTTATTCTCAAACATAGAGAAAAACGTGCCATAACTTGTTGCCATCACCTTTTCGCTACAATACCACCACAAAAGAACACAACGATGCAAGTTTTAATGAAGTTTTCAATGTGTTCTCTAGGATGTTCCTAACTACAATGCACTTTATCCTAGACCTTTTGCTCAAAGTTGAACATGCATTCTTACAAACATGAGCTTGCCTATTATTTAATAACACTGACCATTTTGTTTTCTCATTGTTATCATGATGATGGGCAACTTTGCAAATTCAACAATGTGGTATAGATTAGACCTTACCCCATTACTAACGACAATGCAACAAGGGTATCCATCTTTTTCTTATTTTTATTTCTCAATAGACTTTTTGTTCCATAGGCAAAAATGTGAATAACATGTTGGGCTTTGAAACGTCCAAAATATTTTTTTCATTTTCTACAAAAAAACGCAGATATGTTAACAAGTGGCTTCGTAAAATTTTGCCTTTTTCATTGAATAATTTATCCCCATCATGTTCCCAAGCCCAAGATTTCTACCACAAACACCTTATATGTTAACGTGTATAAAAGGTCTAAATGTGACAAAAAAAAAATGTCTTATTGCATTATAAAAAGTTTCAAAAAATCAAATTTCTTGGGATTTTGGGCCATTGATAGAACATGGCCCACATTGGATAAATTTTGCTAGTTTCACTTTCCTAAGTGAAATCAATAGATACTTTAGATGCCTACATAAAATTTGGAACAAAATTATTTCATTGGACATGAAAAAATGGGTGAAATGTAAAACATGTCATGGGAAAAGTGAAGAATTTGGGAGTCTTACAAATGAGTCCTTATATTTTAAAGAGGGCACCTTAATCATGTTTGGACCCGACTTATGGATGTTAAAAGATGTTCATGATATTTTTGCAGTTGTCATTAATATTTTGGAAATTTGATTGATTTGTTGGAACAATACGGGTTGAGGAAACAAATTGTTATTTATATGAAAAATAAAATGTCTAACCTTAATGTGATGACTTTTACATTAAAATCAATTCTAAGTTGTGAAAGATTAGGTTTAAACAAAAGCTTTTAGACCATATGTTTTGGTGATGTTTTTCTAAAGCATGTCAATATGTTACAATAAATGAAATTTTTTATAGCTAAGGTTTTAAATATCTTTCTATTACATCTACACATTACAATTTTCAAAAGTGCATAATTTGGCCTAAGAAATCTTAAAAAGGTAGAAAAAAATAGAAAAAAAATAAAAATTAATCCTGGTCATCACTCAAGGAAATTGAATATTATTTTAGAAACTAGGCGATTTTCAATTTTCAACTTTAACAACATTTTTTGTATTTGAATGTTGTTTTTGACATTTATTGTAAGTTGGAATATTAACAAATTTTGATATGTTTAGTTATTCTTGTAAATTTGATCACAAAATCATCATGTTTTAGGAAACTTGTTAGTTTCAAGAAGCTATGTTGTTTTGTTATGATATACAAATCATTGTGAAGACTAGTTGAATGCCAACACTCCTTTGACTCAACACATCTCCCAAATCATTGTTGATTCTCTCTCCCCTATTGTTACAAATTGTGTTCTAAACTTATTTCATAACCATTTGTTGTTTAATGATGTATTACAATTTTTTCATATCCATGATGAATTTGAAATTGGAAGAAATTAAAGTGTCACCTTTTTTTGACAATTTAATTGAAGATGATTTAGGTGTTGTTGGATGAAAACATGGTTAGGTGGTTCATTCTTAACCTTTTCAGAGCCCATTTTAAAGACTAATCAAAATTCTTTCATTTTGATAATTAACAACTTTTGCATCCAATGTACATTTCCTTATGTTTCCATTACAAATATGGGTAAACCTAAGTGTGTACATGATTAAACTTATACTTGGTTAAAAACTCCATGTGAAAATATGAAAAAATTTGAATGAAAAATGAATTTTATAAGACTTGATAATGCAATATTACATTTAAAATCAAAATTTTAAATATAGTAAGATTCAATGAATCTTACTCTTAAACATCTCATGTGATGTTACCTTATCTTTTTAAAAAGGACTTTGCCTTTATTATGAAATATTTTTGGAGTCCACATGTAAGGTTTTTACTTTGTGACCAATAGAGTATTGTTGGTTTAAAAATCCACTATGAGTCCATTTTTTTATATTTATTCATAATTTTAAACATGATTATCTAGATAAAATCTATTGCAAAATGAATAACTCAAGATTTGACAATGTTAATGTGCAATATGACTTTACATTTTAAGTTCACATATGATTTTTTAAAATTGCAATTGTGACAACCCAAATTGTCCTCTTAACTAATATGCTTTCACCTTGCTATTAAGTTGGTTATGCTTGCTTCTAACATCAAAAATAATTTTTTTTGGGTAATGGATTCTTTCTTTCCTTCCTAAGGACATATGAAGGGAAAAAAACCCCATAACATGCTTTCTTTGAAATTAAAATTCAGGTTTAAAAACCTTTGTTTAATATCATCATTAATTGGTTGTGAAAAAGATGTGGTTATTATTGAGAAATATGATAAAAAGTCTTTATGCCTTATGTTCTTGAAATGTCATCACTGTTTGCATCCTTTGGTTGAATCTAAAAATGATTTTGTTAACCAAAGATTTGATGAATACCACACCAAACTTTGAAATGACAATAATTAACACAAGTGAACCAACAAAGGCATTGGTCAATAGAGAGTTTTAGATTTTTAAATGGTACCAAACAAACATGAAAGATATCAAGTGTCATTTTCATTGATGGGAAAAATACGAGTTCATGTTTTCTACTATTGGCTTTCTTACCTATCAAATCTTAAAGATTGTTCTAGATCACAAATTGAAATGAAGACATTTTTTTTACTTAGTTATAATATTTGACTATTTTAAGGAAGTTTTGTTTTGCAATTCGCTACCTTAAAATAACTAATATTTGTGAACAGAAATTGATCCAATAATTAATTTACAATTTGGTTGTCAATTTCTTTCTTATAACTAAGTATAGGTGATTGAAACAAACATAGATTTGGATGAAGAATTGAAAGGTGCTTTTAAATTGGATGATTGAAAGTACACATATTCGGGGAAAAAATTGTTGTTGTAGGATCTTCATGAATTTCTACTATATACTATCATTTTTGCAAAATTTCTGAATTTTAACAAAAAAATGGGGAGACATAATTTTCCACCAACCTATAGGATAAAGAAATATTGTCAATTCTTGGAAACTTGCATTGCAATGGTGGACTGGATTGAAGAAAGAAGCTCCTAGGATTTCACCAATTTTTAAAGATTTCCTTTTCTTGAAATTCTGTGAATTTCAACATTTCAAACAAATAATCTCTAGAAAATTTGACATTTTCACAAATAATTTAATGTTTGCCAAACTTCAAAAGGTACTACAATACATTGAACCAATATGGGATGAATGACAAAAGACCATAAGGTACATAATTTTACTAAGGACTAAAACAAGCATTCAACCCAAAAACAATTAAAAAAAATAGCAGCATATATTAAAGTTTACCATAAAGTCACCTTCTCTTTGGAGCTTAGTTTGACCTCCTAATCATTGTTTCATCCCCAATTGGAGTGCAGCCTCAAAATGAGTGAAATTGGGTGCCTTTTCATGAAATTGGATATCAGTTCAAAAGATTTGCATGATCTTATGCTAACATGGAATGAAGAATATGAGCAGCATGGAAATTGTGCATAATCCCCAAGCTGGCAGGTAAAACTCAACTGATTCAGGTTAGAAAAGTGGTTTGGTCCCCTGTTTTTTTCCATGCGTACTGTTTTGAACGTGACTTCTCTCCTAGTAGCCCACTTTGTTGTACTTCAAGAATACTCCAATATATAAACCAAGTTCTCCTCTCAAGTTCCCGCAAGATTTCACATCAACTTAGACTCAAGTTCAATACATTATCATGCTTCATGGTTGATTCCCATGCACCTTGTCAACTCATACCATCATTCATTTTGCTTACATTAAAGTTTCTGTAAAGTCACCCTCTCTTTCACACCCTATCCCCTCTTTCAGTGCTATCCACAAAGTAATGAAATTTTATTAAATCTCAGTGTGAAAAGCTGAAACTTAGCATTCAATGCACAAGGTTCGAGAGTAATTATAGTACTTGTAGAGGTAGGAGTAAAAATATATGTAGCAGCAGTTGAGGCGCTCAGGAAAAAGGAAAGAGGGGATGAAACTCAGTTTACCACCAAAATTGGTTGAAAATTTAGTTTGGGTCCCAGATTCCCAGTTATACATTTGATGCCCTATTATGCCGAAACCAGCCATTCTCGCCCCCTAATCGCCTGACTTTATGGATAGCTTTATTGGACACAAAAAAAACCCTTGACAATTTCATCCTCTCAATGTCACATTCCTCATATTGAAATAATATTAGTGATAATGAAGTTTGAATCCCGAAGACCTGTCCAAGTTATAGATTGAAAACCCAAACATCAACTTAGATTCAACTTCAATACATTATTGTTGTGTCCTGGTCTATTATCACAACTAAAGCTCAGAAACTCTTTACACTTCCCCCCCCC
>Ga0209208_10013722_pt1 | contig 10074 bp, 7 predicted proteins | sample S1TSphfallax_3_FD_187694 | JGI IMG/M metagenome (GOLD analysis project Ga0209208, IMG submission 187694) | Host-associated microbial communities from peat moss isolated from Minnesota, USA - S1T2_Fd - Sphagnum fallax MG (SPAdes) (version 2) | ecosystem: Host-associated > Plants > Peat moss >... | reverse complement strand
CTTACTGTAGAGGTGGAAACCATAGAAAAGGGCCAGAGATATTGCATGAGATTAGATCTGCAGGCTTGAAGCCAGATTCTTTCTCGTATTGCACCCTCATCTATGCCTTTTTGCGCGTGCGGGATTTTGCAAAGGCCTATAAGTATCATGAAGAAATGCTGAAGAAGGGAAAATCTCCTGATACTAAAACATATGCCAAGCTAAGAGCTATTCTCAAAGTGTCACTACGGTGGAAGCAAGTGAATGACCAGAAGGCCAATGCAGGTCAGACCCCAAGGCAAGGGTCCCTTGGAAAAATACCTGAGAATGCAAAATCTTTCTGGAAACGTGGGAAGCGACCAAGTCGACGACTGCTTCGGTAGATTTGGAACACATATGTTTCAAGCCCTGACAGGTGCAGGGCACAACACACTCCAGAGTTATTTGCTAGTTTTCACTATATGCTTGTGTATATGAGAAGTCATAAGTAGACCAAAAGCCTTTATCACATTTTTATCCTGGTCTCAATGTGTTAAGAATCGGGTTGAGTCAAGGTTGTTGTGCACAAACATGTTAAAGGTCCTTTCTGTAGGAATTATGTTTCCTTTTGCTGGTAGAGAGAGTTCTGTATGTGCTAAGACTATTACAGATAATTTTGGTTCTCCTGCTAGCTAGGCTGCAATGCAATCATTTGCCTGCTTCAAGAGTCACAAGACCATGGATTTACAGTCTGCATTCCGGCCTGAATGTAATACTTCCTGTATTTCTCATCAGTGTGAAATTTTGGACGTTTATGTAATCTCATTTCATTTTCTAATGATGGTTGGCAAAAAAAACTATTTTCCTTCTCAAAACACCAACATTTGGAGTTTTGCATCAATTAAATTCTGTCTTTTTTAAGTGAAAAAATAAAGGCCTCTGTTGATTATAGTTATCTGTAAGGTAACCCTATCTTCACCCTGTCTTTGTGCCTCCTTTCGCCCCCCTATCCCCTCTTTCTGTGGTATCCACATCTTAAGGACATTCTATTGAATCTCAGTATGAAATGCTACAACTCAGTACGAAATGCTGAAATTCAACATTTAATGCACGGTTTGAGACTAATTATAGTAGTTGTACAGGTAGGAGCGGTGAAAATATATGTAACAGCAGTGGAGGCGCTCAGGAAAAGGGGAAAATAGGATGCAACTCAGTTTACCACCAAAATTGATGGTTTTCTGAGTTTCTTGAATGCTGATGTACTTTTTTGTAGATTTTTTTTAATCTCATCCTGTCTATGACGAAACTCAGGGTTCTTTTAACGGATAACTCTTTTAACATGACATTAACACTATTTTGTGTCTCTTGAGAGCACATAGCTGTGGAACTTTCTTTAGGGTAACTTGTTAAACTATGAGGTTTTAAGAGCACAAAATGAAATATTTCTTCTTTTCCTGCCCTTTTGAAAAATGTGTTCACCAAATATTGACACTGGAGAAGTGGGAGACATTTCATTTATCAGGAATATATTACCATGCCAATATGTTTTTTGAAAACAAAGAAAAAAAATTTAAAAATTCATCACAATTTCCTACAACATGAAAGGGTGCTTAAGATTTATGTACTTTCAATTTTTGAATGTCGCCAAATTTGTGTAAATGTTCTTATGGATGATTGCCACTTGAGCAACATCACAAAATTGAAAAAAAACAACACTGCTTTGGGAAGAAGTCACATGAATTTCAGTGGAACCCATATGTTGCCAAAGTTGTATTTTTTAAGGGCTGAAAAATTCTAGATTATTTTTGTGGCATTTTCTGCTAAATGTAAGACTAGTGTGAAAGGGAAGAGAGAACATTGATTACCACAAAATCAATGTTTATTTATTTATTTCAATGGATATTGGATGCTCACATAAATAACAAGGAGAGTGTTACACTGTGGCCTTGCCATATCTACATCAAAACGTATCTGAAAGCAAAAGAAGAACTACGGAAACTTAAAATTTTCACCATGCAAAAGCATGATCTTCAAAAAATCCTATAAAAGAAACCAAAATCCTTCAAGATATTGTAACTCTATAACTAATCTCAAGTTTCAACAGAAGCCAAAATATCATCTTTTCAAAAAATCCTCACATAAAAATAGACCTATTACATAGAGGCCAAAATCCATTATGCTACTACACTCTAGAATGAATCTAAACACAATATCCTTGCCTTGGTAGGCAAGGCCAATAAAGGTCGAACTGTGCCATATACTCAAATAGTTGTAAAAGTATGGAGATTGTAATAAATTGGATTTGTATTTTCTGGACAGATTTCTTACTGTTAGATCTTACAAGGTTCTGGATCCTGATCAAAAAGGCCATGTGAACCCTAATATTTCGCCTGTTCCCCCAATCCAGACCATGGGAATATGTGCTGGTGTTTAGTATGACAGTTATGTCAAACCCAAAAAGACAAGCAAATTTGTTCTCATTTGGATGGATGGATGGATGGATGGATAGTCAGTCAGGCTTTCCTTTCACTTCAACCAATCATCCTTTCGGCAGACAGCTCGAGCCCAGCAGCAGCAGCAGAAGAAGAAAAAAACAATGAAAAAAAGGGTCATGTGTTCATTTCATATCATTGAGGGAATGCTGACATTTCTGGTTTCAATTTTTTTTTTTTCGCTTTTGAAACCTTTCCCACCCACCTACTACTTCCCACTGTCCTCCACCGACCTACTTACTTATATATTTGAATTAAAAGTAGTCTCTCCCCCCATCTACCTACCCACCTATAAATTTAAAATGTGTTACTCTCATCCCCACCCACCTACCCGCCCTACCACCGACCTACCTACCAACACTTTAAGAAGGTACCTACCAAACCCCACCTACATGGCTACACCTACCTACATGGTTGCCATTGCAATAGACCCTCAACTATCGATAACGATGAGGAAAGAATAAAATGAAGGTATTGCATGGAGCTTGTTCTTGTTCATTCAAACAAAATAAATAAGGGGACGATTAAAGTATTTAACACACCTTATGTAAGGGTATTGCAAGTTATGTTTAGAAAGTGTTTTCCATGGAATATTACAAACCAAGTGGATAATCAAAGCAATATAAAACTCCAATTCAATTTAAACACATTTAATGCATGTTGTATTCAAGTTCAAAAAACCAAATAATTCAATGAATGTGCAATACCCCATTATACCTACCCCTGATATAATTTGGGTTCCATATTGTATCTTTCGACAATTCAAGGCGTCCAAAACCTAGAAGGAATATAATACCTTCATTGGGCTAAATTGTAATACCCTCATTGGGTTACACTGCAATATTCTTATTGGGCCACAAAACAATACTCCTCTCAAGGTATCCCATAAATACATTAGGTTCCATAACATTTTTTTTACACATGAAGGGGTAAAGCATAACCCTGTCAAAACCTAAAAGGATTTCAATACCCTCATTGTGCTACACTATAAACACCATGGGCTGAATCATTTTGGTTTAGGCTACCATAAGGGTATTGTTCATGCCCAAAACTACTCAATACACTTGCAATACCCCTCATGAGGTATCCCAAAAATACATTGGGCTCCATAACATGTCTTTTGACATGTGACAAGGTATTGCGTAGCCCTACTAAAACCTACAAGGAAACTAATACCATCATTAAGATATTATGTAATTAAACATCAAGGGTCTATGTCACTTTTAGAAGGGTATTGTTCATGCCCAAAATTATTCAATACACCTGCAATACCCCACACAAGGTATCCAAAAAAGACATTGGGTTCCATAACATATCTTTTGAAACTTGGAAGAATATTGCATAACTTTACCAAAACCTACAAAGGATGCATTACCTTCATTGGGCTACACTTTAAAAGCCATGGGTTAAATTATTTTGGTCTACGCTATTAGAAGGGTATTGTTCATGCCCAAAAAAACTCAATGAACATGCAATATCCTCTTTAGGTATCCTAGAAATACATTGGGCTCCATAACATATTTTTTATGTTGTCAATGGAACTATCTTTAAATGTTCACCACCTAGATCATCAAATCAATGTTTTGATAAAAAATATATAATAGATTTTCTAGTAGAAGACCTAAGCATCAAATAGTTGGTCAAATGGTTAGTAGAATTCATGTCCTTCATGCAATTAGTAGTCATCTCTTATCAACCTTAACATGAGCAAAATCATCCTCATTTATTTTTTTAGAACATAAAAATCCTTCAATAAAATCCCTAACTTCCTTCAATCAAGGTTTAAGAATTAAGGTTTTAATTGAATTTTGAAATATAAGTACCTAATATCATGTATGTTCAGTCAATGTATTTTCTTACCTTTATGTAAAATTTATTCTTCAATATACAAATAAATGATATACTTAATTGATTAATGTGTGAATTTATTTTTATTTTTACGTTCTTATACACATAATATCTTAATGATTATTTCATGTTAATTTTTTTAAATATAAATTAAATATAAATGAAAGACATTTTCAAACTCATAAATGGTCAAAATCATTTCATGGACCAATGCAAAATTGTTGGTACATGTAAATGAAGGTATTACAATATTTGCCACATTGATGGTATAACATTTACTTTAACAAACTTTTGAAGTGCAATTGCAATACCCACATTTTAGTGAAAGTTTCATTACTTTTTACCATCAATGTGATCAACTTGACAATACCCTCATTTGTATCATGGTTTATTGTCACAATATGGTGCATGTATTATATTCCTTTTAGGTTTTGGTAGGGCTACACAATACCGCTCCAAGTTTCATGGTGAATGCAAATATCTTAAAATGATGCAAATATTGCATTTAAACTACATAACTTCATTTAAATGACATTTTACCATCAATGTGAAGAACTTTGTAATTCATTTACTTGAATCAATATGTCTAGTATGATATAATGAGCATGGAATGAGTATCTTAAAATAATTATTTTGTTTCATGGTTTATGATATTTATCGCAAAATGATGTGGGTATTACTTTCATTATAAATTTTGTTAAGGCTATGTAATTAATACCCTTCCAAATTCCAAAATATATGTTATGGAGTCAAAATGTTTTATGGTATACCCAAAAAGGGGTAGTGCATGTGAATTGAATATTTTTGGGCATGAGCAATACTCCTTTGATAGCCCGAACCAAAATAATTGAGCCCATTTTGTTTACAAATTACCCCAAACATGGTATTACTTTCTTTGTAGGTTTAAGCAATACCTCTCTAAGTTGCAATAGATATGTGATGGAGCCTAAAAGATTTTTTATATACCCTAAAAAAGGTATTGCACACCCATTGAATAATTATGGGCACAAGCAATACCCTTCTAATAGCTTAAATTAAAATAATTTAATTCATATTGTTTATAAAACATCCTTATGAAGGTATTGCCTTCTTTTTAAGGTTTGTTGGGGTTATGCAATACCAATCTAAGACTCTTTAAATATGTTATGGTACCCAAAGGTTTTATAATATACCCTAATAGGGGTATTGCATGTGCATTGAGTAATTTTGGGCATAAGTAATACCATTCCAATAGCTTGGACCAAAATAATTCAATCCACTATGTTTATAAAATACCCTCATGAAGGTATTGCATTATTTATAAGTTTTGCTAGGGCAATGCAATACCCTTCCATGACTTTTGAAATATGTTATGGAGCCCAAAGGATTTCTAATATATTCTAGTAGGGGTATTGCATGTGCATTTAATAACTATGGGAACAAGCAATACCTTTCCATGACAATGATTGGTTAATGTTGTGTCCACAACATCAACAACAAACACTTCCCTTGTGGTGCTTCGAACCTTAAAACAAACAACATAACATAATAAGTATTACATATGAATTTTAAAACCTAAAATTCTAAAAACAAAAGTATGGCATTGTTGGACAATGAATCATTTCTTAATCATGGTAGAGTGTAAGGAGGCCAATCTCCTTATGTCACACTATCTTATTTGATGTAAACTTCCAATCACACTCCATCCAAACACCTTTGAATGCCTTTCCATACCTAGCTCAAATTGTTCGAATCACAAATGTAAGGTCCTCATTGTGGTTTAGTTTGGCCTACACATTGAAAGGCATGGCCCCACATTCCATGCAATCATGCCAAGAAGCTGAAGGATGTGGCTAAAGGTTAACTTATCAAGTGTTGGTTTGGGAACTTCATGTGTGTACTGCAAATCATCCCAAAGCCTATCCCACTCTAAGGAAGTGTGCCTCCTAACCCCAGCAATTGCCTTCTATTCATTGTGATGAAACTAGGCTAGAGGGTTACTCAAGACCCACGCATTCATTGTCGCGTGATCTTGAACCTTCAAGGCTTACTCCCAAATAAATGGACGTCCATGTTTGCTTGGCTCCATGGTCACATTGTGGCATGCCCACAAATGTTGTACCATATTATATTTGGATGTATATGATGCATCACACCCATTAACCCTGCAAACAAATTGCCCAATGGACACTGTCTATGGCAACTGCATGAGGGGCAACCATATTTATGGTGACACCCTCTATGGCAACTAAAGGAAAGGCAACCACATCTAAAACCAAAAATACAAATACAATAAACCTAATGTGAAAATTAACATTTTAAATGAAGGTTATTTATACATGATGAGGGTATTGCAACTATAGATAAAAGATTAAACACACAATGAAGGTATTGCAAAAATGGATAGATTAACAAAAATTCAAAATGAGGGCATTACTAAAACCCAAACTTGAAATTTGCATAGAATGAAGCTAATTCTAAAAATAGAACAATATTAGTTACAAAGCTATAGGGTATTTCATAGATATTTAAACCAAAAAAAATGCCCCACCCACCTTTTCACATGGAAAAGGAAAGTGGGGCAAAAGTTTGAAAACTTGAATTAATAAAAATATTGCAAACACAAATTTACTAGAAAAACCCCACCTGTCCTCTCAAATAGAGAGGATGGGTGGGCAATAGATTGTAAGTTAAGATTAAAATGTCACTTGCATCAATTTCAACATGTCGTATAACATGTTCATCTTCTTCTAGTTCTGAAACAAGAACTACATTTTCTTGTTCCACTATCATTTCAATAGTTTTTTGTAAGTCAACTTCAATTGTGGCAAGATTTATTGTAGAGGTTTCCCTAAGCTCAACATTCGCTTGCACTTGCTCCTCATTAACATTACATTGAGCCAATGCACCATCTTCAACACTCATTTGCACATGCTTTTGCATCTTCCATCCCTCCAAACCTCCATTCATGACACCTCCCATGCCATCTGCTAATTTAATTGACACCTACTCCTCTTTTCTAGAAATCCTTGTTTTTTTTCAAGTTTGGATCTACCAAAGTTGCGAAAGCCACAAAACAAAATAAAACAAACTTTCTTACCAACACCAAAAAACAAATAGTGAACAACAATGACGTGGGGAAATATAACATTGAAGGAAAAGAAAAAAAGGGGGGGGCCAAAGTTCCCCTTTTGTCAAAACTTGGCGATGGAACCCACTTGTGCCCAAAAGCAACAAAAGAAAAAAAAAAAGCTCAAGCTCCCCCTTTGTTGAAACCTGGCAATGGCACCATTGGTACCCAAAAACATAAAAACATAAAAACAAGAAATAAAAAAGAGGGAGCACAAGCTCCCCCTATGTTGAAACTTTCTGATGGCGTCCACCTACACCAAAATCAACAAAACAAAAAAAGAAAAGAGGGGGAACCAAAGTTCCCTATCTCATCAATATTTGGTGATCATGCCTAACTACGCCTAGAAGCAACCCACAAAAAAGGGGAGTCAAATTGTGTTAAGACTTAGTGATGGCACCCACCTGCACCCAGAAACAACATAACAAAAAGAAAAAAAAAACAAGGGGGAGCCAAAGCTCCCCCTTTGCCAAAACTTGGCAATGGTGCCCACTAGTGCCTAGAAGAAAAAAAACCAAAAAGAAGAAAAAGAAGGGGAGCTCAAGCTTCCTTTCTACTAAGACTTGGCCATGGTGCTCCAAAAGCAACAAAACAGATGGAAAAAGGGGGAGCAAACTCCCTTTTTGCCAAATATTGGTGATGGTGTTTTAGAAGCAACAAACAAACAAAAGGAGCAAGCTCCCCTTTTGCCGAGAGTTGGTGATGGCATTACAAAAGCAACAAAAAAGAATGAAAAAAATAGGAACTTAGCTCGCCCTCTATCGAGACCTAGTGATGGCGCCCAAGAACTAACAAAAAGACGGAAAAAAACGGGAGCAAGCTCCCCCTTTGCCAAAATTTGGTGATGGCACCTGCTTGCACCCATAAGCAACAAAAAAAAAAGAACAAAAAGAAAAAAAAAAGGAGCTTGGGCTCCTTCTTTGTTGAAAGTTGGCGATGGAACCCACTTGCACCCAAAAGTAAAAAAAAACAAAAAGGAAAAAAAAAGGGAGCTTGGGCTCTCCTTCTACTGAATGTTGGGATGGAGCCCACATGCACCCACAAGCAACAAAACATAGAAAAAGAAAAAGAAAAAAATGGAACTTGTGTGATGTGAAAGGAGGTAATCTGAACTATGATCGAACCCATGGTTTTGGGTTTGGTTGTGTCAATCGACTCAGTGTGACGGCGCTCCATAATGGTTGCATGGAATTGCATGGCTTTTCCTTTGAGCTGTGTGTTGGAATGGGGATGGCGGCATGTATTGATGAGGTCCGTTTAATGAGGATGGCAAGTCGGCGGACGGAGAATCGGATGGGGATGACACTGAAGATTTTGGGAAGCTTCTGGAAGAAGCAACGGAGGTCTGAAGAGAAAGATCAGAGGACGGTTTTAAGGAAGGTAATTTTGGCAGAATGGAGATAGCTACGAAGATATCAGGCAGTAAAAAAAGGTAGCAAAGAGGCAATTTTTGGGGAAGAAAGACAGAAGGATAGATAGAAGGAGGGACTCTGTAGTCAGGAGCTTGGCTATGTTTTTGATTTCCGCTGCGTCTGATGTGTAGCTTAGTTCATACTGCAGAGGAATTGCGAAGGTAGTAGAGGAACAAGAACTCCGGTAATAATCTGATTTGCTGTCTTGAATAGAAGGGACAGGCTTGAGCTTTCGGGGTGTATATACATATGTTGTGAATGAAATATCAGAACATTGGTCGATGCATTTGTGTGAGAGGATTTGTAAGGGTGTGCCGTGTCGAGTAAGACGTTGCTAAGTCTATCAGTCTTCCAATTTGAAACAGACCAGCAGTAGAGAAAGAAACGGGTGATGTGAGATTGTTTAGCAGAGGCAGGTCAGTTAGGTCTGAAGGAGGCAGTGTATCAGCTGTCGAATTCTTTGGACCCTCGTTTTTGGTCACACTTGACTTTCTGTTGAGACTTGGTGATGGCAACCACCCATTCCCAGAAGCAACAAAACAAAAAGAAAAAAAGGGGAGCTGGCCTTTGTCGAAAGTTGGCAATGGCGCCCACCAAAACCAAAATAGAAAAGAAAAAGAAAAAAGAAAATAAGGTGTTTACCTTTAAGCTCGTGCTTCTAAACTTTATGCTCCTCAAGCTCTAAGCTCTCCACTCTTCAAGCTTTAAACTCCCTAAACCCAAATGTTCAACCTATTGATGATGGAATGATTGCAAAAGGAATGTGGGGAAGGTGGGTTGGTAGGATGGTAGGGTTTAAGTTTGTCAGAAAACAATTAAGACAAAAGGGGAGGGCCAAGGGGGAAATAAAAAAGCTAGGAAAACAAATTATGAAAAAAATAAAAATTTAAGGAAATTTTTATAACTGACCAAGTTATTAACCCCTTGGAAGATATTTCATACCATCCATGAAATCCCATAACAAAAAAAATTGGATGGTGCACTAGTGGGTGCAAGGTCATTCAAGTCGTTTTAAAAGGGTTAAAATGACCACTGCAAAATGGACCATCAATATTAGAGCAGTATGATTTGTGTTATCTTACTGCAAAATTTAATGGAAAGTGCCATTTGTAAGTGTGGGGGTGGAGATGCTCTTAGGATAAGAATTTAAAAATTATTTTTCTAGGCCATAATGAACTAACACCCATGGGTGCACCATGAAGGATGGATAGTAAATGGTTAGGAAACAATTTTTTGTTAGTTAGTTTAGTTTTTT
>Ga0209208_10013721_pt1 | contig 10074 bp, 5 predicted proteins | sample S1TSphfallax_3_FD_187694 | JGI IMG/M metagenome (GOLD analysis project Ga0209208, IMG submission 187694) | Host-associated microbial communities from peat moss isolated from Minnesota, USA - S1T2_Fd - Sphagnum fallax MG (SPAdes) (version 2) | ecosystem: Host-associated > Plants > Peat moss >... | reverse complement strand
TTTTGCTACAAAGAAGGCTAGTTCATTACAATTGACAATTAATAATGATATGGTGGTTTTTTAAATGTTTAAAGTTATAATGGCTAGAAGAAGTAGACTGAAGAAAGTTGGTGGTGATTTGGAAGCTCAAAAAGAAGTGTTGTTTCATCATAACTAATAATTGGGAAGCAAAATGTTGATCCGTTACAACCAAGACTTAGGGGAAAAAAATTTGTTCCATTAGAACAAAGATTTGGAAAGCAAAATGTTGTTTCATCAAAATCAAGAATTGATGAATCAAACAATCTATGTGGCTTAGAGTTGGCAATGGTGATTGTTTATAATTCGAATGATGAGATCCCTCAAAATACATATTGGGAATTTTGATCAAGAAATGGTGGGTTATATTATTTTAGAATTGACATATATTATATTGAATGCAAAAAAAAAGATTGGACAAAAATATTTAAGTTTAATTAAACCCGCACCTTCCATCATTTGATGGAAGGTGCAAGATTTGCTTTTCGAATTTTTTATATTATAATACTTAAAAGAGGTTAAAGTTTGAGTAGTTGCATTTCATTATGTGATTTGATGTTTTATAATACATGCATTCTGTTGTGTGGTCTTTTTATGTCTAAGGTTTTAAAGTTAAGTTTTTTCTATTATAATTTTTTTTAATACTTATTTTATATTTTTTGGTTTAGGTTTAGAGCTTGAAAATGATTAAACCTCTCAGCCATTGGCACCCCCTTGTCCATCCAATATAGCTTGCAAAGACAAGAATGGATGAAGGTTGGGTCAAAATGGAAATGTTGAGTTGGCATTTACATTATTGCATATGCTACAAAATGGTTACTAACCAAACATTTGAAGGAGGTGCATGGTTTAGTGGCAAAAAAGGCTAAATATGGGAGGCTTTCAACTTTTGAAAGAGGTCTTTGATGTCAAGACCATGTTAAAATGAACACTCGCATCTTGGGAAATGCCATGGCCATGAAAAGGTGGAATGATCAAAAGGTTGTTAGTTGCGTTCATGCGAAAGTCTAACATGAGTGGGATAAACTAATAATTGTTGTAGAACAATGTCCACCATTATTAAACCCAACATTGGTCAAATTAAATTTAGAACAACTGTTGCAAATGTTGGGTCTTAATTTTCGAGCGTGGGAAACGTGCTTCAAGATGTTGTATCATGGATGGAGAAAGACAAAGATTTACAAGAGATGGTCTAATCCACCCGTTATGCATATGCACGATAATTGAAAATGGCACGGGATGTCAAAAATTAGGATCAAGAATCCATTAAAGCGAGTCAAACATAAAAGTTGATAGTTGTATCAAATTTCCATGAATCTATAATGATTCATGGAAGGTAAGAAAACATAATAATCAATGTTTTTTGTTTTTTTATAATTTTGTTTCATCTAAGGTGTGTTAGGGTTTAATTTGGTGGTTTTTATGTGTTTTTTAGCGTTCAAGGCACAACAAAAGAGGAGTTTGCTGTAAATTCAGTTCATGTTGAGATGCAACATCGCCATTTGTACATTGTTCATCATGCAACAAAGGCTGCAAATGCAATAGTTGTTTATTGAGTTAAACATGACATGGTAAACATTGATATGGTTTAAGGTTCCCACTTTATAAAATTAACTAGGTGTTTTCAACCTTTTCATTTTTTGGACTACCTAATTTTTTAACTTTGATCCTTTAATAGACTATAAATAACATTTTTTTCTCATTAGTTTTTTTAACATTTTTTGATCCACCCATTTTTGTACATCTTTTATCAATATAATATTTTCTTCTAGTCACACTTGTTTGATGGTTATATGGTTAATCATATATGTTTTCCTTTTCATCATCTTCTTAGTGCTTTAGATGTAAAAATCAAAACTTAAATAGTCTCATGTGCACACTTTATAATTAACATGTCTAAGGTTTACAAATATCAAAATGTACATTATGCAATACCTACATCTAATGTATAAATAATCACATCACCTAAAGATTTTTAAAGCAATACCCACATTCTAATTAATTAATTAGCATTGTTATGAAACCAAACATGCAATATCCACATCCTTTTCTATTATAACTTCCATAAGGTCATTTCAAATATGTTATACCCGCATATAGGTCTCTTAAATAGTTGTTGATTTGTTACATCCATTGCAATACTTGCATATAGGTCTCATAAATAGTTGTTGATTTTTCCATCCATTGCAATACCCGCATATAAGTCTTGTAAATAATTGTTGAATTTTTTTACATCCATTATAATACCCGCATATAGGTTTGTAAATAGTTGATGATTTTAACATCTTCTGCAATACCTACATATAGGTCTCCAATGCAATATTTACGGGACCCATATGACATAATAACTTAGTTTAAATATCAACAAATAATGTCATAATTAAGGAATTAATAAAAAAATATTTTAGATAATGTAAATGATTGATTATCATATTTAGATAGTCATTTATTTTTTAATATTAATTAAATGATTATTTAGTTGAACCTTAATTACTCAGATAATTAAATTTTAGATCTAAAAATTAAATTGATAAATTGATATTTAATTTATTATCTTAATTTTAAAATTTTATGTTGATAGGTTATTCAAATCATTATTTTAGATAATTATTCATGAGAATTAATTGTCATAAATTTATTTGAAAATAATAATTAATTCAGGTGTATAAATAAACATAATTTGGATACCCAAATCATTTATTGGTTATTTTGAAATGATTTTACATGTGGGTATTGCATTTAGGGTTGGGTTTTCGCCTAAGGTTTGTTTAAATCACCTATGGAATATTTCAAAATGAATTCACATGCATGTATTGCATTGAGGCCTTGGTCTTCATTCAATAGCACCCAAACTACATATTGGGTATTTTGAAACAACCATACACGTGGGTATTGCATTTAAGGTTGGGTTTTCATTTAAGGTTTACCTAAATCACCTATGGGTTATTTTGGAACAAATTTGAATATGGCTATTGCATTTAAGGTTAGGTATTCATATAATTTTGCAATACATGCACATTGAAAAGGAGGAGTTGTGCTTATTTTTTTTGTTTTCTTTTGTTATTGCCTCTAACCCAACTCACATCAATAAAACACAACAACATTTTATGTTCGTGTTGTACATTTATGTGTTATATTGTGTGTTGTTTGTGTTTTTGGTAATGCAAACTTGAAAAAGAGGAAGGACTGATGCCTTCGATTAGTAAGCCTCGGTTTAATTTGCAGATGGCATGGGAGGTGCAATGAATGAAGAAGATTTGGAAACAAGGGTGATCAGATCGTAAACATAAGTTAATGTTGAAGATGTGGGTGCATTGACTTTGAGTGAGAATATTGAAAAGCAATTGTAAGTTGGTGTTGGTGTTGGAAAAACATTTATAATAGATGTTAATCAAATTAAAGTTGAGTTGCAGAAAATTATTGACATGATAGAAGAGCAAGAAATTATAGTTCCTAGTGTAATGTCGAAGTAAGAGAATACAAATGGGGATGTTGAATTTCATGTTGAAATTGATGGAGGTGACATATTGGACCTTATTATAATTAATTGCCCCACTCATCTTCTCAAGTAAAGAAGATGGGTGGGGTTTTTTTTGGTCAAAATTTTGCTTACAAAATTTTCATTAATTGTGGTCTTTAAACTTTTGCCCCACCTTCCTTCTCCATGTGAGAAGGTGGGTGGGGGGGGGGGTTTTTTATCTACATCTTTCAGCAATATTTCAAGGCTTTGTAACTAATATTGTTTTTTTTAAGGTTAATTTCATTTCTTGCAAATTTGAACATTGGGTTTTAGCAATGCCCTCATTTTATTTTTTTAATCTTTTATCTCACTATGCAATACCCTCATTGTGTGTGTTTTTATCTTTTGTTTTTTTTGTGCAATACCTTCATATTTAGTTTTTGATTTTTATCTATCTATGCAATACCCTCATCATGTAAGGGTTAACTTTCATCCAAAATGTTAATTTTCACATCAAGGTTTTTTTTTTTGTTATTTTGGTTTCAAATGTGTTTGCCCTTCCCCTGGTTGCCTATAGGGTGTACATTGGGCAAGGGATGGTACCAAATTTGTTTGTAAGGTTGATAAGTGCAATGTAACCTACATCCCCAAGTATAACTTGGTACGCCATTTGCGAACATGTCACAGTGTTACTTTGGAACCCATCAAGCCCAAATGCCCATCTACTTGGGAGGAGGGCATGAAGCATTAAGATCATGTGGCCATGAATGCGTAGGTTTTGAGTAACTTAGTGGTTTGATTTTGTTGCAACAAACAAAAGGCAATTGCTAGGGCCAAGAAGCATGCAAATGCAAACTTGGAATGGGAAAGACTCTAGGTTGCCATGGGGGACACACCTAAGGGTCCTAAGCCCGAACTTGTCAAATTAACCTTTAGTGCCATCCTTGATCTTCTTGGCATGACTACATAGGGTGTGGGGTCCATCCCATTCAATTTGCAAGCCAAGGTGGAACGTTATGAAGATTTGGCAATGTTCAAATAATTCAAGCTAAGTATGCAAAGGCATTCAAAGGTGCCTAGAATGAGCATGATTAGAAGAATATGTCTAATAAAACGGTGCAACAATGGGAGATTGACATTCTTATGTAATACCATGAACAAGAAATGATTCATGGTTGGTAAGTTCTAACAATGTCATACTTAATTTTATTTTAATTATAGGTTACATATGCCATTTATTTTTTGGTTGGTAAGGTTTCGAGGCACTATTAGGGAGGTGTTTATGGCCAATGTTGTGCATGTAGTAGCATTGGCCAATTGAGGGGTATTTTTTGTGTCAACACGCCCATGATGCGTAGGTTGCCACAACATGTTACAAGAAGGCAAATGGGATCCCATCCCCTTTTGATAATGACACAAATAGCCCACAATTTATTTCCATTTTGGTTAGGCTACTATTTTGGACTTCAAGATGTTAAAGTAACATTTTATTTTTGAAGCAACCACATATTTACCATTATGACATGATTCTCATTTTACTTAGGGTTTTTTTTCGTTTTGAACATTTTTGTAACACATTTCATCCAACTTTTGTTATTTGTGGAATTCTATTTTCTTTTTGCACAATCTTGTGTCAATGGTTATAAATATAATTCAACATATGAAAAAAAAATCATACTTGATGAAATAGTCAAATAAAATATTCTAGTATGGCATTCAAACTAAAAAACCTTTATTTATTCCCAAAAATTTAAAGTTCAAATCTAGAAGGAAAACAATACCTTCATTGGGGTATTTTTATAAACACCACAGGTTGAATTGTTTTCGTGTAGGCTATCGTAAGGGTATTGCATAGCCCTACCAAAACCTAGAAGGAAAACAATACGCGCACCATATTATGACAATATCCTAAACCATGATACAAATGAATTTAAAAATATTTATTCCGTGTTCAATATATCATGCCATACATAATGATTAAAATAGTTGAGGACATTGCAAAGTCGGTCACATTGATGGTATAATGTATAACTTGAACAAAGTTATGAAGTTTAAATGTAATACCCACATCTTATTGTGATAATTTCATTAAACATGAAACATAAGAATTTAAAATATGTGATTCCCAGCCAATATATAATGAAATTCATGTTTTCAAAATATTTATTCACCCTAAATATCATTTAATATATATATAATGATGATAATGCAAAATTGATCACATTGATGGTAGAGGGGTTTAGGCTTTAAGGTCTAATGTGAAATTTACTATTTAATGTTAAAATTCAGATTTTGTTGAAATCAAAAAATGAAAAGTTAATTCTTAACATTTTTTCAATTATGTAAATATTTAGGGTTTTTCCATCTTAAAGTTGTAAATTCATTTCAAGAAAAAATAACCTAAAACACATGATTTTATACTGATTAATGGTTCACATAATAAGGAAAAACAAAATCCTATATAGTAATCGTATAAATGATTGAAATGTTATTTTATAGTTTTTTGAGATATAATAAATAATTTCTCACCTAAATTGATTATATAGTACATCATTAATATTTTACATTATATAAATATATAACATAAATTTTTATGTACATTTCATTTTTATGATATACATATATAAACCCATGGTTATGTATAATGCAATTTGTTATGGTGTATTTTATTTTCAAAAAATAAGTTCATAAGATTTTATATTTTACTAATGCATGTAATTGAATATCATTTCAATGTAATATGAAATTTAGTTTATAACATATCAAATAATGCCATATATGATCAATAATTTTCTAAAAGTTTAATGTCCATTCCTTTTTGTATTATAACATATTAAAATTTTAAATTTTCTATTAAAAAGAAAATACATGTAGAGTTTTTTTGAATAAATGAATGGTTACTTATGATTCCCAAAAAAAATGTTGCATAAATATAAATTTTACTTTAAAAATATTTGGTTGAACTTTGAAATATAATTACCTAATATTACGTATTTTTAATCAATTAATTTTATATAAAGCTTAAGTTATGATATATATCAAATAATGATATACTTAATTAAATAATGTATGGAATTATAAATTTTTTGCATTCTTATACATATAATATCTTTATTTTTATTTTATTTAAACATAAAATATTGTTAAAAGACATTTTCAAACTCATAAACAAAATAATATTTTGAGAAATATTTACTTCATGCCCAATATATCATGCTATACATATTGATCAAGTAAATGAAAATATTTTCAAGTTGGCCACATTGATGGTAAATGGTAATGAAATTATCATTTATGAATTTCAAAATGTCTTTCCACTATATTTAATGTTTACTTAAAATTTACAACATAAAATAATTATTAAGATATTATATGTATAAGAATGAATCTTAAAATAAATCCACAAATTAATTTTTTAATGTATATCATTATTTGATATATTGTAAACTAAATTTTACACAGAATTAATGAATTACATTGACTAAACATACATTATATTAGGTACTTATATTTCAAAATTAAAATAATTATATTTAAAATTTAAAATTGATATTTATGCAACATTTATATTTTTTGAAACATAAAAAACCATTCATTTATTCAAAGAAAATTAATATGTGATTTATTTTTAATAAAAATTAAGACAATTAGAATTTTAATATGTTATAATACAAAAGGGAATGGACATTAAACTATGAGAAAATTATTGATCATGTATGGCATTATTTGATATGTTATAAACTAAATTTCATATTACATTGAAATGATATTCAATTACATGCATTAACAAAATACATAATCATAATAACTTATCTTTTGGAAATTTTAATTCTCTTTGAAAATAAGAAATATGATAAAAACATTGCACTATATATAATAGTTGGTTTTTATAGACTAAATTTAAATTTAATATAACTTTAAATAAATTATTATCCTATTTTAAATAAATATTAAGATATTATATGTACTAAATGAATCAATGTTATAATTCTGTAATGTTTTTAAATATATATAATGTATTACTCAATATGTTTTAAACAACAATACATATAGACCAATATTTAAGCCAATATTATACATCATAAAAAATAAACTTTACATAAGAACTTGTTTTATATATTTAATATATATATAATTCAGTGATGTAATATATAATTATTTTAGTTGAGAAATTATTTATGATATCTTTAAAAACTATAAAATAAAATTTCAATCATATATAGGATTAATATATGGGAGTAATATCATTTATTATTATTATGTGAACCATTCAAAAAACTAGAATATCATGTGTTTCAATTTTTTTTTTTTAAAGCCATCAAAATCTTATTAAATAATAAACTTTAAGTGTTTGTTTCTTGAAATAAGTTTACAACTTTAAGATGGAAGAATAAAATGAAAAATGTTAAGAATTAACTTTTAATTTTTTTGATTTCTACAAAATCTGAGTTCTAAAATTAAGTAATAAATTTCACCCTAAACGCCTCTCCCATTAGTGTGATTGATTTTGCATTACCTTCATTATATATATATAATCATATTGTACCAAATAATTTTGAAAACATGAGTTTCATGGTCAATGGAATTATGACAATAAGATATAAGTAGTGCATTTAAACTTTGAAACTTTGTTCAAGTAACCTTACACCATCAACACGACCATTTTGTAATACCCGCATTGACACATATTAACTATCTTGCATGATAACCCCATTATTATGCCAACACAAGGATAATGCATTACCCTGCATATTGTAACAATGCAATACCCCAAAAGTAGTCATGCCACAAACTTTTTCAATCTCAAAAATTAGGGTATTGCAAGTGTAGTCAATCTTTTTGGATGCACACAATACCCTTCTTGTAGCCTACACCAAAATGGTGGATCCCATGGTATTTACAAAATACCTTACCTAGAGTATTACAAGGCAATTGAAACTTTCTGGACATGAGCAATACCCATCCCACCACCTATGCCAAAATGATGGATTTCATGTTGTTTTCAAAACACCCAATGTGGGTATTGATTTCCCCCTAGGTTTTAGTAAGGTTATGCAATACTTCTTGTAATGTCAAAAGGTGTGATTGAGTTCAAAGTGCTTTTGGGATACCCAAAGGGAGTTATTGCAAGTTCATTTCATCTTTTTGGTCATGAGCAATACCCCTTTGATAATTGTAGCCCAAAATGATTTAGCCCACGGTGTTTTATAGAGTATTTGAGTGAGGGTATTGCTTTCCCTCTAAGTTTTGATAGGGTTACACAATACTTTTCAAAATGCCAACATGGATGTCAAAAATAATAATTATATGATCATTTATAGATGTCTAAAAATTATAGTTAGTAATTAAGTCGTACTTTAGAGCCCTAATTAAGTGAAACAAACAAATGAATGGAAACCATGGTGTGTCTCTTACATGTTTGTTTGGTCTATCAAAACGAACCATTCTCCACTTCCTTAACATAAAAAGAATGTGTCTTGTGCCATATATCTACAAGTGCCAATTTTCCCCCAAAACCCATATTAGGTTTGATTTTAATTAAGCTTAAAAAGTGCAAAAAGTCATAAACGTTTGTTTTATCCATAATCCAAAATTTTAAAACCCTAGTGCTAAATAACATCAATAATTATAGAAACATAATATTGCTCAATTTAATCCCCATTGCTTAAATACACCATTAAAACAAGCAAATCAAATTGTTCAATTTAAGCTTAATTGTTTGATGAACCTAAATACAACATCCATTAAATGCACCTAAACTAAATTGGAGTTCTATATTCCTTGGACATATGTGTTAGGTATGCAATACCCCCATTGCATTGCAAATCACTTTTCGAACATAACCTGCAATACTTTCGTTGGGGGCTTTCACATATTTTGAATTTTCAAAATTTTTTGCAATACCCTCATAACACACTAAAACATCATTTTTGAAGCCAACATCTATCTACAATACCCCTATGTAGGTGGTGAAAGACATTTAGTCATGCCTTTAGTTATTTGATTGAGTGAATAAAACCAAGTTTCATGCAATACCTTCATTTTATTCTTTCTCATCATTTTCAACCAATGGGTGTCTATTGGAATTAGTAATATTTTTGTGGTGAATTTTTGCCACTTGGAGACAAAGAAAAAGGGGGCTAGTGAATCCAACAAATGGATTTTTGAGAATTTAAATAAAAAAAACACCATTTCATGAGGAAAAACAATTAGAAGTCATTGTATTTAAATAGTGTGTTCCATTAGGTAGCTAGAACTAGGCAAGATTCAAAAAAAAATCTACTAGTACAACAAGATAGTTGCCATTTATTGTTAATTAATGTTGAGGATCCTTGGCAATACACCTACTTGAGGAATTTGAAAAAGAACCTTGATTGGAGACACAATTAGGTAGGTAGGTGTCACCATGTATGTGGGGTTTGGTAAGTACCTACCTAAAGTGTTGGTAAGAAGGTAGAAAGGTAGGTAGGTAGATAATTAAATGGGTGAGGATGAGAATAACATTTTTTTAATTTATAGGTGAGTAGGTAGATGGGGAAGAGTCTACTTTTAATTTAAATATATATGTTAGTAGGTCAGTAGGGGACATGGGGGGT
>Ga0209208_10013720_pt1 | contig 10075 bp, 6 predicted proteins | sample S1TSphfallax_3_FD_187694 | JGI IMG/M metagenome (GOLD analysis project Ga0209208, IMG submission 187694) | Host-associated microbial communities from peat moss isolated from Minnesota, USA - S1T2_Fd - Sphagnum fallax MG (SPAdes) (version 2) | ecosystem: Host-associated > Plants > Peat moss >... | reverse complement strand
GCTCCTCAGGCACTTGACTTGCTTACAAAAGAGGACTATACTCTGATTGATGTGAGAACTGACAAGGAGAAAGTCAAGTCAGGTGTTCCAAGCTTACCTCGGAACATAAAGAACAAGCTATTTGCTCTCCCGTGAGTGTTTTTTTCCTCAATCCTTGTTGCAAATCTTGCAATCATTGCACAAGAAAGAAGAAATTTTTTGTTCATGAATAATCCATTGTGAGAGACATGACCTCTTGAACAATTTCATTTGACTCTTGAGAGCAAGAAGTAGCAAAAGAAGAACACCAATCTTTGGGTATGAGTGGTGACAACCAGCTGGCCATTAAACCTAAAGCTTTGACCACAAATGCTGGATGTCCTTCTCTTCTGGAAGTAGGATTAGGATTGGCAAATTCTCATACAACAGAATTTTCTGTCGAGGAATTTTAAGGGTCACCCAATGGCTTTGTTTATTGCAGTGTAGAGGAGTTGGGTGGAAAATTGAGGGGGCAATTGCGGAACGCACGGAAAGTGGAAGCAGAGGTGACAGCCATAAAAATTTCATCCTTGAAGCGGGTCAACAAAGGCTCAAAGATTGTGATCATTGACTCGTAAACATCTCCATTTCTCTTCTTCCTCTCCACAATCCAGAAACCCATGCTTAGTTTTGCTTAATGTTGTTTTTGGAAATACTCTAGAGACAGTGTCACGGACATGCAATTTTTCAAATAGAGAAATAGAGCAGGCTGCTTGATGGCAAATTTTCTGTTTCTTTTCCACCTCATGAGGGGTACAACTCTTTCTGGATTTACATCCTTGTATATCTCCAATTTTTCTCAACTGTTTGTGATTGCATGTGAATTTTACAGGACAGGTGACATTGCAAAGTCTGTTGCAAGGTCTTTATCAAGTTTGGGATTCAGTAACACATGGGTTGTTGCCGATGGTTTCGATGGTGGCAAGGGATGGATTCAAAGCAGGCTTGGCACTGAGTCCTATAACTTGTCATATGCTGAAGTCCTTTCACCAACTCGTATCATCCCAGCAGGTATGTCTCTTTATCAATTGACTCTCGAGGCAGGTTCAACAATAGCTGCTGTCTGTTAAAGTCCTTGGTTTTTGTGGCACTTGAGTATTTGTATCAAGGGAGAAAGAAGGAAGAGTCGATGGAAATAAATCCATGTGTGGAGAATGGACTGAGTTACAGCGAAACCAACCATGTTTTCATGCCTGTTCCTGTGTTAAAGCTTTTGCTGACTCCAACAGAAAAATACATGCAGGCACAAGAAGGTTCTTTTCCAGTTCTTCAGCAAAGGAGGATGTTGTGGATGTAGGAACAACACGGCTAAACCGACTTCTACCTGGAGGCTTTGATGAGTAGAGTTTTCAGGCATGCTATTTTTCTTAAGCCTAAATCCTCACATTTTGTTGGAGGCGAGAATGAGTGTTTTATCTCTGGTTCTGATTATGTGGTCTTTCTTTGCATTTCAATACAATTTTAGCAGGTTTTCTTTTTCTATAGATCAATCTGCAAGATCCATATGTTGTGATTCCATCATGCCACATATTTGTTTGCCAATCTAACGAGTAGAAATTCAGTTTTTGTGACTACAGCATGGAAATTCCTATGTATTTCTATCAACTGCAAAAGTTGTGTGTAAAAACGATAGTGAAACAAGATTTGAGTAAATCTGATGAGCAAGGTGCAAATCCAAAACCTTTCAAACCCAAAATTTTATGTGATGCACCAAAACTTGAGTCAGCGGGTATCTTGAGTCATATCACGATATCCAAATTTTACAAGCAGTGCTACAATGAGGAGTGAATTTTGCTGCTGCACAACTACTGGATGTCAGGTATAAGAAGGAATGCATGAATTTTAGTCTGCAGATATTGCAATCTGTAATAGCAGATTTTCAGTGGAGAAGAAGTGCATATGAAAGAGAAGGTGATTAGGAAGCAACACTCCGGACTCTGTCAGACTGGATGAGCAACTTCTCTGGGTCCAAAGAGACCTTCACCCAAATTGAGTGTGTACCCACAACTCCACCACTTTCCCACTCAATTTTTTTCTGATCAATAATCTGTTGCAAGTAGGGTTTAGGGGTTTAGGATTTAGGGTTTGGGGTTTTCATTGCAACTTCTCATGGGTAGAATGGTGCAATATGTAGTGATGCATGCTTTGTAGTGATGCATGTTTTGCAGAAGTTCTGATTGTCAAATCTTGCATATTATTGACACAAGTGTAGCCTGTGCCATTGGCTCAAGTGTGAACTGGTTACCCAACTAATTTTTCCTTCCAAAATCCTTTTTTTCGTAATTTGATTGAATTTCTAATGACAAAAACTACTCAAAATTGAATGTCTCATGCACCTCAAGTTTAAGAAAATTCCAAATCACCTTTGCTGAATCCTACTTGTTAAGGGCTTTACAACAATATCAAATTCCCCTATAAACTTGGGCTTTGCATTGCTAGTGTAAAAACAATTATCTTTTTTCTCTACTTATGTTCCCATATGGTTTCCAATGGTTCATCATTATTATTATTGGTAGACAATCAAATTTATTAGTAAATAAGTTTAATATAAATACTATGGACATTAAAACGCACACGTCAATTTATTTTTTTATATCCATGATGGTGGGAAGGGTAAAGGAATGAGATAATTACTAGGGAAAAAGGGAAGTAGTCATTAAAAAATGAGTGATGTGATTAGGTTTTCATGTGATCTTGCACATTCCATGTAATTGAAATTGTAAATCGATGACCATACAAAGAATTACGCAAAATTCTATCAAATTCAAGAAAATGTGTCATTGGAATTTTAGTTTCGATTTAAATGAATTGTTCAATATTCAATAATTTTTATACCATAGGTCAAACTTTATGAAACCAACTCAATGTGTTTTGATATGAAACATCTACCATGGTCATGAAATTGATGAAAATATTATAAATCAAGTGCATTTCAAAATGAATGTTTTTCGAATGCATACCAAAGTCATCATTCCAATATTGGGAGCTATGACATTATTTATGAAAGCACACAAATGTATGTTTATTATGATGCAACTTGGGTTGGCAACATTGATGATTGTCAATCCACATTAGCTTTTTCATTATTGGGCAATGGAACTATTATTTGGAATAGTAAAAACAACCTTGTATTTCTATGTCATTAATAACTTGAATACATGGCAATTTACCAAGCAACAAGGTAAACAATATGACATTCATCATTGTTTAGGATTATTAATCAACTACAAATAAAACTCATTCTTAAATATGATGGTAATCAAGGTTGTATAATTTTATCGAGAAAACCCAATCTTTCATGTTCACATAAAACATATTGAGATTGATTATCATTCGGTTTGAAACAAAATTGAAAATAGTATTACTAGGTTGGTATATTGCAACACAAAAAATATGGTTGTAAATTTATTAATAAAAATATTTTCTACTAGCAAGCATGAACATTTATGATGTTTGATAAGCATGGTCAAGTGTGTAACTTCTATTTCATTGAATGGAAGTACTCGATGTCAACCTCTTATCAAGTTACTTTTACTTTAAATATAATTTGTGCTTCATGCATTTAACATTTTGGAATTATAAGATGTTTAAATTAACGTTAGTTAAATAACTTGTTACATGTGATGTTCACCCTAGTTATGTGGAAACAACATTTTCATGGGTTGATGACCTTGTGCATATGTTTTTGCATGCATGCAATATTGGGGAAGGAAACATCTACATGTTGGATGTTAACCTCCTATTAAGAGTGCGTTGAAGCTTAGAGGTGAATCATACAAGTTTGTGGTAACTTGTGCAATCTTAAGGTTGGGTCAATAATTCATTGCAAATATGTGTTTTAATCATTAATATTTTCTCATTGATCCATTGTTAATTTTCAATATAATTAAATATGTCCATCATAAAAGGAAAAAAAACATTTTTTGGGTCCCCACAAGTAATTAATGTGAGTCACAATATACTACCATAAACAAATATACATTTATACTCTCCCTTTCCTTTCATTATCTAGACTAGATAAAAAAAATGATAACAAACAAACAAGTTTAGGACCATGATCTTCATGTGACCAATGAGAAGGTTTTGACATGGATTTAAGAAAGCTCAATTTTTGTTTTTCAAATTTTGGGTTTTGCGGGGGACCGTGGGGGAGGGGGGAGATGATTTTTTTTTGTTGTCCCCAATGATTTCTATGACTTGAATACATAGACACCATTATTCTTATTACATAGATGTATGGACTATGTTCAAAATATTCAATTTATGAGCAATGAGTTATGGAATGAACTTGAGATGCATGTTATGTTAGTAGTTCCACTTAAAGCCATCATGTGAAGTCATCCTTGACTCTCAATGTGCATGTTCATTTGATGAATTTTGGATTCCTATTTAGGCTTAGATCATCTATTGATGGGAGACTCAAGTTTTTGTTGTTGAAAATGTCATTGGAAATATGAAGTCAAAGGATATCTTTTCCTTTTTTCCTTTGGAAAAAATATTTTAGTTCAATTCTAGGTTTTGGGAATTTGGGTTGTGGCAATTGGAAATGCCATGGGAAACCTTCAAGTTGCCAAAATGCCATTGGAAATTAGATATATGACGATGCCTTTGTAATCTTCTTCTTCCTTTAGTTGGAAAAAAATTTGAGTTCCAACTATGAAAATTTGGTTGTGGAGATTTGAAGAAGCTCCATTGGGTGTCAAATTCACGGTATCTTAGATATGTCCGAATTTTACTTGCAAATGACTTGAGTGGGTGTAAGCACGAAAATTTGGTTGTGAAGATTTGAAGAAACTCCTTTGGGTAAAAATTCATGGTATCCTAGATTTGTTATGTACTTGCCAAAATTGAAAGAAAGAAAAAACCCTTGAATTCCTGAATCAATTTCCTATGATTATTACCGAAATAAGGCCTCGTCCAATTATTACCGAGACTGTCTCAGGAGAGATGCAACTTGTGAGTAATGGTTTTAACATATTATCATCTCGTACAGTCCTTATTTTCGCAATGCCTTTGCCCTTGTGCTTTTAACCTGACACAAAGTCTCTTGTCCATCCACATTTTACAATTTTTCTTTGAGAACTTCACCCCCAAAAAAATGAAAAAAAAATTTGGGGGGAGGAAAAAAAGGTTGTGGATCCGTTGTGCAATAAAAAAAAAAAAATGCTCATAGATTTAATCATGTAACCGCCATTCACACATGGTTGTGGCGGATCCCCTCTCCGCAATCTCTCAACTACCCTTTCTTTTTTCGAGTACAACGAAATTTATTTCTTCAGGATCGACTCATGTAACTGCCATTGGCGAAAAGTACGAACTCTCGATGAGCCTCCTCCGGGTGCTCTTGGTGTGCTTCGGCTGAGTCTCCGAGTGTTTTCCCTACGCTTTGGGCCATGTTCCGGTTTTTAGTCATTTGTTTAGCACTTGTTTCGCCTCCGGATGCTCTCTTGGTTGTTTTACTTCCTTCAGGCCTTGTTCCGACTTGTCGCCTCTTCTTATTTTGTCTTTGTCTAACCCCCTCCCATCCCCCCCCTCTTGGGATGGCCGTAACATCCTTTTTACTTATCCCCCCTCCCTCGGAATGGATCTGACCACCGCCGTCCGACACCCACCCATCTTCTCGGCCTGCAAAATGACTTAAGAAACAAGCAGATTTGATTTTGCAGAACTGGCAAAGATGCACGCCATGTGAGAATTTCCGTAACCGAGTGTGTACATTTTGTTTGTTTTGTCGACATGTTTGTTTGGGGGTTCTTTTGATGTCCTGAAGGTGTTCCCCATTGAGTTCTCAAGGTGTTCCCATCAAGTTCCCAATGTGTTCCCAAATAGCATCACAGTTTTACCTCATATGATTTGCCCCAAAGTTGAGCTTTCATGTATATAAACTACAAAGAAGGGGATGGTCGGGGGGGTGCAATTATTTGAGATTACTATTTATTTATTGATTGCCCTAAAACTTGGTGGTGTGATGTGCCTAATAAAGTAGTGCAAAATTATTCCGCCCTTTTACCCACCTCAATTGTACAAATTCTACGAATTAAAAAAATTGTATTGCCAATTTGAAAAAATGAGAAAAACAATTAAAAATCATCAAGAAGATGCCAGCAAGGTAAAAGTACTAAGCTAACCAAGCATTTCTGGAATATGGCTATTGATTCTTTGCTAGAATCTTGGTCACATACAGTTCCCAATGAGTTCCCATCATGTTCCTCAAGTTTTCAAAGGGTTCCCCTAAATGTTCCCAATTGTTCTCGACTCTATCTCATATCCTTTGCCCTAAATTCTACTCTTGTAACCTATATATCAGCTCAAAGGAGCATACTACAATATATATAGAAATTTATTATTATTATTTTTCTGATTGTGAACAAAGCTTGGTTGAAATTTTTAATGATGGGCCAATCAAAGATGCCCATCACAAAAGAAAAAACAATATGAGTCACAATATACTACATTACCATTTTGACATCACATGATTGGAGATTTGCATTTAATTAGGGAAATTCAAGCATTCAAAATTATCTCCCATGGGTAAAAGGTGTAGGGTAATGCCTAAGGCCACAAGCATTACTTGAATGAAGGCCTTTGCGAGGTGGAGGTGAGGTGAGTCCAATTCAAGTAATGCTTGCAATTGAACATGTCACATGACATAAATATTGACAATTTTTATTTTTTTAAATTATTTTCCCATGATACTCAAAGGGTATTAGGTGGGTACCTATTGGGTATGATAGGAAAAAAATAAATACAAGGCATTTGAAAAACAATACAAGAATGTCCATGGCCCAAAACAAAATGCCGACACCCATAGAACTTAAAGTCTTTAACAACAATTGTAAGTTGTGTGACCAACACACAATTGAAAACCTTGTTCATGAAATTGTATTGGATAATTCGTAATAGATATGAGACAATTAAAACAAGTTCAAGTGTTGGGACTAGGTACAATCCTACAAGAATTCAAATAAAATAGGTGTAAATGGGAATCACTTTGTAATGCAAAAGTTCATAAACCCAACATGTTATTAGATCAATAAAGATGTCATAATGAAAATAACATGTTTTCCTATATAATAAAGGATAAGGTATTTGAGTGATGACGATTCATTGGAGCTTGTTTAGATAGGATGAATATAGGATCCCATATTATTATTTGATCCTACCAAATTTCAGCCTAAAATCTATTTAGCCCATTTCCAAATAAAGAGGCATGGAAATGAGTTTTTTGGAATTGTGTCTTTTTTAATTTCATTTTTTCTATCACCATATATTCACAGAAATATTTAAAATATTTTCTTCACCAATTTCCATTCCTTTTCAATTGAATTTATTTGAATTGGAATTCAAATTTCAATCAATATATTTGAATTGAATCTCAATTCAGCATGCATGCAATGTCATTTCAATATTTTCATTTGAATGAAACCTAATTTTCACAAAGTTAATCCATTTTTCCATCAATTGGTTAGTTGATAGTCACTAGTAAAGCACGACAAAGTAACACATGTTACATTTAAAACTCAACCAAAATGTTAAATTTAGACCCTAGCAAATTTTTGCCGACACTTCTATTACCATGGTTTTGAACGTTAGATTCCACAAAGAAAACATGAATAACCCTAAAAGATGAAGATTCAACGTAGCTTTTAATATAGGTCTAATAGTGATTTGAATCCACAAACACTTGCAAACAAATTATGAGTTCCAACTCGGTACTAAGGCTATCAACTTATGCTTAATGTGCATAACATGTAATTCATATTTTGTCTTCCATGCTAATTATTCTAAAGTTTACAACAACAAGTTCTTTAGTTTCCAATGTTTACCACAATATACCAAGTTACATAATGATAAAAGAAACAATAAGACAACAACTTAATGGATCATCCTTGTGACCGGCATGCAAATGGTTGTGGACTCCAATTCATAATTTGACATCCAAAAACATTGGATTAATCGTCCAAATGGAAACATGAAATTGGTCACCCAAAAATCTTTTAAGAAATTTTCAGCAACCCAATTGCCCTAGTTATGCTAAATAGGTAGAAATGTTGTCCACCATCAAAATCTAAGTAGAAGGCCCTTACACAAGTTTTGTGGCCAAGGCTTGAAATTTCAGGACCCAATTTTTGTTGGTGAAAAGGGGGAGGTTGAACTAAACATAATAATCTCTTCATGTTGAATACTTTTGGGGTTCCCAAACGCTAAATGAAGTTTTCTTTCATGGTGATTCAAAATTTTCAATGCATGACAATAGGAAAACATTATTAAACTTGAACCCTTAGGGTCCAATGAAAAAGAGCAATCCTATTGGATGAGAGCCATAAATTGGACCCATGGCCTTTAGATATGGGCCCAAGACCACAAAAGTGGCAAATAAAAGCTAAACTACATGGCACCATTCTGGAGGGAAAATCAATTGGTTCAGACCCCCCCTCCAAAAAAAAGGAGCTAAAAAGGAGAGCTCATGATTGAAGGACAAAGATGCAAGGTAGGGTCCAAGATGGGGTCCCTCCCAAGGATTCATTTTGCTTCAAATGAGTCCAAATTGGTTCGTAGGAATTTGGACCCTGGACCCATCTAAAGTGGGCCTAAGTGTAATGTAAAGCCTCAAGGTGGGGGGCATTCCCAAAATAAGGGGCCTAAGACAAGAGAATAGGCTTGGCCCTCCAGTTGGGTAATGTCCTTCACCTATGGGCTTTCCTCATTGTAAGGCAAAAGGTGAAGATTATTATGAACCTAAACAAGTGTAGATCATAATTGCGTACAAGGGGGAGGATTGTTATGCCTATTTTATAAGAGTGACATGAATATGACCCTTATAGGTAGGTGTAAGCTGAATATAGATGTAAGATCCCTCTTGCTCTTAAGGAGTAGGTGTAAGATCTCTCTTGTTCTTAAGGAGTAGGTGTAAGATCTTTCTTGTTCTTAAGGTGTAGGTGTAAGGTCCCTCTTGTTCCTAAGTAGTAGGTGTAAGGTGCCCTCCAAATATACTAAGAAATTTGTGGAAGCACTTTTACATGGCATGAATGTGCCGCCAATTTTGTCGTCATGTACATCAAGAGAAATGCTTCTTGTGTTGTTAGACAGACCAATTTTCAAAGGTACGTACGCAAGTAAGTAAGTAGGGCCAACCCAACCGTGACAAGAAAAAAATTGTATTGGTCGAGGGAAATCCTTGTGCCTTCTAAAAGGTTCAATTTTGCTTCAAGTTGGGCCCCATAAATTGGATCCACATTTAAATAAGATGTCCTAACTCAAGCTCCTTTTGTTGCCCAATTGTGAGTAATGAAAAGACTTGAAGAGGAATAGACAAAAAAATTTCAGATTTCAAGGTAAGCTAAACTCATCTCCTTTTTTTACTCATAAAAAAATTTCTACTCTAAAGAGTCAAAAAAACACTTGGAGATGTATATATAGTTGGTGTATGTATTTGGAGGGTGCCTTATATTTATAAAATCTCAATGGATACTAAACCTATTCTTAAGAATCAAAGGAGGCCCTACACCTACTTGTAAGATGTAAGACCACTCTCACTCTTAAGGAGTAGGCAAAGGGAAGCATCCCCTTCCTATACACCTCATGATCTACATATGTTTAATGTTTAGGTTCATAATAACCTCTTCGAATTTTGCATTACACTTTACAATGTGTATAACTAATGGTTGAGGGACAATCCCAAAATGTCCCCAAAATGTCCAACTAAATTCAACTATCACTTCCTCATAGGCCCCTTATTTTGAAAGTATAACCCCGCATGGAGGCTTTACCCTACACATAACTTGGTACAATAAAAACCCTAAAAAAAAAAAAAACCTAAAAAAATTAGTGATTGAACTTAAACAATTGGTAGGCAAATGCTTAAACAATTTAGCAATGGAACAAACACCCACCAATGTGCATAATATGACTTACAATTGAACATTCAATAAGAGACATTTGTATTCAATTATTTTTCACATATTTATTTTAACCAAATGACTTTGTAATTACATTTGGTCATGGGTGTAATATTTGACATTTGTTAACAATAAATATAATAGTAATTTAAATGAAA
>Ga0209208_10013719_pt1 | contig 10076 bp, 5 predicted proteins | sample S1TSphfallax_3_FD_187694 | JGI IMG/M metagenome (GOLD analysis project Ga0209208, IMG submission 187694) | Host-associated microbial communities from peat moss isolated from Minnesota, USA - S1T2_Fd - Sphagnum fallax MG (SPAdes) (version 2) | ecosystem: Host-associated > Plants > Peat moss >... | reverse complement strand
GGGCTTAGGCTCTTAAAGGTTAAGTTGGATAAAAGGGATTGGACTATTTACCATCCCTTTGGAAGGCCTGTAAGGCCTATGTAAAATCATCCTTGAGATAATTTTGGAGCCCAGGAACCCCCTTTGGGGAGCCTATCTTGAGTTGGCTGAATAGGATTAGACTCTCGACCTATGCTGTAGGGTCCCTATGAAATCACCCCTTGAGACAACTTGGGACACCCTCGGGGAGCCTATCTTGAGTTGGAAGAATGTTAACTGCATGTAGGGCGCATGTGAAATCATTCATCAACCCAAATTGGATTGATTGGGACTTTAGAGCTTCAAGGGATGCTAAGAAATCGGTGATGAAAAAACAAACATGAAGAAAAACAAAGCATCAACCCAAATTGGATTGATTGGGACTTTAGAGCTTCAAGGGATGCTAAGAAAATGGTGATGAAAAAACAAACATGAAGAAAAACAAAGCATTATTGATTTGCAGGTGATGGATGCGAAGTTCGGGTCCGTTCCTTGTGGGTACTGAAATGATTGCTGTTGACAGTGTTACAATCAGTTCACAAAATACATTGCTGCATCATCCTTGTAAGTAAAGTAAAGTTGTCGGATACACTAAAAACCCATTGCTGCATCATCCTTGTCAGATTCAGCAGTGTGGAGATTTGCAACAAATTGCAAAGAACCAGAACCTGACATTCATTCCAGGGCAAAAAAAAGAGTGTGTTTAATAATTGAGAGATCTCAATTAATGTGACCCCACCAAAAGACACAACGACAAAATGTTTTGGGCCCTCAAGAAAACCACAAAGAGGAAAAGTACTCGAAAGAGTCTTAGGAGATCTATTCCAAATCTGATTCAGAAAATGTGACTCGTCTTTGTTGAGTTCATAATTTGATTACCATGGTGACAGATCCAAACTAGTGTTGGCCCTTTGGGTACTTTGGCTTTGTTTATAATCAATCACCTGATTTGATATTTTTTGAAAATTTCCAAATAAAAAGAACCACCCATTCTGGTTATTTCAAAACCCTAAATAAATGGATGCTCTTCATGAAAGAACCGACAATAAGTACCCCAGGTTTATAAGGGTGTTGGGCGGGGGCATATACACATGATTGAACCAGTTCTCACAATTTCAATCCTCATAAATTTGAGAATAGCCAGTTATCGCTTGGAGATTCTCACGAATCGATTATTACTTTTTTTTCAAATTAAAAAAAATCATAAGCAATGTAGTTATCTGTAAAAGTAAGGAAGCACACAACACAAAAACCCTAAGTTTGGTCATACATGGGGTGAAAAAAAAATTTAACCTGAAAAAAAGTACATTAGCATTAAAGGAGGGGGGCATGGAGAGAAAGTCAAGAAACCATAGTTTTGGTGGTAAATTGAGTTTCATCTTGTCTTTCTTTTATTGCCTGAATGCCTCCACTATTGCTACATATAATTTTATTGCTCCTGCCTGTACAACTACTATAATTACTTTCCAACCTTGTGCATTAAACCTTGTACATAGTACCTTGAGAACCTGACCCAAGTAAAGGGGTTTATTTCACTCAAGTCTCGATAATTTTTATTTTGTTCCTTGAGCTAGTTCTCTCCATCCATTTTAATATCCAATTCTCACACAAGTGAAAATCATGATAAGTTTTCAGTCAAGGTATATTCAAAATGATACCCTAAAGATTCAAATAAGGATATTCCAAAAAATGCCCGAATGATATTCAAAAGTATTTTTGATACCCATCCAACATTGGTTTATAAGTGAAATATTAGCCTAAGTTGCAAATGGTGTATTATTATTTGTATTTGCAGTATGTTCTTGGGTGTTCTTAAATTGTTGCCAAAAATGATTAGATTTAGTTGCCTAAATAGATTCCCATGCAAACAAACCTTGTGAAACACCCTGATCTAATTAATTCAAATCACAATAAGTACCCCCATATGTTATGTTTGTGGTAGGAAATTTGATTAGTTTTTATAATTTTGTGAATGATAGTTATGTGATTTGAGTTTTTTGAGTTTGGAAAACCACAACTATGAAATTCAAGGACTGCCTTAAAATTTTGCAATATTTATTGCCATTTTATATGATATTTGCCCAAACCTAGCTAATATTAATTCGAACAAAGTCATGCTCAAGATAATGAAACCATGTGACATGGTTAGGTAATTTGAATGCAAAATGAATTTGATATTGAATATATTTATTTAAAAACTTTATTTGGTCCATAGTTGCAAAAAGAAGGCATTTTACAAATCTATCTTCACAACTTGACATTCTCTTCAATCTCACAATCAACATTTATATATTTTTTAATACATAGGATTGTAAAAGGATGATACAATATGAAACTACATTATCTTCATGGAAATTCATGGAAATGTGTTTACAATTTGGGCCTCTTTCATAATCTAACATCATTCATGTTAAAGTTTGATGCAATGTAATAATACACATGATTTTATTGAGTTTAAGCTAGAAAATGATTAATTTAAAATATTAGGATTTGTGCACTAGGCTTAATTTGTCAACAAGCTTTTTAAAATGGCATGTTACATAAATGTTCACAACATGGTGACAAAGTGAGGTCCAAATTAACTTTTTGTTAAACTTCATTTTTTCTCTCCATGCAATAGAATGAAGGCCCAAAAGATCTATTAAAGTTGCACTTATTATGTTTGTTTGCCTAATGCAATACATCACCAAACTTAAAACCTCGCCACACTTGGTGTCTAGGATTTAATGACAACTTTAACACCTAATGTTTAGCTCTTAACACTAGAAGCCCTACCAACAAACAAGATGTCCACACTTAACTTGCAATGACATGTACCATCATTGATTCATTGTTGAAATTCAAAGGGTAGGTCACACTTGTGAGGGGCAAGTTTTCTCTCCTTTTTTTTTTTTCTTGGGTCTATGTAAGCTTATTTGTTTTGTTTGAGCATTTGAACTTTTGCAAAAAAATTAACATATGACCTTTTGCATTTTGTTTGAGCATTTAAGCTTTTGTAATTTGTTTGAACATTTGCATTATCATTCTTGTAAACTTTCCAAAACTTGTGAAAGACATTGAAGATGCCAAAATCATTAAAATTGTTACAAATACCTTAAAATCGCAAACGTGTGAATACACAAGTCACATTTGCATTCCTCCTAGCACCACACAAGCATGCCATTTTGCTCATCTAGTTTTTGTAATTTTGAAAGAGCTCCAAATTCCTTGTTGTTGTGGTCATTCTTTTCTTTTCTTGTTGTATGTAAAAGGGTTATTTGTCAACCAATCAAATCACAATTGTTGCAAATGATAATTGTAGCAATTTTGTCAATTTATCTTTACTCCAAGTTGTAGTTGGAATCATAAATGAAGATTTGTAATTTGCCTCCTTCATCACCAAGTTCCAACAAGGACAATGTTGAATCACAAACAAGTAATTTGAAGCTCCATCTCAAATTTCTTTTTTTAGTTTCTACAATTATGAGAAAAAACTTCAAATGTTTTGTGATTAGCCTCCACCATCATCAAGTTTTCTTTTGTAAGTTTCTATTACATTAGAAAAACTATTAAAATGTTATGTGATTTCCTTCCTCCATCATCAAGCCCTTTTTATTTTCTTTTTACAATGTTAAAAGAAAGCTTTAAACTCCAAATGATTGTCTAATGTTTACGCAAACACTTGTCATTATGGTGATTTTCGTGGATCAACACAAGTGAATATTATTGGTTGTTGGTTTCACCTTGTTGATTCAAGCTTTACAAGAGCTTTTTGTGATGTTTCAATTGAGTCCAAATTGTTGTTCTCCACATTTAAGGTGTTGGACACAAACCTTCAATTGAACTCTCAACTCTTATTAGTGTCTATTGCATTGTATGATTATAAAATGTCATTAATTTGTTGGGATTGGGGGAACTTGAACATTGGATGAAACCATGATCAATCATATGGGTCAACCATTTCTTGTTGATGGAATATGAAACCAATAGATGGATTGAACACTTTTACATGTCCAAGGATACTTTCACGGACATTTGTATCTAGGTGAGACCTCTAATTTCAAAGCATGATACTAGGTATTAAAAATATATATATGGAAATTTGCATTTTATGTGTGATCTACAAACTTGCATAGGGTGCAAATATCCTTACTTGTAGTGAGTTCTTTACCATTGGGAAATTCACCGTTGTTCTTGTGTTTCGGGAAGTTATCATGGTAATCAATTTGGTGTTCAAAAAATTCATAATTTGCCATGTGGGTGAGAAGATGCAAATTGTGATGTTGGTTTAAAAAATTGGTGACATGCCTAGTGTGATTGATGGTATAGATGACACCCCTATTTCTATAACAAAACCATGTGGTCCTTAGTATGAGGATTATTTCTTTCACAAGATAGGGGACTAAAGTGTGGTTGCACAAGTTTTGGTCGATAGCTGAAAAAGGATCATGGATATTTGTGTGGGATTGCCTAGGAGTGTGAATGATTTTCATGTGTTAAAAAATATAGGTTACATATCAATGTTCAATACATGGGGGCTTGTTTGACATGGTTGTTGGATCACAAAAGGCCATTTTATTTGTGTGGAGATAAAGGGTACCCATTACTTCTATGGCTCATATATGACATTGCATAAGGAAAAAAGGGAAGTTCATTCAATTTTGGAACTATTGTATCACCACAAGCATAAGAAGGGTCAGTTGAAAATGCATTTGGCATAATGAAACAAACTTTTATAATGATTTAAAAATATATAGAACTACACACAATTAGTGTGTTTGATATGTATTCTATATGTTTGCTCCACAACTTGCTACTAGGAAGAAAAAAAAGAATATGGAAAAGTTAATGTTGATCATTCAAATTGAAAGCATGCAAGATGTTCATGCAAAAACATTGAATGGATTGCATCATGGTGAAGATAATGTTCACATTCAAGGCCGAGAGCTCTTAGAAAAGTAAAACCATTACAACTTGGAAATTTGCCTTGTTACACAATGTCATTAGCAATTATATGAAGCATTCAATTCTACTTTATTCTTGACATCCTTTCAATTATAGTCCCATGGAAAAAATTGAATTTCTTTCAAGTTCAAGATTGTTTGCAAGTTTATTCTTGTTTTTCATTTGCTAATGTCTAATGTTAGATTGACATGTCGTGGACTTGGTGCAAAACTTAGTGGTACATTGTCATGAATATATTTTCTAAGGACCAAGTTCATCACTTTTGTAAGCCATGTTATTGCCTAGACCATACCTTATTTGGTTTGATTGATGGTTTTTATATCTTGAACTTTGAAATATTCTAACTATTGCTATAGAATTTCATTTTGTGCTCAAAATTGTTTATCTTCAATTTGAATATTAACTTCATGGATATGGTTAATAGAATCAATTAATCCCACATTGCCTTTTTTTATTACTTTGATAAGGCCTTTGTGGACCAAAATTGATTTTTGTTTGACCCATGTGCTTCCAATTTCCACTAAGATTAATTAGAAGCATTATTTGCAATTGGTTTCGTCTATTTGTTTGCAACTAATTGTGTGCTTTTATTTACATTTGGTTATGTATTGTTTAATGTTGTGTGTTATGACAAGGGAATTTCTATTTTTTCCTTTGTTCATTAGTTGTGTAGCTCATCCCAATGATGGATTTGATGCAAGTTGTTTTCTAAAATTTGGACTTGAAAATGTTGGTTGAAATGTCGGGCTTTTTAAAGTTGCAGAATTGTTTTAAGCTCGATTGGTGAAGATGAAAAAGTTCACAAATGTTTTCTACTTAAAAGTGTTGAAAGTTGGAGGAATTGCCTAATTATTCCCTCCTCAATGTTCTTGCATAATGTAACATTAAATCATGGGCTACAAAGGGTGATGCATCTCTTTCCATAGACTTTTCATTGTTTAGTTCTTCATTGAACTTCAAGTTTTCACATGGTGAAGAATTGTGATAAGATACACATTTTTCACAAGTTGTAGAATTATTTTCACTATACACATCCCAATTAGATTCATGAAATCCCTTGAATGTGGGGGATTGAAAGCAAAGTTTGCTATTCATGAACGCATCAATGAGCTCAAAAAATAGTTTGTTGGAGTTTATTGGCAATCCTTATGTGGCCTTGTCTTTTGCAAACATCTTTTAATAATTTTTATTATGACTTGTAACATTAGAATAATCATGGATTTTCTTGTAGTCTCCATACAAAAACCCCCATTTGTCCTTGCAGGCTCCTCCATTACTAGTGGGTGCCCGTGACCTTCGGCCACTGTGAAGTCCCCCGGTTTCTTTAAACTTGGTTTCATCCATCCCCTTAATCGGGACGGATAGTAGCTAAAAGAAAAAAAGCTTCCCCAAAATCCATCCCGTCATCAAACCAGACAGACATTTCATCCATCCCCTTAATTGGGACGGACAATAGTTAAAAGAAAAAAAAGGTAGTCTTGGTCAATACAAAAAATAAAAATAAAATAAAATTGATTATGGGCTGTCCAAGGCCTAAATTTATTTTTTTCTGGTCTTCCCCTAAATCTGTCCCGTCATCAAGCCAGACGGACATTTCATCCATCCCCTTAATCGGGACGGACAGTAGCTAAAAGAAAAAAAAAGGTAGTCTTGGTCAATACAAAAAATAATAATAATAAATGATTACGGGCTGTCCAAGGCCTAAATATTTTTTTTCTGGTCTACCAAATCTTTTGCCTCAAAAAATCAGACTGCCCCTGATTTTTTTTTTTTCTAGAGTCAGTTACATCTGGGGAAGCTCCACAAGGAACGGGCAGTGACTGGAAGAATCTTCCAGGCACTACCCACACAGATAGACAGACACCACTGTTGCTTTTATATATAAGATAGTGATGAATGGAATAATCATTAACCATTACTCCTTCAAAGATGCACTTCCATTTGTTTTACAAAGGCTATAATCTTTAAATTCTCCCAATTGGTTTGTTTAGGCTTTCTTGCTTTCATTTTTACACAATTTGGGTTTGTAACTTTACATTTACTTTACTCTTTCAAGCTACATTTGATTTTCTAACACTTTTTAATTGAGGACTTTAATGTTTATAGAATATCAATATTTCATTATTTTCATACATTTCAAGTTGTGTTTTTTGTACAGTGTATTGCATCTTGTTTCTTCATAGTATTTCAATTGTCTTGTGATGTTTATGGATTCTTGCAAAAAAATGGGTAGACAAGTATGACATTACTTAAAGCACCTCTTGCCACACTTGTTGTTGGTGCCATTTGGTGAAGGTGATTACATCCTACTTTTTGTCAAATGTTCATTGTTCACTTGTTGCTAACAACATTTGGTGGCCATTCTTGAAGCTCGACTTCTCATGTTTAGATGTCCACATGTCGATTTTGATTGGAGGAATGCCAAAGTTCATCTTTCATTGCAACACAAATTTTGCCTAGAGCTTTGAAAATTACATGCAAAACATAATTTTCAATTTGGGTTTTTTTGTGCAATGATATAATGATAATAGAATGTCAATACATATAATGATAAAATTGTGATTATCTTTTGCAACTTTGTGTACATATCTTGTAGGAAATTGGTTATGCTACATAAAGCTTGAAAAATAACACCTATGTTAAAAACTTGTAAATGGAGTTGTAGGAAGGGGAAGATAGAAGGTGTAGGAAGTGTAGAGAAAGAAAAAGGGCCAATGTTAATTAACACCAAATTAATTGCTCTGATTTTGAAGTTTTGGGTAACATTGTAATTTTTCTATGAAATGTTCATTCTTTGGGCCAACCAACACCCGCCAATGCACCATGAAGGATGGATGGTAAGTGCTCAAGAAATAGTTTTCTATTGGGTTCCAATTCCTTAACTAACCATGATGGTTGATTCAAATTTTTTCTAATTACCTACTTATTAACAACCCATAAGCAAATTGTTAATAGGTAGGTAGTAAAAAAACCTTTACTTATGTATAAACCATCTACTTACTTAATAATTATCTATTTGCCTACTTATCTATCTATATATGAGACCTATTTATTAGAGAATTGGTTAACAAGGTGAAACAATATACTAACTTAGTTGAAATTCATCCATAACTAAATAATGGATGGTGTGTTGGCGGGTGCTAATTCATCATGGCCCATTCTTTGTAGATTTCAATGTTATCAAACATTGGCCCTTGACATTAAAATAACTCCATTGAAACAATCATATGCCACCTCAACTCAATGTTAAGTAAAATGGCATGTGCGGATTCATACATTTTTTTAACATTATAACCATCAATTTAATACCAATGTAGACATTAAGTGTGGCGGCCCAAGACCTTTATTTAACTATGTATAGATTTCGTATTGGTTAATGTGGACAACAATGTGTTTGAAATATTATTTTAATATGTTCACAATTTCAATTCCAATTTTTTTTGAAATGTTGCATCCAAAGGATTATATGTAAGGTGACACTCTAAGGTGGGGGCTAGTAGAGTTTAAGGAAATGCATATGTGTGTTAACCTACATGAAGCATGAGGTGAGTTGGTCGATCATGGACAAAACATGCATAGATCAAAGATAAAAATGCATGAATTGAGCACAAGGAAACCACATATTTTAGTGTGGGAGGCAATTATACCTCCTATTAGGTGTCCCATACATGTAGAGGGAGTGGATGTAAGGCGACCTCCAACATGATAAGGCTTTACATATCAAACGATAACATACCATAGAAAAACAACATTCATATCAATCATGTATGTATGTATGTATGTATATGTGTGTATATAATAGATTTTAGGGTTTAAGGTTTAATACTTGGTAAATACTCTTGCTTGTATGATGGGAAATAACTAAACATTGCAATTTCAAAGGATATTTTTCTTTCTTGGTTGCATTAGCCTAGGTAAAAATGGGTGCTGAACAATTTGCCAAAAGTTTATCCAAGCGTCCAATGAAATGAACCAACTTGTGTAGAACAAGCCCAAATATTGTTTAGGTAATTGTTGCGGGTTGGGAAGGGGATAACTTGAATATTTTTTTTCAATTGTGTTCCTCACATGTTCCCAATAATGCTCCTTCCATTGTCCCCTTTTTTGTTCTCCATAATTCCATACTCTTTTACGTTTGCTTATGTTGTTCCCACAGTTCCCATGTGTCCCTTCCATGCATTCCTTAAGTTTATCTCATATTGTTTGTCAACATGTTTTGTATTATTGTCCCCATAGTTCCTATTCATCCACATGTCATTCAAAATAGCCAAGCATTTCATCCCCAAATAGCACGCCCAATGTTCTACTCTTGGTTTAGGTCAATTGGATACCTTACCTTACCCTAAGGGTCAGTTTCATCATCAAATAATCCTCAAAATGCTGAAATGATTTTTTGTGAAAATATGAAGTTGGTGGCATGTTGAAAATCATCATAATTATGAAAGACTATACTCTGAATAATTTCATTCTTCATGTGACAATAGCATAATAGATCATGGAAAATTCAATAATTTCAAATTTAAAAATGAAATAACTTATTTGAAAAAAAAATTTATTTGTTTTGTCAATGTGGAAGCTGACCCTAGGCTAGGGTAGAAAATACATTTGTTCAATCTTGGGAGTGTCCAAAGCTAGAAAAAAGTTCACTTGTTGTGGAGGGTTGAAACAATTTTGAAACAATTAAATTCTCAATGTGTTATCAACATGTTCCTGGTAGCTTGTCACTTTACCCCCACATCCTTTGCTTTAAGTTTTACTCTTGTAATCTCTAAAGGCAACCCAAAGGAGGAGATTACAACATATCTATATTTTGAGAGTGTACAAAGCTTGAGTTTTTTTTTTTTGGGTGGTGATGGGCCAATCAAAGATGCCCATCACAAAAGAAAAGAAAATAGAACTTTGTGGGTTCTCACAACTAATTAATATGAGTGACCATATAGGTAGGTACTAGGCACAAGCTGATCAAACAAGTAAAATTCCAAAGTCCTAAGGGATGTTATGGTGTATCCATCATGGTTTGATTTCATTACATGTAGGAAAATAGTGAAATCACGTTTGCATTGAATAATAATTGTGACTACTTGTTTGTAATATAAGTACATATGGAACCATAA
>Ga0209208_10013718_pt1 | contig 10078 bp, 8 predicted proteins | sample S1TSphfallax_3_FD_187694 | JGI IMG/M metagenome (GOLD analysis project Ga0209208, IMG submission 187694) | Host-associated microbial communities from peat moss isolated from Minnesota, USA - S1T2_Fd - Sphagnum fallax MG (SPAdes) (version 2) | ecosystem: Host-associated > Plants > Peat moss >... | reverse complement strand
GAAGAGGAGAGAATAGACAAAGCCTGGAAAGACATTCCCCCAAAAGGAAAGAATACAGTGGGATGCAAGTCTTCTATTGAGCCATAGGGAGGAGAAAATTAGCTTCTGTACAAGCAGCTTTTGTTTCATGGCTTTCTCAAGTTCACAGATTTTCTTCCTGCAGCACAACGGAGGTCCGGAATTTGAGGCTTTTTTTACAACAAGCCATGTTGGTGCTGCCGTTACGGGTGGCTATTTGGCTCAGGGAGGGATCAGCACAGGGACTGTTTGAGGAGGGTGAAGCGCTATCGGAACTCAAAAACAGTATAATAGGTGCAAACAAGCGGCTTGCAAATTGGGTGGCCACAGACCTCCTTCCTCGCAATCGAACTGGAGCGACATGCACAGGAGACTCAGTCACAGCCATCAATCTCTCGGTCTCAATATCTCAGGCCAAGTTCCAGAAGGTGTGCTAGGTGAGTTCAGCCGAAGTTCCAACTCCACAGCAGCCGAATCGGAATAGATCCTTTGTATAACTATGGGTCTTTTTGCAATCTTCCAGTGCAGCGCTCTCCACCACTCTCAGACGGTGGCTCAGCAAGTTTGAATTTTTGTTGAGTCCTTCTTTCAGGTCGTGATTGATTTCTAAGAGTCTGTTGTTATTACGGTCACAAAAAAAGCTTCTATAACATTCAGATCCGTTTTTATGTTTGCATTGTCATTTGGGCTTGCATTCGTCTTCTTGTTTTTGTGGTTGCACTCGCGAGGAAACTAGTTCAAGAGCGTTTGATTTGTGCATTCAGTCGGGGTTTGTTTTCACACTCCAGTCCCTACAATTCGTAGAGTCAAAAAATTCGGTCAAGTTTTGGACATCTTGCAACCAGGAATTTAGCAGTCAAGATGCTTCATTTAACACTAGGAACGTCTCTAGTACGAAAACTTGAAGTCAGTTTTCTTAATCAATCTTTTCTCTTCCTTTTTTTCAGCTGGGGATAAGTGATTTGTTGAATTTTATGTCTAGTCATTACTGCAATTCATGCCTTCTATCTCCCCTTTTGACTTTTTCTACCTGCTACAGGTCTTTTTGATCGTGCGGAGCTTTTGTGGGAGGGTTGGGCCACTCGGCACTTTGATTTGGTTCAAAACTTTCGGTCGATCTTGTTGCTTTGTCCTTATTTTATGTTGTCAAGTGCAAAGCATCATCTTGAAGGGGGATTCTTCCTTTCGGTCCTACGGATGGCACGTTCTCAAACATTCAATTTGGATTTAAATTTTGCCACTAAAAGAGGAGGCAAAATATCATACTACAGCTTTGATAATCTAATTTCTGAGCTTCACGGTACATAGATAGTGTGCCGGGGACCCATAGCATTCCACCTAGTCTCGTTACTAGTAACACTTACAGCCACTTTTCCTGCGGTCCAAATATTGCTAGGTGCATATTGCAGGGTAGGTGGGGCATGTGATAGGCAGCACAAAGAGAGTACTTTGTTGAAGATCATCGTTTTGCATGTGTACAGAGAGAGAATACATCCTGCTTCTTCTCAGAGAAATGGAGACGGGGTTTAGTGCAATTTGAAACGGTGAACCACAGAAACAGCCGTTAATGCCATCTTCGGTCTCATTTCGGTTGTACAAGCTAGCTGGGAAATCTTACTACTCCGGACCCGGGGAATACAGATCCGGGTGGCAGCTGTCCCCTGGATTTGCTCAACTGCAGCAACCTAAGGGGCTTGAACCTGAGTTACAGTTACATGGAAGGTCCTTTAGCCACAAGGATTTCACAGCCGACAAAACTCCATACACGGGACCTTTCATACTCAAGTTTTTTTGGACCAGTGCCTGATGCTTTTGGGAACTCGCCGCGGAAACTTTGGAATCTCAAAGCAGCAAATTTTACCGGAGTTTTGCCATACAGCCTTGGGAACCTCACAAACCTGACCAAAATTCATCTCGGCCTTGCAAACTTCACACCTACAGCCGGGCCGTCTCGGTTTGCAAATCTCAAAGTGCTGGACCTAAGCTGCAGCAATTTCACCGAGGGGCCAATCCCATAGCGGGTTCAGGCGTTGCCCAACCTGCAAATTCTTGACCTCGCAGCTTGCAGCCCGAGAGGACCCATGACAGAATTTTTAGGAGGTTTGACAATGCTTCACACTCTGCGGCTGAATCAAAACTCACCGAATGGGTCAATACCCGTAATTTTTGCGAACCTGACAGAGCTTGTGAGTTTGGATCTTTTGCAGAATCAACGGACAGGTTCAATCCCATAGGGGCTAATAGAGCTTGAGAAGCTTCAAGTGATTGAGCTGTTTGCAAACTAGGTCTCAGGGGAAATTCCTGCAGATATTAGAAACCTCAGTAGCTCGTCACAGATCGATGTCTCACAGAATCAAGGGAGGGGCGCCATACCACAGTCAAGGACACATTTGACAAACTTGTCAATCCTCGACCTCTGGCAAAACAGCTTGAGCGGTGTCATACCTCCACGCACGGCTAACCTTCAGGCACTCACAGAGTTCATCCTCTTTGAAAACCACTTCACAGGCATAGTTCCAGGAAACTAGGGGAAGGACTATAACCGGACACGATTTGAGGCGTCAACAAATTTGCTCTCCGGAGCAGTCCCAGTCCATCTTCGTGAGGGATAGCAGTTAACTCAACTCATTTTCTGGAACAATATGTTTTCAGGGACAATACCTGATGCGTAGGAAAACTGCAGGAACCTCACTCGGGTTCGGTTTGAGATTAATGAACTCTGAGGGCCAATTCCAAACGGTCTTCGGGGAGCACCTAAAATGCAAATTTTTACAGCACATAGTAACACGCACAACGGAAACATACTGCCTTCCATCAGGTACGCATTAAACTTAGCAACACTCAATATTTCCAGCAACCGGATCACAGGTTCACTTCCCCAAGAAATCGGCAACCTTGTTATGATGCAAAGCCTCTCTACATCCGGGAACAACCTATCGGGTACCATCCCTCGACAACTGAGCCATCTGTCTCAGCTCAACGAGCTCGATCTAAGCCATAACGATTTTACCGAGGGGATACCACTAGCACCGGGAAACCGGATACAACACAAGACATTAAACCTTTCCACGAATTTCGTCACGGGGCCGATTCCAAGTGAGCTTAACGAACCGAGTAGCCTCGCACTTCGGGATCTTTCACATAACGCCCTCACCGGCGAAGTCCCATCTATCCTTAGTGGGTCGCCGCTCGAGATACTTGAGGTCTCATACAACAAGCTGTGTGGCGTGCTGCCAGCAGGACTCCTGACAGTCACAGATGCCGAAGGCAACCCTGATCTGTGTGATGTAACCAGTAACTGTGAAGCCGGCATACAACAAAGAAATAGCAAGATCAACGGAACTACGGTGTCGGCAGCGGTTGGAACTTTTGTGGCGGCAATGATGGTACTCATCGTGGGCTCATGTTGCTTTTTACCAAAGGTACACAATTTTCAAGGAGCACCAAAAGGGGCTGGTGCAGAACAACTCAGGGCACCTGACTTCATTCCACAAGAATTCATAGAGGGAGTAGGAGATTGCAGAATTTTGCAATGATCCAGATAACATCATGGGAAGCAGCGGATTTGGGAAAGCGTACAAGGTAGTACATCGAAATTTTCCCATTATAAATAATATTATAAGAAATTATATTGTTTTACTCATCGAAATCCACCACACATTCAAAATTTGAAACTTTCACTTTTTGACCAATCATATGTCTACAAATATCTATAGGTTGATTTACCAATATTTTAACCATAAGCAGGTAGGGAAATACACATGGAATAACATAGTTTATTAAATTTTCATTGTGATAATTTGAACAAGACTGGTAAAATTTGCTCTCTCAAATGCCACGTTTGAGCCACCTAATCATGTTTTTACATGTGTTATCCAGTTAATAAAAAACGACCCGGGTATCAACCAGGGTTTGGGTCTAAGGATCATGTAACCTACCCATGGATTCCATTTCTAAAAAATATTAAACCAATAACCTACATGCCCAGGTATTATGATTTTAAATACCTCATAAATACCCTATTGGTAGGGTATTATTTTTTGAAAAATCAATACCCTCTTGATACCTTGACAGGGACCTATCATCTTATTTGGGTGGGTTATTTAAGTTTCATCCGAAATGTTCATCCTTTCTTTTTCATCCAAGAACCTTCTTTCATTTAGGGTTTCATTTTTTTCCATATACCTATTTAACCGTAAACCACAAGTTGTTCTTTCACGTGTCATTCGTAGCTTTGCATCAGGCAATGTTTTTTTACCGGTTGGGACAAATTGTCGTGTTTGGCTACAATAGTCACCAAACACAACAATGGGTCCCAATAGTTGTAATGGTTATTTATGAGATGTTGAAATGTAAGGGTGAATATTGAGGATGAATACGAAGGTGTTATTAGGGGTTGGCGATGGAAAATTTTCCTTTCAATTTACAATATCAAATTAATGCACCTATAAGTAAGTACTTCTACCCCGCTCTTTTATGTCTTGCTGGTGTTTGTTGTTGTTGTTGTTTTCATCTTTATTTTGTTTGGGGTCATCTTTGAAGTGCATGGGACTAGATGCATAACATCGAAATCATGTTGCAAAAATAGATTTGCTTGAATTGTTTTAAGGTTTTGATTTTGAGTTATGAATTTGTGAAATTCATTAAAAAAAAATTATAATTCATGAATGTTAGTTTGTAAACCAGATTCTAGAGTTATATTTTTCCCATTGTAAATTAGAACCCAACGGTAAATTATATTAAAACATTTGGATTGGATGTGCATATGCACGAGGGTTTTGACGATGAGGATGTTCATTCGGAATCAGGGACTTTAACTATGGGATCTAGGCTAGGAGTCGGTTTGATTTCAACATTAAGCGGACCATTTACATTTGAAAACATTGCAACACCTAGTGACTCCGACGAATAAGCAAAAATTGTGCGGGAGGTTTTAAAGGTTGAACTCATCTTGAATGAAAAAACATGGGTCCCCCCATTGTAGGTTGTTTCTCTCTGGACATTTTTTTGTGGCGAACAATGGTAGTAAACGAAATTTTATTTTGCTTCAAACTATGCGTTGATTTGCCATTTTGTTTACGAAAATTACAATTTTAGTAATACCACGAAAAGGAAGAAAAATATGATTTTTTAGAACCAACAAGAGGGGACCACTTGTATGAAAAAGCATATCTGGGGCAAACATCTAGTTGTTGGGCGTATGTGGAAAAGTGCTAACATGACTTTTGATTCAAAGGAGTTACAGTAGGAAAAATTCAAAAAGAGATTTGTCATGGGTTATGAAGCCATCATAGATCATTTTGGGAATGGTAATCCTTATAAGAAGGATGATGCACAAGAAGAAAAATTTATGGAGGACCTGTTATTGTTTGTTGCGAAAACCTACACGCATATTTCTATTGAAAGAAGTCAAGGGTCGAGACATTCAGTCATGCATTAGGATCCTTGAAGGGTGTTTTTGAAGCACAAACAAATGGCTGAACATGCCATCCTTTCATGGAAAAATATGTAATTCCCATTTTGGATTGATGGGATTTTGAATTTTGGCACTTTAAGGGGGGAGTTGTAACTTGTTAGTATTTTTTGTTTTGTTTTGCAAATCTAGGAAAGGAAGGCGGTTTTTTTTTTGGCGGTGATGGGATGATAGGGTACGCGCAAGGTAAAGCTAGAATAATACTTTTGGCAAAAGTTAGAATTTGGCATAAGAAGGGCAAGACATGAAATTTGGGACACAAGCGCAAGAGAAGTCCAAACTTTGGCATAAGTGGGAAAGAAGTTGAAATGTGGGGAGTAATTCGGAGAGAACAAAAAATGATTGGCATAATTTTGGCGAAAGTAAAAATGTTTGGCATGACTTGGAAAAAGTAAGAAATTTTGGCAGAATTATGAAAAAAGTTGAAACATTTGGCATAAGCATGGCAAAAGTTTATATCTCGGGCATAAGTTTGGGAAAAGCAAATTTTTTTGGGCGTAAGCATGGGAAAACTGGAAACGTTTGGCAAAAGTATGGGAAAAGTCGAAAAGTTTGGCAAGTATTTGAGAAAGATTAAAATGTTGGGCATAAGTTTGGCAAAAATTATAAGGGCGTTTTGCATAAGTAGGGCAAAGGTTAAAAGGAGGGTCATAAGTGGGGCAAAAGCAAATAAGTTTGGTATACGGGGAGCAAATATGGGAATATTGAGCATAAGTAAAAAAAAAGGTGGGAAGTTTGGCATAAGTGAGGGAGAAGGTGAGAAGGTTGGCATAACGAGGCAGAACACGATAAGTTTGGCGTAAGTCGGGGAAGAGGGGAAAGGCGAGGAATAAAGGAAACAGATTTCGAGCATAGGGGAATAAGTTTGACAGAAGGGGAAGTAATTAACATAAGTTTGAGAAACATGATAAGTTAGCATAACGAGAGATAATGGGATAAGTTGGGCATAAGCGGGGGAAAAGTGGATAAACGGGCATGATAGGAAAAAAGTTGATAAGTTTGGCAAGAATAAAGGAAAAGGTAAAAAGTTTGGCATAAGTGGGAAATAGTTGAGAAGTTTAGCAAAAGCAGGGCAAAAGGTGAGAACGTCGACAAAAGTTGGGAAAAGTGGGTGAGTTTGGCATAAGCGGGGCAAAAGGCGAGAAGGGGGGCATAAATGGGCAAAAGGTGATACGTTTAGCAAAAGGGGAGCAAAAGGCAAGAAGTTTGGCAAGAGGCGGGAAAAGCGAATAAGTTTCGCATAAGTTGGATAAAATGTGGAAAGTTCGACAAAAGCGGGGAGAAGGGAATAAGTTTGAAAAAATTGCAGGAAAAGTTGGGAAAATTTTGAGAAGTTTGGGAAAATTTGGCAAAAGTTAATAAGTTTGGGGAAAGGGGCGCAAAAGGTGAAAAGTAGGGAAAATTTTAAGAAAGTTTGATGAATTTGGCATAAGCGGGCAAAAATTGAGAAAGTGGGCGTAAATTGGCGAAAAACAAAGGAATAGGGGTTGAGAGTTCATTGAAAGAGGGGCCAAAGGAAGGGGGGTAAAGCGAGGAAAAGCGGGGTAAAGCGACGAGCTAAAGCGCGGTAAGAGGGGAGAAGCGAGGTAATAAGAGTTAATGCGGGGTTAAACAAGAATTAAAGCACGGCAATTTGGGGGAAGCGGGGTAAGGGGAATTGAGGCGGGGTAAAGCAGGAGCTAAAGCGCGTTAAAGCGGGGTAATGGGAGTTGAAGCGAGGTAAAGCGGGGTAATGGGAATTGAAGCGGGGTAAGGGGAATTAAGGCGGGGTAAAGCGGGAGTTAAAGCACGTTAAAGCGGGGTAACGGGAGTTGAAGTGGGGTAAAGCAGGAGTTAAAGCGCGTTGAAGCGGGGTCAGGGTTTAGGGTTGTCGAGGTAAAGCAAGGTAATGGGAGTTGAAGTGGGGTAAAGCGGGAGTTAAAGCGCGTTAAAGCGAGATAATGGGAATTGAAGCGGGGTAAGCGGGAGTGAAAGCGCGTTGAAGCGGGGTAAGGGTTTATGGTCGTCGAGGTAAAGCGGGAGTTAAAGCGGGGTAATAGGAGTTGAAGCGAGGTCAAGCAAGAGCAAAAGTGCGTTAAAGCGCGTTAAAGCGGGGTAACGGGAGTTGAAGTGGGTTAAAGCGGGAGTTAAAGCGCGTTAAAGCGGGGTAACGGGAGTTGAGGCGGGGTAAAGCGAGAGTTAAAATGCATTAAAGCGAGATAACGGGAGTTGAAGCGAGGTAAACGGGAGTTAAAGTGCGTTAAAGCAAGGTAACGGGAGTTGAAGTGTGGTAAAGCGGGAGTTAAAGCGCGTTAAAGCGAGGTAAGGGTTCAGGGTTGTCGAGGTAAAGCGGGCGTTACAACGGGGTAATAGCAGTTGAAGCGGGGTAAAGCGGGAGCAAAAGTGCATTAAAAAAGGTGTAGGGTTTAGGGTTTAGGGTTTAGGGTTAGGGTTTAAGGTTAGGATTTAGGGTTTAGGGTTAGGGTTTAAAGGTTTAGGGTTAGGGTTTAGGGTTTAATGGGTGTTCCCACCAAAATTGGGTTTTTTTTTTTTGGGTTTTGAGGTGACTTACCCCCCCATTTTCAAGGGTTCTGAAGCCAATGGTGTAATAAAATTCCCTTAATCTATCACCATTTGGAAGATATGGGGGGTGTGAAATTTCAGGGGGGCCGGATAGATGAGGGCATAAAAGGTTAATTATGATACATGTTGAAAGTTTTAAAATGACCTACCCCCCATTTTCAAATGTTTTAAAGCTAGTGTGGAGTTATTTTTGCTTAAAAGTGTCAAGTTTGCAAGATATAGGAGATTTAGGGTTTTAAGGTTTGATGGGCATTTTGACTTGATTGCGGTCATTTTTTAGATATTTGGAGACGACGTACCCCCCCATTTTGGAGTGTTCTGATTCTGATGGTGGAAAAAATTCCCTTAATGTATCACCATTTGGAAGATATGGGGGGGTTGACTTTTTTGTCTTTGGTTGACTTTCCCTCTGTTTCATAGAATTTGAATGTTTGGACAGTGTAGTTCATAAAGTTGCTTGGGGATACCAAAAACCCAAGAAAGTGCATAGCCAATGCCATTGTGGAGATGAAGATTACACATCAAGTGTTTAGGGCTACTATGGAATCCACCTTAATTTTTTTTTCCCAAAGTTATTGGGCTATGATTTAGTTTTGTCAAAAATATGTAGTTGTATCAAGTTTTGCCAAATTTATGTAATTATGTGAAGTTTTGCCAAAAATATAAAGTTGTGTTTTAGTTATGCCAATGTTTGGCAAAAATATGGAAATATGTGAAGTTTTGCCAGAAATATAAAGTTATGTCTTAGTTTTTCCAAATTTATGGAGTTATGCCAAGTTTTGCCAAAAATATGGAATAGTGTGAAGTTTTGTCAAAAATATAGAGTTGTGTCTAGATTTTGCCAAATTTATGAAGTGATGCCAAGTTTTGCCAAAATTATGAAAAATATGTTAAGTTTTGCCAAAAAATGGAATTATGTCAAGTTTTGCCAAAAATATGGAGGTGTGTGAAGTTTTGCGAAAAGTATAGAGTTGTTTCAGTTTTGCCAAAAAAGATGGAATTAAAATATAGTTGTTAAAATATAGTTGGTAAAATGTAGTTGTTAAAATGTAGTTGTTACAATGTAGTTGTTACAATGTAGTTGGTAAAATGTGGTTATTAAAATGTAATTGTTAAAATGTAGTTGTGATATTTGATAGTTGTGATTTGTGATATTTTGGGTTTGATAGTTTTACATTTTTGAGTTATTTGGTACTTGGTAAATTTGAGATTTGTTTTTTGTAGACTTTTGACATTTCGTAGATTTGAGTTTGACATTTAGTAGATTTGAATTTGGCATTTAGTAGATTTGAATTTGGCATTTGGTAGATTTTAAATTTGGTTTTGTAAATATATTTGGCATTTGGTCGATTTGAAATTTGGCTTTTGTAGATTTTTTACAATATGCCTCCTATTAGAAATACTATAAGTTGTTTTGCAGAGCCTAGGAGAGACACGTGGGACACAATAGGATATGGGATGTTAATTTGGTTTTCACAAGAAACTCATTATGTGAAATCTGACAATAACAATGTCATCACTAGGTATGGACAACACGTGTAAAAACTTCCATGTTTAAATATCACAAACTAAATCTCATGCCATTGATTTTTTCATCAAGTCCCATTGAGATCATTTGTAATAAGGGAAAAATATAAAAGGAGCAAATTAGGTTAAGACTAGATTAGACAACCTTACCATGGCATTTGTTTAGGTTAACCTTCGTCCAATCTTACTCACTAGTAAGTCAAGTCTATAATGCAATGATAATAAGTCAAGTAGGTACACAAGCTAAAGTTGGTGGAATTAAGTTTTTGGTTGTGGAACTAAACAATTGAAATTGCTTCATATTTCAAGTTTCAAGTTTGTTTTCTTGGAAATATGTGAGGCCAATCTAATTTGGGGTTTGAATAACACACTGCATGAGATGACAATGTTATCCACAAATATGTTCAACATCAAGTGGACCCTCCATGGGAAGCTAAAGATTCTTCCAACATTAGTTCCATGGGGTGATGTCATTTTATTAGTGGATTCAACATTCAC
>Ga0209208_10013717_pt1 | contig 10078 bp, 8 predicted proteins | sample S1TSphfallax_3_FD_187694 | JGI IMG/M metagenome (GOLD analysis project Ga0209208, IMG submission 187694) | Host-associated microbial communities from peat moss isolated from Minnesota, USA - S1T2_Fd - Sphagnum fallax MG (SPAdes) (version 2) | ecosystem: Host-associated > Plants > Peat moss >... | reverse complement strand
AACAATCAACATGTTCTGTTTTTGAAATTATATCTTCTATGCAAAATATTGGATTTACAAATACATCTATTGATATGTTTGGGGATGGAAATAGGTTGACAAAAATCTGCTCCAAGATACAATTCAATCATGGGCTAATAAATTTGTATAATAAATAATTACTTTACTTGTTACAAGAATTTCAAGGTGTTTTTACATGACACAAGGGAGAACTAGGTACATGTAATCTAGCATAACATTCCATTGATACTCAAGGGTTTCTTCCATGTAAAATGACTTTTAATAGGTTATCTTATTGGGAAGAAATTGAAGTAAACTGACATATACAAGTGTTTGTTCAATTGGGAAATATGTGCCAAAAAATGTTAAAGTATGCTTACATGATCACACTTCCCAATGAAAAAAAGATGGAAGTTGAAGGTATTGGGGCGACTACCGTCCTTTGAACTCATAGAAAAAATGAAACTCCTTCTTGATGCCATTGATAGAAGATGTGTTGACACAGTTGGGGAAATCTTCGTGGTTTTTTTGTTTTGGACCTTTAGTCAGGATTTTGCCAAATTAAAATAGTAGATGAAGATGTCTACAAGATTCCAATGATCACCAAGTCCAAATTTTTTGAATGGAATGTGATGCCATTTGGATTGAAGAATGCAACGAATATATTTTTTCAGACAATGGCATAAGTGTTTAAAAAATGGATAGATCGATTCTGTAAGATTTTTGTGGATGATGTCAACATCCATAGCAATGACTAGAGTGACCATTGGAACATTTGAGGTTGGTTCTTGAGAAACTAAGATATGTTAACCTAAAGTTGAACCTAGGGAAATGTTGTTTTGGAGCAAAGGAATTTGTTTTTTTTGGGGCATGTGGTTAACCAGTGGGGGTCTAGGCTAGATCTAGCCAAGGTACATGTAGTGTCATGTTTTCCAATTTTTCTATCTATTACAAATGTGCATTTTTTTGTAAGGCTTATGGGATATTTCATGTCCTTTATATACCTAGGTATGCCAAGATAGTTGCACCATTATTTGATTTGACCGAGAAAGACTTGGTTTTCACTAGACATCGCAATGTTGAATAACTTTTGACACACTAAAATAGAAGTTGTTATAAACTTCGGTTTTGATTCAACTTAATTTTTTCAAATCTTTCATTTTGGATGTGGATTAGTTGGTGAAGGGTGTTGGAATAATCCCATCATAGAAAAATGGTACATGAGCAAGTCATTGCATATGCCAACAAGGGATTAAGTTTTCTATAAATATGTTATCACCCAATCGAAGGGGAATGTTATGCTCTCATTTGGGGTGTCATGCATTTTCGACAAATTTTGTACCATATTTTTTTCTTGTTAAAGATAAACCGCAAGTATTTAAAATGGCTTACCATAATGTTTAATGCAAATGGAAAACAAAGGAGATGGATATCCATGTTCTAGGATTTTCATTTCAATATCATTCAAAGGCCTAGAAACAAACATTCTAACATGATGTTTTAAGTAAAAACCATGTGTTTGTTTCAAAAGAGGACGAGGATATCCAAATTAAGATACCAGACCAAGCATTGTTTAACTCCAAGGCTACAATATAAAGCAAAGTTAGTACCATGGTTCATTAAGTTGAATTCCGTGATGTACATAGTATATTTACCTTGTTTAAAGTCGTAGGAGAGGCTAAAGGGAATCAACAAGAGCAACATGAAGATCCCCATCAAAGTAAACAGCTTGGGAAGATACTTCCAAGATTCTTTACACAAAATGTATATGTTGTTGTATGTGGATAGATGGTGTTGGAAACCCAATAGTTGGTGGATGAAGAGATGAAGATTGAATAGATGGACTATGAATTTGATCATTGAGACATAGGAAGTGATAAATGTTTGGACATATAGAAAGATGTTATTTGCATGGAATTGCTCACTAGCACTACAAGAAATCATGATTTTTCAAAAGGTTCAACTTGATTAAAGTGTCCACATTGACCAAAAGGATGTTCACTTTGACTAAAGGCATGGGGCATGAATGACACATGGTTTTTTTGGTTGGTTTTTTTGACTAATGTGACCATTTTGATGTTTTAGGGTTGGTGGTGTTAAGGCCATAAGAAAAAGGAAGAATTGTTGACTCAATTCATGAGAAAATTGGTGATTTTGGTGAACATAGAACTCTAGTTGAGATAAAGAAAAAGTATTTGGGTGAAAGCACAATAGTGACCTTCTTTGGGGTGTCACATTGTACTACTTTCCGGGGATGTGCATGTTTGAGTGTATCCCACTTCAAACTTTCAAAAAAAATTCACAATATTTTTGCGTATTATGTTAAAATATAATGTAGAGGTAAGAGATTAGAAAATAAACTATTTCATTTCATTTAATAAAATGAGAGATTGGAGTATATTTATGGAAATGAATATAATGTACTTGTGTATTCAAAAACAAAATATATACACCAAAAATAATTTAAATGATTTTTAGTCTTTATGAAAGTTGAAGGTATATTGAACCATGTCATTTCACATAATATGAACCATGTTTGGATACCATGTGACTAATTTGAAGTTTTTCATTTAAAAAAATGAGTTTTTTTCCAACAAAGATGCGATAAATGTGTGGTAAATTGAAAATTTGACAAGAAATCACATCCACATAGAAGATGATAAGCATAGCTAGATGGGCCATTTTCAAATTTTCATTAAAATTGATTATTTTAATGATTAACGAAGCCTTAAAGTTAGTGCAATTAAAATGAGACTATAGCCCTATTATACCAATGTATATTATAAATATACTCACGGATCCTTCAATATAAATAATGAAATCTATTATTATTATTTAAATGATATTGCATAACATTTGTTTTGCAAAAAATTGGTGTAGGGCCCAAAAACCAAAATTGATACACAAAATTAAATGTGCCATGCTTTTGAAACAATTATATTATATGTACTATAATATTAGACCCAAAAGTGTCCCAAAACGGGTCACCATAGTGTGCTTTCACCCATTTCTCACATGATTGGACAAAATTAGTGAGAATGACAGTCAAAAAATGTAAACATTGTCAATTGGTTAAAGAATCTGACAATATTCAATCTAAGGTTGAAGAGTTAAACAACATCCCCATTTGTAATCTATTATACCATGTGGAACTTGACATTACAAGATCACCACCAGAGACAGAAGATGGCAACAAATATGTTATGGTTGCCATTGACCATTATTCGAATTAGTGTGAAACAAAGTTTGTCAAGGAGCACACTGAAGTAGTTGTTACAAGATTTCTTGAGGATGAAATAATTTGCAGGTTTGAGGCTCTTAAATATTTGCTTATTGAGAATGGTGGGGAATGGATCGCAAAATTTGACATGATGTGTAAGAATTATGGAATCATTCACCAATTCATTACTCCACAATGGCCACAATGTAATGGAATGGGAGAAAGGACGATTAAGACTTTGAAACATGGCCTTACAGTTATGTCTGTTGAACATATCTAGAGATGGGATGTTCAAGTTTTCAAGATACTTTTTGGATACCAATGTGGTATTCAATCGAACACCAAATATTCACCATATGTGATTTTAATAGGGAGAATTCTAAGATTGAACATTGACAACCAATTGAACAATTTGACATAAATTGTTGATGATCAAGTTACTCTTGAGGAATTGGCTTTATAGATGGTAGCTAAAATGAAGTTAGTTGCTAAACTTCATGAATCTTTGTTGAAAAATATTAATCTGGCACATAAGAAACAAAATAGGACATATGTAGCCAGAAAAAGGAAAATCATGTTTCATTATTTTGAAGAAGGTGAAGTATATGTGAAAATGCGGAAACCAAGAAAGAAGAAATCATTGTTGGCAAGTTGGGAAGGACCTTCCTTATTTGTGAGTTACAAAGACAAAAAGGGTTCTGAAAAATAAAACAATGGAAAAAAAGTTTGTATTCTCAAGGACAATAAGGGCCAAACTTGGCAAAGAGCAAAATGGGATTTGTAGATTTGCCATACCACTTGAAGTGTTAATCTATGAGGACATAGATTTTTTTATGGGGAGTGGTTACATATGTGACCTAAAAAAAACCCTAAAATGAAAAAGGAAAAAAAGGTGGCAGACTACATTTGGCGTTGAATGGCTATTATAATCATGTAGCATCGTGTGTTTATCATTTTAGATGTTCTTGTTTGTTTTGTTTTATGTTTTTAATGTGTGCATTCATGGGAGAAATTAAATTGTGGGCATTTGGTTTGGTGTGTTTATGATGAACTTATTGGCTTATCAACATTGTTTTCTTGTTCTTCATGGAGTGGCTTCTAAGATTAGCTATGGAGATTTGGTGATGGATGGAATGCATGCCATTTAGGAGTTGATTTTGGTGCAAGAAGTGGTGAAGATAAATGGGCGGGAAGTTTGCAAGTGATTTTTGTTTGTTTGTTTGTTTGTTTTTTTTGGCAATTTATTTTCAAAAGCACTCATGAGAAGAATGCTTGTGTGGTGTTCCTGGTCTTCCATTTTCTTCCATTACATTGTAAGGCTAGGATTTTAAAAATGTTCATAGACTGGTGGTGGAGGTGATGTAGAATCATAGGGGGTTTGTTGAAGGGTTTTTGATGGCAATGTTTTAAGAGATGTTGGGCTTAAGCAACCTCATTTTGGGAAACAAGTTGGGTTAAATAAAGGGAGTGAGTACCTTTTTGGCATTCCAAGAAGGGATTTCAAGAAAGTTCCAATCTGAGTTTTGGGCTACATTTGGGATCTTGTATGGCTATGGGCTTGGCTTGGGATCTTGATATTGTGAAAACTCCTAGGATTTGATGTTATTATTGGGGATGAGAGTTTGCCATTAAAAACCATGTGGTACTTCAATGAGAATGGATTTAGAGATATTTTGATCCACTTAGATCTTTAACATTTTCTTCGAGCAAGAAGCGGATAGTTAATGTAAGGAAGTAGAGAATTGGAAATATATCAAACCTTGATTTCATTTCTTCCCTTTTGTACACATTATTTGTGGAAATACAATTATAGTTCCCCTCCTTTCTTGGCTACAACAACACCTCATTAAACAACACATTAAGGAGTTAGGGAATGGACAAGGAACACTAGATGCATTGCCTTGGGAAAGTAATTTTCCTTGGGGAACACTTAACCCTAGATCATAAATGTCCACACAAACAAATGTAATGCACACTTAGTGTGCTTAGTTTTCATATGAGATCATAGCACCTATGTAGTTGATTGGCAGAAAATACTTTAGTCCTACTGTGCTTGCTCGTAAAGCCAACCACAAGCTGAGGGCCCATTTATTAATAACATTATTATTTTACATGATATTTTTTATGGCTAGGCACAAAGCAATCAATCATCTATGATAATTGATGGCGCTGGCAGACAAAAAAATGTACCTATGGTGCATTCAATTTTGTGATGTCATTAATATTTTAAATAAACGAAAAAAACAAATACACCATGATGAATAGTTGCTGGAAGGGAAAAACATTGAAAATTTTGACTTTTGGTTTAAATAGGAGGTCTGCCGGGAGAAATTCATTAGGGTGTATTATCGTTTTTCATTGTGTAAAGTTGCACAAGGAAGGTGGTGATGTTGCTCATGGAAGGTGGTTGTGTTGCCCAAGGAAGGTATGTCCTTAAACAACATTACTTTCCTAAGCCAATAGTTATCGTCCTTAAGCAATTTGGTCAAGGAATGGTGCCAAGTTCCCCTTCCCTCTCCAACCATTTTCTTGCCAAATTATCTAGGGAGGACCATCTTTTTTTTCTTTCTTGAATGAAAGTTGCTAAAAAAAAGAAAATATGATTGTAAGAAAATTTGAACTCAAAAACTTGGATTCATAAAATTGATTTTCCACCATTGCATCAAACTTCTTCAATTCAAAAATATGAAATATCATTAATAGTTAAAACATCTATCATAACTCAAGTACAATAATGTTTTTTGATGAAATGTTTTTCAATGGGAACTTGTCCTACAAGAGTTCAAGATTAATGGACGATAGTTAGTTTGTTGCTCATGTTTAGTGCTTGCTAGTAGGTGTTAGAAAAGGCTCAACAATCTTGAAATGAAAGTTTAGAAACATTTGGAAAAGACCTTGTTTGGAGGGACTTACTTGGCATAAAGTTTAATCCTCAAACTAACAAAATATTGATGGTGAAGATCAACAAAACAATACATTGGGCTCTTACACATCTATGCAAAGGGCAACAAATAATTGTAATGCCATTGTATTTCCCTTTATAAGGGGGTAATAAAAGCCCACAACATAAAAGCCTACCTTGCCTAGGGAAAATTCCGATAAGTAAATGCATTACCATTTTATGCTAGAAATGTTTTTGGAAGGGTAAATGGGAAAGATAATATGTGTCTACTAGGTGTTTCTAAAGGATGACACCTAGTCAATTAGACAATGGATATTAAAGGGTGCCAATCCTTTAGAGTGGCACAAAACGATCAAGGATTCAGTGATTTTATATTTGGGAATACCGATTGGTTAATTGCAAAATGAAGGCCATAATTGGGAATGAAATAACCTTAGTGAGTTCACATAATTTGTAATGTATATAATCATCAATTAGGGGACCACATTTCAAAACTTTAATTGCATGGTGCCTTTTATTATTTCCAACAAGTATTCACAATATTTAGCAAAGAATAAGGAAAATGACACACAAAAGTCAAGAAATTGGTCATTATGCCATTTGATCACTAAAAGTTCTACTTGAAAACTTTATAGGGCATTAGTGAAAATCATTTTGAAATAGATAGAGAGATGACAATGTCATAGACTACAAAAAAATGAGTATTTTGAAAGGTGGAATTTTTTTCTTCAATTAAACCAATTTGTAAACATTCTAATGGGTTGTTATTGGTCCTATTGGGGTTAATGCACAAATCAAAAGATGCACATATATGTTACCTATTCATGGCCTAATTTGTTGCACAAAATGATTTATTTAAAATAATATTTTCATATGATGCAATGAAGGTGTGTTGTTTTGGACAAACATAAAATATCTATAAAATACCATGCAAAATTAATTTCATTTAATCCACCTTTTGAAATTATGATGTTCTTATTGTGCTTTAAAACAATTTCCATATAAAACAATATAATAATCATTTTGAAATTGTTATTTATGGTGTTTTCCACCCAAAAACTTGTAAAAAGTTACATAGGACGATATTTTTGGGTCACTTTAAAGGACTAGAATCCCAAATATATCCTTGAAATAACCTTATTTTTGGGCCCCTCTTTCATTAAGAAATCTCTTTTTGCTCTTAAATATTGCTTATTTACAAAAGAAAGCGAACTTAGGGCAAAAAGGAACAATTTTCCCGTTAAGGAGGGTGAAAAGCAATAATTTTTTTCATCAAGGGGCATTTATTGCACAACATTCAAATGAGTGACAAAAAAAATGAAAACAAATTCAAAACATAGGCTAAAACTTGTTTTTATCACCAACCTAGGGGGAAAAGGAGTTTCAAGCCATGTTTATCACTATTGTATTTTTGTTTTTGTCAAGTGTCGATTTGTCCTTCAATTCAGCCCTTTAATGGGAAAACTATTATTCTTCACCTTGAGTCATCTTCCTTTATAAAACATCTTCATTATATGCATAGGGTAAAATTCAACATTGGTTGCCCCTAGGGATCAGGCTCACTGGTATAGCCCCTTTTGGGACCTTGGGACTTGACAAGGCTTGGGTTTAAACCTAGTGGCATGCAAGTGAAATTCCTATTGACTATCTTCTACTAGGCTTGACTTAATTGGGGTCTTCGCCAATAGTTTGTTAATCAAATTTGTTGTTGTGTGTCACCCAAAAAAATCAAAAAATCAAAAAATCAACATTGGTTTTTAACACTATGGTCACAAAAAGAATTATTTAAAAAAAAATGTAAGTTTGAAAATAAATTCTGAATTTTTGGAAATTTTGAACAAAATTTCAAAACTACAAAATTGGAAAAAGAAAGAAAGAAAAAAAAAACCTTGGTAAAACCATAGGTTTTTAGGGTTTTCTTTATGCTAGATTTTGGCAAAACAATTACATAATGTTTTCACATTTTAAAACTAGGTAGTTCAAAATAAATAAGAATGCCTTATTTGTTATGGATGATTTAGTCATTTTTGGCCATGCTAATATGGGTAATCACCACTTTTGGGCTACATCACAAAACAAACTTGTTAAATGAAAGCGCAAGGAATTTGAGTTTTTTTTTAATGCTTATTTGGGTGAATAGATGGAATTGAAGACTATTTATGAATAAAATATAATTATATCCAAAATTTATTGTAATGTTTGAGATCAATTCATTTTTTTGTGGGAGTAGTTAAGGGATTAATGGTTCATCCACAATGTTAATTTGTTTGATGCTAAGCAAAAACAAAATTGGATGTTTTTAAGTTGGTGTCCACATGCATATTGTTAATTAACTAGAAATTTAATTATCCTAATTTAATTCAAATAAATTGATCCATCATAGGAAGGGATATCACCTTATTTTAACAATTTTTTTTTTGTAGCAAATTTTTATATTGTGGCAAAAGAAAATTGGTGTACTATCAAAGGGTTGTTTTTTTAAAAAGGCCCCAAATAACCATATTTTGAGGAAACAATGTTTGAATTTGCCATATTTAAACTATAGGTTCCAACAAGTCACCAAACTAAAGTAGGAATATTATTATTTTTCCAATTTTCCTCTTTAACCATGTAGCCAAATTTGGTTAAATCTTCTTGTGTTTAATCACTACAACACCTACATCACAAAGTTGTAAAAAAAAAAACCTTGTTTGGAACACAAGGGATTCAATTATATTTTTACAAAAATGGAATCAACTAAAAATAAGGTATTTGTTTGTAAATTGGGGTGTAAATATTATTAAAATAAAAAAAAATAAAAAGCTATAAAAATCTTGAAAATATTTATGAAAACATTTAGGAATTTGAAAATATAGTTGAAGATTTTTATTCATCTATAAATAGGTTTAAATGTTTATGAATTTTACGAATTACTATTCATAAATAAACAAGTTGGTAGATAATAACATGCATTACTTACATGAAACACTCTTTTACATTTTAATCTAAAGTCGTAGAAATAAATTTTTTGGTATATCATGAAGTAGTTGAATATGAATGGAGTGCCAAAACAAATGCACACAACAACATGATAGGGGACCCTTTTTAAATAACAAGATTTGGGATTTTGTGTGTGAATTGGTGTTGCATAGCTATGGAATTTCCATATAACTTATTGAATTCATTTTTTTGTGACCTACTTCAATTTTCAATATATTGTGGTTCAAATCAAGAATAAATATGTTTTAAATTGTTATTTGTTTATTTCAATCCCATTTATGTTTTCCATTTTGATTAAATAATTGCCATGTGGATATTGTGTCTAGTTGTCTAGTTTTTAGTAATTAGAATTAGATTGATTACCTCCAAGTTCATATTTTGTAGATCCCTATAGTTTAATGTCTTTTTTCCATTTTTATTATGATAAAAAATTGAATCACAACTTTGTGACATATTGATATTGTCATCATACATCATATATGTCATAAATTCAAAGAACAAAGTTAATTCAATTAGGTAACCCCTAACCATTTATGTGCATATCACAAGGTAAAACAACCATTCTATGATATTTAACATTGTCAAGGTACCAACATTCTTATTTCAAGTTTGGTCCCAAACGTCCATATCAGGCCAAAAACAACCAACATTCCACCATCCCAATTTAAATATCAAACTCAATTGATAACATCTTTTGTTGGTTGTTTTCATTTTGACACAAAATTCATAAGTGTTATTTAACAAGTTCCTTTCTAGGGGCATAAACATAGTGAAGTAAGTTAGAAAAAATGTCCCAAAAGTAGACATAATTATGACATAAACATGCAAAAACCTATTCAAAACCTCTTTAGCGTTCATTATGAGACTTAGGCTAAACTAAACATTTTATAAACTTTGGTGAACTAAAACTTGGTTAAACCTTAGTTAAAGTAAAACTTGGTCATACCTTGACAAAGTATTGGCTAAACCTTAATTAA
>Ga0209208_10013716_pt1 | contig 10078 bp, 7 predicted proteins | sample S1TSphfallax_3_FD_187694 | JGI IMG/M metagenome (GOLD analysis project Ga0209208, IMG submission 187694) | Host-associated microbial communities from peat moss isolated from Minnesota, USA - S1T2_Fd - Sphagnum fallax MG (SPAdes) (version 2) | ecosystem: Host-associated > Plants > Peat moss >... | reverse complement strand
GATAACGGCCAATTCAGCCCGTTCGTTTAAGAACGCCTTAAACTTTGGGCCCATGGTCGTGATGCCTCAGGACAAACGGTCTCGCCCCTGACCGTTGCATTAGAACCCCCTCCTAGACGATGGAGCGGGGTTCTTTTGCATGGGTGAAGGTGTTTTCGGGAGCCTTGGGGGGGAAGCGCCCCCTCGGCGTCCCGACGTTACTGCAGCGTCGCCCGCCCAATGGCGAGGTGATCGCCCTCCCCGCGCACGGAGACGATGGAGCCGTCGTCCAATTCGCCGGCGAGCAGCTTGCGCGCGATGGGATCCACCAGGGATTTCTGGATCACCCGCTTGAGGGGTCTGGCCCCATAGACCGGGTCATAGCCCTTGTCCCCAAGCCAATGGGTCGCGGATGGCTCCAGCGCGATGGTGATGCGCCGGTCCGCGAGGAGCTTCTCAACACGCTGGAGCTGAATGCGGACAATCTGATCCATGTTCGCCCGGGACAGACGCTGGAAGAGAATGATCTCATCAATCCTGTTGAGGAATTCAGGCCGGAAGTGGCGTCTGACCGCCTCCATCACCAAGGGGCGGGCCGCCTCCACATCCCCATGCTCTACGGCGGTGTCGCCGACGCCGGAGGCCAGAAACTCCGAACCGAGGTTCGAGGTCATGATGATGAGGGTGTTGCGGAAGTCCACGGTCCGACCCTGGCCGTCCGTCAGGCGGCCGTCGTCCAAAACCTGCAAGAGGACGTTGAACACGTCCGCATGGGCCTTCTCCACCTCATCAAACAGAACCACCTGGTAGGGACGACGACGCACGCTCTCGGTCAGGGCGCCGCCCTCGTCGTAACCCACATAGCCTGGAGGCGCCCCGATCATCCGGGAGACGGAGTGCCGCTCCATATATTCGGACATGTCGAGGCGGGTGATGGCGGTCTCGTCGTCGAATAAGAACTCGGCGAGGGCCTTGGTGAGCTCAGTCTTGCCCACACCGGTAGGGCCGAGGAAGAGGAAGCTGCCTATGGGGCGGCCTGGATCCTTCAGGCCAGCCCGCGCGCGGCGCACCGCGTCGGCCACCGCCGCCAGGGCTTCGTCCTGCCCGACAACGCGAGCCCGCAGCTGATCCTCCATCTGCAACAGCTTCTCGCGCTCGCCTTCGAGCATCTTCTCTACCGGCACGCCGGTCCAGCGGGAGACGACCGCGGCGATCTGCTGTGCGTCCACCACTTCAGGCGTAAGCTTCTGCGTCTCAGCTTGGGCTTCCGCCTCAGCCAGCCGCTTCTCCATCAGCGGGATCTGCCCGTACTGAATCTCCCCGGCGCGGGCGAAATCTCCAAGCCTTTGCGCCTGGGCAAGGTCTGCCCGCAGACGGTCGAGGGCTTCGCGCGCCTGTGCCGCCGAGCCCAGCTGATCCTTCTCAGCCTTCCATTTGGCGGTAAGAGCGTCCGACTGGCTCTGAAGATCCTTGAGCTCGACCTCAAGCTTCTCCAGCCTGAGGCGCGAGGCCTGATCACTTTCCTTTTTCAGCGCTTCCCGCTCAATCTTGAGCTGAACCACCCTGCGGTCGATTTCGTCCAAGGCTTCGGGCTTTGAATCCACCGCCATCCGCACGCGGCTCGCCGCCTCGTCCACAAGATCGATGGCCTTGTCTGGTAAGAAACGGTCGGTGATGTAGCGGTTGGAGAGGGTCGCGGCGGCGACGATGGCCGTGTCGCTGATTCGCACGCCGTGGTGGACCTCATACTTCTCCTTGAGGCCTCGCAGGATGGAGACGGTGTCCTCCACTGTGGGTTCGCCCACGAAAACAGCCTGGAAGCGCCGCGCGAGGGCCGCGTCTTTCTCCACATATTTGCGATATTCGCTGAGGGTGGTGGCGCCGACGCAATGCAGCTCGCCCCGCGCCAGGGCGGGCTTCAGAAGATTGGACGCGTCCATCGCGCCCTCTGTCTTTCCCGCGCCCACAAGCGTGTGCATCTCATCGATGAAGAGGATGATCTGCCCTTCAGCGGCGATGGTTTCGTTGAGCACAGCCTTGAGCCGTTCTTCGAACTCTCCGCGATATTTGGCGCCTGCGATGAGGGCGCCCATATCCAAGGCCAGAAGTTTCTTTTCCTTAAGGCTCTCCGGCACGTCGCCGTTGACGATTCTTAGGGCCAGCCCTTCGACGATGGCGGTCTTGCCGACGCCTGGTTCGCCAATGAGCACTGGGTTGTTCTTGGTGCGGCGCGACAGGACTTGAATGGTGCGCCGGATCTCCTCGTCGCGGCCAATGACTGGGTCAAGCTTCTGGTCCCGGGCGGCCTGCGTGAGGTCCCGAGCGTACCGCTTCAGGGCGTCGTAGCCTTCCTCCGCCGAAGCGCTATCCGCGGTGCGACCCTTGCGGACGCTGGCGAGGGCCTGCTGCAGCCTAGCTGCGTCCACGCCTGCGGCCTTAAGGACCCGCGCGGCGCCGTCACCATCCTTCAGGAGGGCCATGAGGAGGCGCTCGGTGGTGACGAAGGCGTCGCCGGCCGATTTCGCGTCATCCTCGGCAAGAGCGAAAACGCGGGCGAGGGCCGGCGCCATGTAAAGCTGGCCCGAGCCGCCCTCCACTTGAGGGATTTTGGCGAGGAGGGCGTCGTTTTCGGAGGATGCGCGCTCCGGCGAACCGCCCGCCTGCTTGATCAGGTCCCGGGCGAGGCCGTCCTGGGCGTCGAGTAGCGCCTTCAAGAGGTGTTCGGGCGCGAACTGTTGGTGGCGACGCGCAAGCGCGAGGCTTTGCGCGGCCTGAAGGGCCTGCTTAGCCCGGTCGGAGTAGATATCGATGTTCATAAGGGTCCCCATAAGCGGCGGAGTGGCGACGGGGACCTCGATTGAGCATCCCCTCACGCCCAGGCATGTGGGTGTTGCTCAATAGCCACACAAGTGTCGCTCAGGAGATTATCCTCGCCTTCACGGCGGGCCCCGGTCCAAACCGTCTCGCCTCTGCAAGGCGGGCGGTGGGTTTTCATCACGACGGACGGCGTCGTGGCCCTGGCCGCCTGAAGCGCCAAGCGGCGAGCATAGGCGGGATCCTGAAGACCATAAGGATGAAGCGCTCGGGTCGAGGCGCACAGCCGCAAGACCGCCTCGTCTAAAGGCGCGCCGCTCAGGCCTCGCCGATGTCGGAAGGGCTCGGTTCGACTTTCTTGCGCGGCCGCCCGCGGGGCCGCTTGACCGGCGCGTCCTCGGCGACTGTCGCCGCCGGGGCGGCGCCCTGAAGAAAGGCGGGCGTCATACTGACATCGCCATCGCGCGAGCGCAGGACCCGCGCGCCGGAACGCCGACCCCCATCAGGGGCGTCCGGCTGGATCTGTATGGGAGCCGACGTCGGCGCGCTGGCGACGGCCACAGTGAGGGGTGCGGCTTGGGGCTCGACTAAGGCTAAGGGATCACGCGCGGGCTCCTGGCGCTCGCCATAGACCCGATCCCGCCGCTCATAGCGCTCCGAACGCTCAGGGCGCTCAGGGCGTTCACGGTCGGGCCGACGCTCCTCCTGGCGGCCCTCGCCTTCAGCGGCCTCCCCCCTATCGCTCCGTCCGTTTTCCCAACGCCCGCCTTCGCGCTCGCCTCGGGCGTCTCCATTGCGCGGCTCGGTCGACCGGTTCTCCCACCGCTGACCGTCGTTGCGGTCGCGGTTGAAGTTGCGGTCGTCCCGGCCCCGGCCGGTGTTGGAGCCGTTATTACGGCCATTGGCGTAGCCGCCGCGGTTCTGATCGTTGCGCCCTGCGTCGCTGCGCGGTTGATCGCCCCGGCCCTGCTCGCTGCGGTTCTGATCGTTGCGACTTTGATCGCTCCGGCCCGGATCGCCGCGCCCCTGATCCCCTCTGGCCTCCCAGCGGTTCTCGCGCGGCTGGCTGTCACGATAATCGCGCTCTTCCCCAGCGTCTCCTGCCTCGCCGCCAGACTCAGTTTCGTAGCCGTCGCCTTCGTCCTCAAAGTCGATGTCGTAGCCGGAGACGAACCCCTCACGGCTGACGATGTCGGTATAGGGACGGTTGGGCTGGAGGGTCCGGAGAAGGCGAAAATAATGCTCCGCGTGCTGGAGGAAGTTTTCAGCCAACACCCGATCGCCCGACGACGTCGCGTCACGGGCGAGTTGCTGATACTTCTCAAACACGTGCTGAGCATGGCCGCGGATCTTCAGATTATCCGGACCGTTGGACTCAAAGGCCCGGTTGGCGTTCTGCTGGGGCTTACCGCCGCCGCCGCCGCCTCGATTGCGACCGCGTTGCCGTTTCATCCCCTTGAAATCTCTCATCGTTCGAAAACCGTCTGCGATGTGTCAAAGTTTATGGACCGCGGATCTCCGCGGAGCATGCGGGCGTTGCGACCAAGCGTGAACCGCAGCAATTGGGCGGCTCAATGGTTCGTCATTCGACCGCATTAACGTCGGTCCCGGCCAGACGCCTCGTGTCTCACATTGTCATGCGATCTGAGGCGCCAGTCCCTCAGACCGTTCGTTCGCAAACCCGTTTCGCGAATTACGCCGGTGCGTTGAGTGGAGACAACTCGTATCTAGCGATTCGGAAAGGGATTTCCAAGGGGTTTCTTCGCGCCGCCCACCACCCGGTCCCGGTTGGCCAGGTCCTTGCGCGTCCGAACATCCTGCGCGCCGGCCGCCTTAAAGAGCCCTTCCACAGCCTCGGCCTGGTCCCAGCCGATCTCCACGGCGAAGACCCCGTCGGGCTTGAGCACGCGCAGGATCTCCGGCGCGAGGCGACGATAGGCCTCAAGTCCGTCATGGCCTCCGTCGAGAGCCAGAAGCGGGTCGTGGTCGCGCACTTCCGGTTCAAGGGTCTCGATGTGGGCGCTGGGGATGTAAGGCGGGTTGGACACCACGACATCGAACGTCGCGTCCCCCAGACCCTCGGTCCAGTCGCCGCGGAGGAGGGCGATCTGACGCTCAAGTCCGAGATTGGCCGCATTCTCCCGCGCCACCGCCAGGGCCTCCTCTGAAATATCGATTCCAAGGCCTCGGGCGTTCGGGCGTTCCGACAGAATAGCCAGGAGAATGGCCCCGGACCCGACGCCCAAATCCAATAGATGGAAGGCCGCGTGCGGCGGATAGGCGGCCAGAACCGAATCGACGATCACCTCCGTGTCCGGCCGGGGCGTGAGGACGTGGGGCGTCACCTCGAGCATGATCTTCCAAAACCCCTTGCGCCCCAGAATGCGGCTTACGGGGACCCGAGCCGCCCTCTGCTCGACGTAGGCGTCCAACTGCGCAAGCTGCGCCGCGCTGAGGACGCGGTAGGGGTCGGTGACGATCTCTAGGCGTGTCACGCCGGCGGCGGCCTCAAGGAGCAGACGCGCGTCGATGGCGGGGCTGTCGACGCCCGCAGCCTTGAGCCGCTCCCTCGCCCCGGTCCAGGCCTTGACCAGCGTCCCATGGTGCTCTCCCGTGTCGCTCAAAGTGCGAACTCCACCGCGTCGCCCTCGTCCAGGCGCCCCTCATGGGTCACTGAAGCGTAGATGCCGCAGAACCGATGCCCGTACTGGGTCCAGAGGGCTTCGACAAGATCAAGGTCGCGCTCCCCCGACTGGGGATCCACATGGGTCGCGGCGCACCGTAGGATGGACTTGACCACGCAGGCGCGAGCGCCGCCGAGGCGTAAAGGGGCGCCCCCCGCAAGCTCAAGCTCGATCCACGGCGCCCAACCCTCCACGTGAACATTTGCGCGGAACCTTAAGGGATCGATGGGTTTTCCGAGGCGCTCCTCAAGATCACGCACGCTCGCGAGGTTCAAGATTGAGATCTTCCCGGCGGGATCGTCTGTGAAGCGCGTCGCGGGTGCGGCGAGCACCCTGAGGGGCCCATTGAGCGTCTCCTCGCCCAAAAAGGCGGCGAGGCGGCGGGCGAAGGCCTCGCGACCTGCGGCTCTTGAGAGATCCACGTCAAACGCATCCGCCTCTGGAAAAGCGACCCTGAGCGTTCCTCGCTCTTCGTCAAAGCAGGTGCGGACTTGAGCAACGCGGGGGATATGGGCGAGGACCGTGAAATGCCGCTTTGGAATAAATTTTGGCGCCGCCGGATCAAAGCCGGACGGGCCGTTCTCCACAGCGAACAGCCGATCGCCGGGGAAGTAGGCGCCGGGATCGAGCCGCGCGCTGCGCACCGCCTCGGGACTGAAGCCTTTGATAGGATACCGGTAGAGCGCGGCGGCGCGGCTGGTCATGGCGTTCTGCGCTAAAGCCCCTCGCCGCCCCTGACAAGCCCCGCGCGCCGCTGAGGGACCTGCGGCGCCCTCATCCCCTTCAGGACTTTCGAGGACGTTTGTCCGCGCGGGGGTCGCGTAGCTTGCTCAGCTGGCGCTTGGACGACTGAGGTGGCGTGGGACGGTCAGGCGCGGGGTCGATCTTGGGTTTGCGTGGCTTTGGGCCCGACGCTGGTTTTCCGGCATAGCGTCCTGCCCCCGGCCGAGGTCCATCCTCGCGACGACGCGGCCGATCCCGCGGCGGCGGCGGAGCGCTCTCGTCCAGGGGCTCGATGCGGATATCGTCTCCTGCGTCCTTGCGCGCCGCCGCCAGGAATTTGGCCGCGACCTCCGCCACGATTTCAAACCGCGTCTCCCGGTCAAAGACGCGAATGGCCCCAATATCTTTCTTGGTGACCCCCCCGCGTCGACAAATGAGAGGCAAAAGCCAGCGCGGGTCGGCGTTTTTGCGCCGTCCGATGTCGATGGTGAACCAGAGGGTATTCTCAAAGCCGGGACGCGCCGCAGGCGCTGTGAAGACCTCCTGTTCGGCTTCGACGAGGTCCTCCGGCGCGGGCAACAGGGCCCGTCGCGCCCGCACCAGGGCAGCGACGACCTCCACGGGATCAGCGTCGGCGAGAAGGGTGCGCGCCAGCTGAAGATCCTCTTCAGCGGCGTCCCCCGTCGGCCTCAGCGCCGCTGCAAGGCGCTCCTGATCCTTGGATCGGATGTCTTCGGCCGTCGGCGGCCCCATCCAATCCACCTCGAGGCGAGCCGTGCGAAACAGCGCTTCGGCGCGGCGGCGCTTGGGGTGGGGCGCGAGGATCACAGAGACGCCCTTGCGACCTGCCCGGCCCGTTCGGCCGGACCGGTGCTGCAGGGATTGGGCGTCGTGGGGAAGCTCGGCATGGATCACAAGTTCAAGGTCTGGGATGTCTATGCCCCGGGCGGCCACGTCGGTGGCGACGCAGACCCGCGCCCGCCGATCCCTAAGCGCCTGGAGCGCATGGGTGCGCTCCGCCTGGCTGAGCTCTCCCGACAGCGCGACCACGGCGAAACCGCGTTCCACGAGGTTGGCGTGGAGACGCCGGACCGACTCGCGCGTGCTGCAGAACACAAGGGCTGCGCCCGCCTCGAAATAGCGCAGGATGTTCACGACGGCATGCTCCACATCGTTGGGAGCAAGGCGGATGGCGCGATAGTCGATATCGCTGTGGGTCTCCTCCGCGCCCGCCACAGAGACCCGAAGCGCGTCGCGCTGGTGGGCCCGGGCGAGGACGATGATGGGTTTGGGAAGGGTCGCGGAAAAGAGCAACGTCCGCCGCTCGGGCGGCGCCGCGTCTAGGATCGCTTCAAGCTCCTCGCGGAAGCCGAGATCAAGCATTTCGTCGGCTTCGTCGAGGACCGCCGTCTTCAGGCCGGCAAGGCGCAGTTGCCCCCGCTCAAGGTGATCGCGCAGACGGCCCGGCGTGCCCACCACAATATGGGCCCCCGCAGCCAGGGCTCTTTGCTCGCGGCGCGGATCCATGCCGCCGACGCAGCTGACGACCCGCGCCCCAACCTGGGCGTAGAGCCATTCGAGCTCGCGCTGCACCTGCAACGCCAGTTCGCGCGTAGGCGCTATGACGAGGGCCACAGGATCGCCGGCGGGTCCAAGGGTGTCGTCCTTGCTCAGAATGTCCCTGGCGAAGGCCAAGCCGTAGGCGACGGTCTTTCCCGATCCGGTCTTGGCGGACACCAGAAGGTCCCGGCCCGCCGTCGCCTCGGCTATCACCGCCTGCTGCACCGGCGTCAATTCGGTATAGCCGCGCGCCGTGAGAGCGCGCGAAAGCGCGGGGGCGAGGGAGGAGAAGGGCATGGATGCAAGACCAGATGGGGGCGCGGCGGCGGCGATCGGCCCCGCGCGCGAAGTCACGTCCTATAAAGGAAGCCGCGCCCGGTTGAAACCGTCGTGGCGGCGAAGGGGCCGGCCCTTAGTTCAGATCCTCTTCGAGCTGCGCCAAACGCGCGGCCTGATCGTCGGCGATGAGGGCGTTGATCAACTCATCAAGCCCCTCTCCCTCCATGATTTTCGGCAAGGTGTAGAGGGTGAGATTGATTCGGTGATCCGAGACCCGCCCCTGGGGATAGTTGTAGGTGCGGATCCGCTCCGACCGGTCTCCGGAGCCCACCTGATCCTTCCGGGCCTGAGCACGCTCATTGTCCAGGGCCGTGCGCTCGAGATCGTAAAGCTTGGCCTTGAGGTTTTTCATGGCCTTGGCCCGGTTCTGGTGCTGGGATTTTTCCGAAGACGTGACCACAACGCCCGTTGGGATGTGGGTGATGCGCACAGCCGAGTCGGTCTTGTTCACGTGCTGACCGCCTGCTCCAGATGAGCGGTAGGTGTCGATGCGCAGATCTGCATCGTTGATTTCGATTTCCACGTCCTCCGCTTCCGGCAGCACCGCGACCGTGGCGGCTGAGGTGTGGATCCGACCCTGGGTCTCCGTGGCGGGGACGCGCTGAACGCGGTGCACCCCGCGCTCGAACTTCAGCCTCCCGAACACCCCCTCGCCGGTGATGGAGGCGGTGATCTCCTTATACCCGCCCATTTCGCCTTCGGAGGCGTCGTCGATCTCCACACGCCACCCCTGAAGAGCCGCGTAGCGCTGATACATGCGAAAAAGATCGCCGGCGAAAATCGCCGCCTCGTCCCCCCCTGTCCCGGCGCGGACCTCAAGGATGGCGGAGGCGTTCTCATCCTTGTCCTTGGGCGCGAGGAGCAAGGCCACATCCCGCTCCCGGTCGGGAAGATCGCTGGAAAGCGCGTCGAGCTCGGCGCGAGCCAGGGCGGCCATGTCCGGATCGGCGCCGTCGGCCATGGCCTTGAGGTCCAAGAGCTCAGCCCGCGCCCTCGAAAGCGCTTGCACCGCCTCCGCCACGGGCCGCAACTCCGCATGCTCCTTGGAGAGGCGCACGATCTCCGTCCCGTCCGTGGCGGCGGACATGCGCGCCTCCACCTCATGAAAGCGATTGAGGAGTTGGTCGAGGCGGGCTTGGGGAAGATGCATGGCGCCGTTAGCTAGGGCCGCCTCCTTCGAGACGCAAGCCAAGCGGCCTTGAGAGCCCTCATCCCGCGATGAGGTCCTCGATGCGGATGGGAAAACGCCGCGGCCGGACGCCGGTGGCGTGCCAGACGGCGTTGGCGATGGCCCCGGCCGTTCCGGTGATGCCGATCTCCCCCACGCCCTTGATGCCGAGAGGATTTACGTAAGGGTCGTCCTCGTGAATGGTCGCAACCTCAAGGCAGGGCGCGTCGGCGTTTACGGGAATAAGATAGTCTCCAAGATCGGCGTTCATAATCCGACCTGACCGCGGGTCGGTAATCGCCGCCTCGTGCAGCGCGAGGGAAATCCCCCAGATAAGCCCGCCGTAGAGCTGACTGCGCACCAGACGGGGATTGATGATCTGGCCAGCCGCAAAAACGCCGACGAGCCGGGTCGTCCGGATTTGGCAGAGGTCAGGGTCGACCTTCACCTCGGCGAAGACAGCCCCATGGGCCTGCTTAGCGTATAGGGAGGCGTTGACCGGATCCTCCTGGGCTGAGCCGGCCGCCTGGAGTTCTGTAAGGCCGGCGCGCTTCAGAATATCGACAAAGCTTTCGCTGCGCTGCTCGTCATCCACGCGATAAAGTCGGCCTTGCCGCGCGGCGACGCCGGCGTTTCCCGCGCCCTTGAGGGGAGATCGTTCATCGTCGAAGGCGAGCTGCGCAAGTTTTGCGATGACGTTCTGGCCGGCCGCATGGATCGCCATCCCCGCCGAGGCCGTATGCATAGAGCCGCCTGCGATCCCGGCATCGGGAAGGTCGGAACGCCCAGATCGGAACTCCACCGCATCCAT
>Ga0209208_10013715_pt1 | contig 10078 bp, 10 predicted proteins | sample S1TSphfallax_3_FD_187694 | JGI IMG/M metagenome (GOLD analysis project Ga0209208, IMG submission 187694) | Host-associated microbial communities from peat moss isolated from Minnesota, USA - S1T2_Fd - Sphagnum fallax MG (SPAdes) (version 2) | ecosystem: Host-associated > Plants > Peat moss >... | reverse complement strand
TAGAGCATCGCGGATCGATCTACCCTGAGCTTGATTAAGACGCCGTTTCGGCGAGCCCCGACGCGGCGGCGACGACATGGTCGATGCCCCGCACGATCGCATCGCTGAAGCGCGGCCCCAGCAGAGTCGCATGGGTCGCCCCATCAATATTTTCATACAGGCCGGCCGTGGAGCGAGCGGCGGGGGCGGCCTGGGCGCGCTTGAACGCGGCGTTGCCGACGCCGGCGGTGATCACGGCCACGGGCAGATCGGGACTGAGCTGGCCGGCGTCGCGGGCCTCGGCCCCGTTTCGCGTCCAAAACTGGACCTCCGCCGCCGCCCAATGGTTATGCCGCGCGGAGCCGAACGCGCGCTCTTTCTCGGAGCGGGCGGGTTCGGGCAGGCCGATGTCGTCGCCGATCATCGGGCCGGCCATCATGTTGAAACCCCAAGCGGCGGTCATCGGCGCATAGCTGACGACGTCGGCGAAGCTGCGCACCTGACCGGCGATCACGGGATCCTTCATGCTGTCCGGCGGCGTGGCGTCCACCAGCACCAAGCCCTTGACCCACTCGGGGCGCTTCAACGCGAACAGATAGGCGTAAACGGGCGCCATCGAATGGGCGACCAGCACATAAGGCGGCGCGATCTCGGCCGACTGCAACAGCGCTTCCAGATCGCGGACGACGGCCTTGGAGTCCCGCGGCGACGGTCCGGGATCGGAATAGCCGAGGCCGGCGCGATCGTAGGCGCAGGAGCGGTATCGGCCGGCGATCGCCCCCTGCACCACCGCCCAGTCCGCCGCCGTACCGAACGCGCCGGCTTCGAACAGGATCGTCGGGGCCCTGACTGTGGGCGTCTGGATCGACCCTTGCGGGCCCATGCGGACGAGGCGCAGACGCCGCCCGCCGATATTGACCCGCTCGCCGCGTGGCGGCGGCTCTGAACCGCCGCTCTGGCCGCTGGCGCCGGCCCAGGCCGAATAGGGATAACTTAAGTCGAAGGCGAACATCAGGAAGCCGCCTCTTCGCCCGAGGCGCCGCCTAGCTCGGGCGGCGACAGCCGCGACGGCTTGTTTTTAGTGAGGATTTCTTTGAGCTTTCGGGTCTGGCGCATCGACAGGGCATGCCCTGGCGCGCCTTTTTCGGGGTCGGCGAAAGCGCGGCCATAGGTCTGGACCCGGCCCTCGACGCTTTCGAGGAATTCGCCTTCCCAATCCGAAACGTCAGCCCCGGCGATGCGGAGACGCCGGATGATGCGCAATGCCCTACCCTTGTTCATGTGAAGCTTGTCGCACGAAAAGGTAAACATGAAAAACATAGGCTGCTGAAGACGGCGTGGCGAAGCGTCCTACGCCAACCCGTTGCATAAGCCCTGGGCGCCCAGCGGGCGCCGCATGCCTAACCTCGGCGAGCGCCTAACGTCCGCGAGCGACAGGCGGCTTTACATTGGGGAGCAGACCTTCGCGCTGGGCGCGCTTGCGGGCCAGCTTACGGGCGCGACGCACGGCCTCGGCCTTCTGGCGAGCGCGCTTCTCCGAGGGCTTCTCGTAATGCACGTGCCGCTTCATCTCGCGGAAGGTGCCTTCGCGCTGCATCTTCTTCTTCAGCGCCTTCAAAGCCTGGTCGACATTGTTGTCGCGCACGAAAATCTGAACGATGACTAGGCCCTCCTCTGGACCACCGCCTTAAGGTTCGCGTGTAAAGCGACGGGCGGGCAAAATGGGTTATGGGCCCGGAAGGCCTCATCCCTCCGTGCCGAAGGGGCGCACATACCAAACGCGACGCGCCCTGTCCACCGGCGCGCGCTCAAATCCCGTCGTACAGCCTTGCGCCCGGCCGCGGGATCAAGCTATACACCCGCCTCCCGAGGCGGACGCGTAGCTCAGCGGGAGAGCACTACGTTGACATCGTAGGGGTCGCTGGTTCGATCCCAGCCGCGTCCACCAATCTTTTCAATGACTTAGCGGAAATTGGGCGGCCTCGACAAAAGGCCCCGCTACCACCCGACGGCATTTCGTTTCGTCTCTCGCGGTAGCCAAAACGCCCGATCTGGTTCGATAGTCTGGCCTAAGCGGTGGCTTTATGCGTCCGACACCGCTTTCGGTCCCGACTCGGACGGCCAAATGCGTACCCCCAGAAAATACTTGATTGTCGCCATCATTGAGGGGACAAGATTGCGTGAAAATCGAGTTCGACGCCGCCAAGGATGAAGCGAACATCGCCAAGCACGGCCTCTCTTTGGCGGAAGCTAGCACGATGGACCTGACAACGGCGGCGGTGGTCGCTGATGATCGGTACGCTTACGGCGAGGGTCGCTATCTGGCGTTCAACCGGATCGAAGGAAGGCCCCATTGCCTGGTGTTCACCCTTCGCGACGGCGTTGTTCGGGTGATCAGCTTCCGCCGCGCTCGTGAAAAGGAGATGGCTCGCTATGGCCGATGAACCCGACGCGCCGTTCGACGACGACAGCCCGGAATGGACGGATGAGATGTTCACCCGCGCCCGGCCCGGCGCAGAGGTGTTGCCCCCTGAGGTGCTGGCCGCCTTTGGCAAGCCGCGAGGCCGCCCGAAAGCCGCCGCCGCCAAGGTCGCTGTAAAGCTTCGGCTGGACCCGGACGTGATCGAAGGCTTCAAGGCTGGCGGCCCCGGCTGGCAGACGCGGATCAACACCACTTTGAAAGATGCGCTGGCCAAACGGGCGGGGTAGCTGAGCACGAGCGGCTGCGAAGTGTCGCCGCGCAACCGGACAGGTCGAGGAGCCCAAAATGGCCGATCTAGCGGTAAACGAAGTTTCGCCGATCGGCTCCAGCTTTGAGAACTTCCTCCAAGACGAAGGCTTGGCTCAGGTGGTGGACGAAGCCGCGGTTAAGGAGGTCATCGCCTGGCAAATGGCCGAGGAAATGAAGGGCCGCGGTTTGATCGAGCGCGTTAACCCCTGACATCGTAGGGGTCGCTGGTTTGATCCTAGCCGCGTCCACCATCGGTCTCATCTATGACTTATAGACGGTGGCCAGCCTCTCGATCGCGGCGGCGCGGCGCCGCCACCGATCGCCGCTCATTCAGAGCGGGAGCACGGCTGTCCAGGCATCATCGCGAGCGCCGCCAAACGAAGGGCGAGCCAGCCGATAGCGCCGTTCAGCCGTCGTTAAACCTAAAGTTTGTATACCATAGGTGCCGACGGGCCATGCTAACAACCTCTAGGTGCAACATCACATCCTTAGCTATCTACAAACGTAGATTAGTACTTCATTAATAAATAATCAAATGCAATTAGTTCATTATTAAGGCGCATTGAATATCAATCCTTAGGTTTCTAGGGACGCCGCCATGAAATTGAGAATGCGATTGGCCTGGATTGGCCTTCCGCTAATTATCGCCCAACTGGCCTTGCCGGCGCAGGCAGATACTTCGAAAGATATTCAAGTCGCGGGCCGTGCCTTGAGTTTTCTTGAGAATGGGCCCAGCGGACATGTCGTCATTGGGGTTGTCTTCGATCCGGCGAAGGCCGCCTCCGTCGCGCAAAAGGATGCGGTTATGGCCGCCTTGGGCTCCGGTCTGGAAGCCGGCAGCCTGACCATGACGGGAAAGCCGATGGAAGTCGGCGCGATCAGCGGCGGGGTCGCCGCGCTGTACCTGACCAGCGGCGTGAATTTCGCAGCCGCCGCAGCCGCCGCCAAGGCCCACAAGTTGATCACCATTTCCGCCGATGGCGCCTGCGTCACCTCTGGCGACTGCGTGATGGGCGTGACGACGACGCCAAAAGTCGAGATCAAAGTCAATCGCGCGGCGGCGGCTGCGATCGGCGTTTCGTTCAAGTCCGCCTTCCGCATGATGATCACTGAGATTTGAGGGGCTTTGACATGAAAATTCTCACGCGACTCCTCGCCACCCTGTCTGGATGTATTGTTGTAGCCGGTAGCTCAGCCAGCTTCGCTCAGTCCATAGACTATGGGTCCTTAGAGCAGTTATTCAATGAGCCGGTCACGACATCGGCGACGGGCTCACCCCAGCGCGCCGCGAGTGCGCCGGTGCCTATGGACATCATCACCGCGGCCGACATCAAGCGGTCAGGCGCGGTGGATATCCCCACCATCTTGGGCCGCCTGGCCGGCATTAACGTCCTAACCTGGGGCGCGGGCTCGGCCGACGTCGGCGTGCGGGGCTACGATCAGGCCAAGTCGCCGAGATTGCTGGTGCTGATCAATGGGCGCCAAGTCTACACCGATAGCTATGGCTATACGGATTGGTCGGCCCTGCCTGTGCGCCTCGAAGAAATCCGCCAGATAGAAGTGGTCAAGGGGCCAAACAGCGCCCTTTTCGGCTTCAACGCGGTGTCTGGCGTCATTAACATCGTCACCTACAATCCCAAGTACGACAATGTGAGCGCCGCCACCGTCACGACGGGGACGCAAGCCTATGCCGGTCTCGACGTCGTCCAAACGTTCAAGCTGGGCGATATCCTGTCCAGCCGCGTGTCCCTGGGCGCGAACCGATCCAACGAATTTAAAAATACCGACGATCCTACTATCCTTTCGACATCCTTGGAGAAGCCGAAATCATTGAGCGCGTCTCTGGACTCCATCGCCCAGTTGACGCCTCACCTTCAGGCGCGTCTTGAGGTGTCTTGGACAAACGCGGACGAAAGCACGGTTCTCCCAAACTATATATATAGCCAACTCGGCACCTACACGGGCTCTCAGCGCCTCAGCTTGCTGGACGAGAGCCCGATCGGCCTGCTGGAAGCGTCCGTCTATCAGAACGAAGACTATACAAAATTTGTCGATTTCGGCGGAATAGACTGGAACAATAAGGTCTTGGTGGCCAAAGTACAAGATCTGGTCAAAATTGATCCCCGCGACACGATCCGGATCGCGATGGAGTATCGCCACAACAAAATGAACAGCGATCCCGACGATACGGGCGACGTTTACTATAACGTCTATTCGCCTTCGGTGATGATCACGTCGACGATAACATCGAAACTATCGGCGACGGTTGCGGCTCGATATGATCAGCTTAAGCTGGGCTTCGACGGCTACTTCCCCAGCACTGTGCAACTCACGACGGCGGAGTATAATCGCACCGTCGGCGCCTTCAGCGCCAATGCAGGCCTGGTCTACACCGCAACGGACAACGACACGTTGCGCCTCAGTTATGCGCGCGGCGTCCAATCGCCGACTCTGGCTGAGCTGGGCGGCTTCCATGCGGCGATAACCTTGCCGTACTTCACCGTGGACGCCACGGGCAATCCGTTCATCGAGCCTTCGATCGTGACGAATTACGAGGTCGACTGGGATAGGACGTTCCCGGCCGTAGCCGCTAAGGCCTACGCCCGCCTGTTCTATCAGACCACGACCGCCGTGAAAGGCATTCCCTCCGAGCTTGGGCTGAACCTTTATCCCACGGCCACGCAAGAGCCCTTGATCTGGTTTCAGAACGTCGGAAATTCCGACATGACGGGCCTTGAAGCCTCGGCCACGGGCGCCTTGTCGAAGGGATGGCGCTGGAACGCCAACTATACCTACACCAATGTGGAAAACGAGCCGCAATCTGGTCTCAACCTCGTGGGCCACTTCGCCAACTATGCGGCCACGACGCCCAAGAACATGGCCAACCTGGGTCTGGGATGGACAGGCGGCAAATGGACCGCCGACGGCTGGTTACATTACACCTCGGCCTATGAAGATTATCCCATTAGCTACGCCCTGCCGTCCCTGGCCAAGGTCGACGCCTATGCGAATCTGGACGGGCGGGTCGCCTATGACCTGACCCAACGGGTGACCTTCTCCATCAGCGGTCAGCAATTGAACTCAGCCCGCATCGTGGAAACGGTCGGCTTACCTGTTGAACGGCGAATCTTTGCATCCCTGTCGGCCAATTGGTGATGTAGTAAGATTTCGCCCTCATGCTCCCAGAGACTGAGCGCCTAAATCTGCTGCAAACACTGGCCGACACGGGCGCGCACCTGGGACATGAGAGATGAAATTTCGCTTTGTCGACCTTCCGCTGACAATAAAGATTGGCTTTGCACCCGTCCTGGCGCTTGCCGTTCTTGGCGTGATCGCCAGTGTTTCCGTCGTAAACCAGCATAGCCAGGCCGCCGCCGTCCGCTCTGTCGCCGCGCATGACATGCCCGATAGCCTGCGCTTGGCGAGTATTGGCCAACGTATCAGCGACGTGCATGGCGACATCTATCTGATGCTGACCCACCAGGCCGGCGGCGACGCCCAGGCGTCGGCCAATGTCAAACCCATCCTCGCCAAGATCGACGACATCACCAAAGACGTCGCGCTGGCCAAGGCCGCGGCGCCCCCGGAATTGCAGGCGTCGCTGGCGAACCTGCAGAAGGATCTGAAGGATTATCGCGGCGGCGTCGAAGTGGTGGAATCGATGATGGGCATCGATTTCAAGACCGCCAGCGACTTCGTGGCGCCCTTCGAAGCCTATTATGAACGGATGACGAAAACGGTGACGAGCGCTGTGCAGGCCGGTGTTCAGGCCGCCGACCGCAAGGCGGCGGCGGCGAGCGCGGCGGCCGACGCCGCGACCGGGCTGGCCATCGCGATGTCCGCTGTGGCCTTTCTGGGCGTGGGCTTCGCGGCCACCTTCAACGTCCTCCGCGTTCGGCGTGATGTGGACCGCATCGCCACCGCCACTCGCCTTCTGGCGGAAGGCGATACAAACTTGGACCTGGACGCCTTGCGTCGGCGCGACGAACTGGGCGCCATCGTCAATTCCCTGGGGGTCTTCCGGGACAACCAGAAGCGTCTCACGGGCTTGAAGCAGGAGCAGGATCAACTGCGTCAAGCCGAGGAACGGGCCAGAACCGAACGGGAAGCGCTGCGGGACGCCGTGGAAGCGCAGCAGCGCAAGGTTGTCGCAAGCCTCGGCCTCGGCCTTGAGCGCCTGTCCAAAGGCGACCTCACCGCACGTCTGGACGACGCCTTTCCGCCCGAATACCAGAAGCTCAAAGACGATTATAACGCCGCGATGGCCCAGCTTCAGGAGTCCATGACGGTCATTGTCGATAAAACCTACGGCATCCAGACCCGCTCCGGCGAGGTCAGCGCCGCCGCCGCCGATTTGTCCCGCCGCACGGAGAAGCAGGCCTCGACCTTAGAACAAACCGCGCTGTCCCTGAACCAGGTGACCGCGACAGTTGGAACGACCTCCAACGGCGTCCAGGCGGTTCGCAAAACCGTTGGCGCGGCGACGACGGACACCACGGAGTCCGGCAAGGTGATGGACCAGGCCGTTTCCGCGATGGATCAGATCGCGGCCCGCTCCCGCGAAATTGGGCAGATCATCGGCGTTATCGATGAGATCGCGTTCCAAACCAATCTCTTAGCCTTGAATGCAGGCGTTGAAGCCGCTCGGGCCGGCGACGCCGGCAAGGGCTTCGCCGTCGTGGCCTCCGAAGTTCGCGCGCTCGCTCAGCGATCAGCGGAAGCGGCGCGCGAGATCAAGGCCCTGATCTCGGCCTCATCCCAACAAGTGGATGAGGGCGTGAAACTGGTCGGCCAGACCGGTCAGGCCTTGGGTCGCATCGTCGATCACATCAACCAGGTGAATTCCGTGCTGGTCAAGATCGCCGCATCGGCCGAGAGCCAGTCCAAGAGTCTGGCGGAAGTGAACTCCGCGGTCAGCAGTATGGACCAAGTCACGCAACAGAACGCGGCGATGGTTCAAGAGTCCACGGTCGCCAGCCAACTCCTTTCCGAAGAGGCCGCGGACTTGGCCACCCTGATCAGCCGGTTCAAGATCGACGGTCGTTCAAGCGCGGCGAACGTAATCTCCGGCGGCGCCCAAAGCGAGCGGCAGCGGCGGAGGGCCTAAAGCCTCAGGCTCCAGGCCTCAGGTCCCTCACGCCTCGACGAGTTCCGCCTGCGCCGCAACGCGGTCGGCCCGGCACTTCATCAGGGGTTGGATCTTCTGACCGAACTGGTCGAGGCCGATCAGGAAATCGTCGAACGTTAGCATAATGCCCTTGGTGCCGGGGATCGAGGCGGCCTCGTCCAGGAGCGCCGCGACGGTGGCGTAGGAGCCGACGAAGGTGCCGATGTTGAAGTTCACCGCACCTTCAGGAAGGTTGATATGCCGGGCGGTCGAGCCTTCGGTCGCTGTCGTGTCGGCGGCGCCCTGATCGTACATCCAGGCCAGCGCATCCACGTCGGCGCCGGCGCGATAGCTTTCCCACTTGGCGTGGGCGGCCTCGTCCGTCTCGTCGGCGATGACCATGCAGAGCACATAGGCGCCGACGTCGCGCCCGCTGGCCTCCGCGGCCTGCATTAGCCGGGCGACGACCGGCGCATGCTGGAACGGCTTGTTGACGCCGCCGCAGGTGACGAAACTATAGTCCCCATACTCGGCCACAAACTTCATGCCACGATCGCTCTGGCCGGCGCCGACGATCTCGATATTGCCGACGGGGTGGGGCAGCAGGCGGCAGTCGGACATCTGGAAGTATTCGCCCTTGAAGTCCGATTTGCCGGTCGCCCATAGCTCTTTGATGACATGGACGTATTCGGTGGAGTAGTCGTAGCGGTAGCCGAAATAGGCGTCGCCCGGCCAAAGGTTCATCTGGGCGTATTCGTCCTTGGCCCAGCCCGACACGATATTGATGCCGAACCGCCCCGGCGCGATCGAGTCGACCGTCACCGCCATCCGCGCAACCAGAGCCGGAGGCAGGGTCAAGACAGCGGTCGAGGCGAACAGCTTGATCTTCTTGGTGACCGCCGCCAAGGCCGCCATCAGGGTGAAGGACTCCAGATTATAGTCCCAAAACTCGCTCTTGCCCCCAAATCCCCGCAGCTTGATCATCGACAGGGCGAAGTCGAACCCATAGCCTTCAGCCTTCTGTACGACTTGCTTGTTCAGCTCGAAGCTCGGCTTGTATTGAGGAGACGCCGTGGAGATCAGCCAGCCGTTGTTCCCGATCGGGATGAAAACGCCCATATCCATGTCGATCTCCTGATATCTCGCCGCTCGGCGAGCCTTTCAAAGGGCCGCGCGTTCGGTATTCGGTCGGCACCCTAACTTCGATTGCATACAATACAAGGGCCAGGCGCGACGCGGTCCACCGCCTGGGCGCCGCACTAGCCCGCTGTGCAATCGCGCGGCAGCCCATGCCTGAAACATGCTCAAACGGCCCCCTCCTTCCGCCTTACCCAGAACAAGTCCGTGCAAGGCGGAAGAGAGGGGGGCGGGCAGCCGTGCGTCGAGACCTTAAGCCCCGCCCCCATTTTCCCGATTGACAGCCAGACCTTCGAAGTCAATCGATTGGATACAAAATGCGCATCGTCCGCGCTTCCAGCTGACAGACATCGAGTTAGCCCCCATGGCAGAGAACACCGGCCCGCTGAAGGGCCTCAAGGTCATAGAGATGGGCCAGCTGATCGCCGGCCCCTTCTGCGGCCAGCTCTTGGGCGACATGGGCGCCGACGTGGTGAAGATTGAGCCGCCGGGCAAGGGCGACCCCATGCGCGACTGGGGCCGCGGCGACTATCCCCTGTGGTGGGAGGTGGTGGCCCGCAACAAGCGCTCGGTGTCCGCCAATCTGCGCGTGCCCGAGGGCCAGGACCTGGCGCGCCGCCTGATCGCCCAGGCCGACATCCTGATCGAAAACTTTCGCCCCGGCACGCTTGAGGGTTGGGGCCTTAGCCCAGAGCGGTTGCACGCCGAGAACCCCGGCCTGATCATCGTGCGGGTGTCGGGCTATGGTCAGACCGGCCCCTATGCGGATCGCGCCGGCTTTGGCGGCATCGGCGAGGCCATGGGCGGCTGGCGCTACATCGTCGGCGACGCCGATCGGGCGCCGTCGCGCATGGGCGTCTCCATCGGCGATGCCCTGGCGGCGACTTACGGCTGCCTAGGCGCGCTGGCCGCACTGCGCCACCGCGACGCCACGGGCGAGGGCCAGGTGGTGGACTCGTCGCTATATGAATCTGTGCTGCAGGTGATGGAGAGCCTGGTCCCGGACTATACGGTGATGGGCTATATCCGCGAACGCTCCGGCTCCGTCCTGCCCGGCATTGCGCCCTCCAACGTCTATCGCTGCAAGGACGGGGAATATCTGATCGGCGCCAACCAGGATCAGG